>OLSQ01000720.1_pt1 | contig 30932 bp, 30 predicted proteins | sample 1672561 | NCBI WGS metagenome assembly OLSQ01 (sample SAMEA3136699, study PRJEB25190) | human gut metagenome | biome: human gut; feature: human-associated habitat; material: faeces | place: Austria | collected 2013
TGATTAGTAGTTCTGTTGTTTGCAACAGGAGCTTGATTGTTAACTACTTTTGCAGCAACTCTTTGATTATTAGTAGCAACTCTTTGATTAGTAGTTCTGTTGTTTGCAACAGGAGCTTGATTGTTAACTACTTTTGCAGTATCATTCTGAGTATTATTTTGAACTACAGTAGAATCATTTGTAGTTTGTTTAGCAACTTGAGCTGTATTATTACTAACTTGCTGAGGTTGAACTTTGGCTTTAGGTTTGTTTACAGGTTTGCTAGCAGCAATATTTTTATTACTATTATTTGGTGTATTATTTGATTGTATATAATTTTTTGCTACATCATAAGCAGACAATAAAGTACTAATTGCTATATTTGAAGCAATAGCTTTAGTTGCATAAGGATGTTCTTTAGCATAAGCTCTTAAAGCGTTATTCCATTCTATACCTTTATTATTTATAATATTATATATATGTTTTGCTTGAGTTGCAGAAGAAACAGGAGTAACAGGAGTAGCAGGATTTACTGGAGCATCAGAAAATGCTGGTTTAGCTATAGAATAAGGAGTACCAGATTGTCTAGGTTGTATTCTACCACCATTAACTGTACCTGTAGATGTGTTTCCATTAAATCTTGTAGGTTGTTCAGCAGGTCGTCTAACAGGAACTCTACCACCATTAACTGTATTAGTTTGACTAAAAGTAGGTTTACTAGCTTTTGCTGCTGCTTTACTTGCTTGTCTAGCACTTCTAGCAGCTGCTTGACTTCTTCTAATAGCAGCTTCAGTTTTTATATTACCAGATACTAAATCTTGTATGAATTTACTAGGGTCTTTCCTATAACGTTCAGCCATAGCTTTTTCTTCAAGAGCGTTTAATTGATTTCTATTAGCTAACCTATTTCTAAGTTGACCAAAAGGACTTCTCATTCTAATAGTATTTACTCTACCGTTATAAATACTATTAGGATTAGCTCTTTGTTGAACATATTTCATTATGTTACTACCTTCAGATTTACTAGCATTAGCTGCTTGTCTAATCTTACTAGCATTAGCTGCTTGTCTAATCTTACTAGCAGTTTGAACTCCTTGTAATATTTGAGCAGGATTTCTAATACTTACTTCAGGAGCTATACCTCCCTGAACTTGTGGTACATAATAAGTTTTACCATTATAGTTAACTCTATTATATCTTCCAAAAGTTTGAGCTGCTTTATTATTTCTATATTGTTGAGCAGTAAGAGTTCCTTTACGTTTAATTTGAGAAGCTCTATCAGATTTATCTATATAATTAATAACTTTACCTATAAGACTATTATCTCGTCTATATTGTCTATTTCTAGCATTAACTGCTCGTCTACCACTAGCAACTCTAGTGTTATCAGATTCATTAACGTTACGTTCTAAACGATTAGCAAAATTAGCAAAGTTATATTTGCTACCTTTAGCAAACATTCTTCTACGGGGGTACTGTGTAGCTGTACCACCTCTACGATAAATAAGGTCTTCTTCGTTATCATTATTATTAAGATATGTGGAATAAAGAGCATTAAGTTGTTTATCTCTACCTTGCATATCTTGAATCATAGTCTGCCTATTTCGTAAAGCAGCAGCTTTCCTTGCAGCTTTTCTATTAGCAGCTCCTCCTATTAAACCACTAGCTAAACTTGTAGTAGCTCCTATAGCTGCACCTAACCAACATTTAGGTCTAACCTTACCACCACATCTCATTACTACAGTATTATCTGTTTCTGTATTAGGGTCTCCTATTTTAACTTGATTGACACCTTGTTTGGATAATGTATCATCTAGTACACCTACAATACCATTAATAGCTGGAGCTATACTAGAAGTAAAAATTCCACCAAAATTAGCACATTTTTTTATTCGTTTCATAATTTAATAAGGATTAGTTGTAAATGATATGTTTTCTAATATAAAATCTTTTGTATTAAATATGAATCTAACAACTATATATTTACCATATATAAGTCTTCGTTCATCATTAATATCTTTGTTAAACAATTCATATCTATGAATATTATCATTAGTATTTCCTACTATATATTTTTGTTTATTTGTATCATAATAAATAAAATTAGTATTTATTTCTTGAATATCATCTTTATTAGATAATTTGTTTCTAAAGTAGTTTAAATACCATTGACCTTTATAATAATATGGAAGTTTAGATTGTTTAATATTATTAAAATCAGTACCATTTTTAATATCAAGTATTCCACTATAAGTAGAATCACTATAAATTATAATTTCATCACCTGAATAAATACTATCAACATCAGAATCTTCATATATACATTTATTAATAGCTTCTTTATAAAGACTATAATTTATAGATTCAAGTACTTTAATTGTTGAATAATTTGTATTAAATATAATATCTATATATGAAAGATTATTATTATAACTAGGTATAAAAGAACAATCAGTATTTTTTAGTTGATTATACGTATTAACATTCTTATCGAATACATATAGATTAGTTTTATCTTTATTATTATCAAATAAATATGTTTCATTATATGTATTATAAGATTTTGTGAATGTATAATCATGACATGATATTAATGTTGACGTATTAAGATTATAACTTACTGTTAGATTCAATATTGTATTGTAATCATCTTTATAATATATACAAATAAGAATACGTTTATCTTGAGTATAAGCAAATCTAATTGTTTCAACATTAAGTTTTTTGATAAAAATATCTAGTTCATCAGATAAAGCTTTAATATCATTATCGTATTTAAGAATAGTCTTATTGTTTTTATCAAACCAAATATAACCAGCTTTACAAAGAATACTTTCTTCAATATTATCTAATCCTCCATAACCATATTTATCAGGGAAACAATCTTCATAACTATTATCAAATACATCAATCTTTTTAAGCTTAATATCTTCTGTAAGATTGTTTTTATTATCAAACCTAAAAAGACTATATTTAGTATGAACTAATAACAATGTTCCAACACCTATAAGATTTACTATTTCTCCTTTATTTTCAAATATATTTTTATATGAATCAACATCAAATAATCTAAATGCGTTAGTATTATTTTCATCACTTATTTGATAACTTCTATAAATAGTTTGAGGAAAATAACTTTTATAAGTATCTTTTACAAAGTTAGTAAATGTTTTAATAGGACTAGAAGTATAACATACTGGAAGAGTTAGAAAATCTTTTAGCTTTTGAGGAGATAATATATTATTAGTATAACTACCTAAATAATCGCTACTACCATTCTTAGTAAAAGTTATTGCAGCAGTTTCAAAATCTTGTTTTATAACAAAATCATCAATAGGTATATCGCTATAAACATAATCTTGAATCATAGATGCTCCATAATTAACTTCTGTATCCTCTATATTACAAACAGTTTCAGATGTTGCAATAAACATTACAGGTTTATCAAATATAATAGATTTCTCTTTATTATAATAACCTGGAAGATATTTATTATCATTATATTCATCTTTAGTATATATATTAGGAGTTAATCTATATAGTGTTTTAAATTTAATATTATTATAATTATCACTATTAATAATTCCATATTTTATATATGGATTATCTTTAGCTTCGACACCTTCTAAAATAACATAATTTTGTCCTAATTTGTTATAAACATATTTAGCAATTTTAGGAGAATCAGTATATATAATATTTTGATTATATATAATATTTGAATTAGTACCTGTAACTTTATTATTATATTTTACAATTATAATATGTTCAACATTTTTAATAGGTTTCTCATAAGTTATAAAATATCCTTTATAAGAATCAGGTATGCTATTACAAACAATATTTAAAGCTTTTATTTTATTATCAATATTATCATCAAAATTATTATCTATAGGATAACCTAAAGTCGCAGTACCATCTTTTCTAATAAAGTGAATAAAAGTTTTATATTTTTGTTTAGGAATAAGTGTTTTATTAATTGTAGTAACATCTATACTAGGAGCTTCATTTACAGTAATATTTTTTAAAACTATTTTACCTACACTATAAATATTTGTTACTGGTAGATGATGTGCTGTATCAGAAGAATTAAGAGAAATATCACTAGACTTTTCGTTAATTGCATATATAGTATTATAATAAGTTTTATTTACATGTACTTTCCAAGGAGCATTTAATTGTGAATTATCTCTTGATAATTTAATATTTCTTTTACTATATATTAAACCTAGTCTTGTTTGACCCCATCCACCAATATAACCTTGAGTAAACAATGTTTCAACTTTATAGTGACCATCATTAATATTACTTTCAGATTCAGATTCATTAGCTTTCAAATCTAAATCTATTTTTTTATAAGATAGTCTATCAATGTTAGATTTCATAGCCCAACGACTATCTACTAAAGTAATTTGACCTGTAGTTGATATATAAATGTTTATAGTTTCTTTTCCTTTATTTGCATTTAGATTTACTAAATCTTCAATAAAATAATTTTTCCTATATGGACCATAAACAGTATTATAATCTCTACCATCTCTACCATATAATTTTGGTGGAACTAATCTATGATTACCAAGTTGTTGTGTTATCAAATCATCACATTCATTACCTGGAAAAGAAGAATTATGAATAGGAGCTATAGCATTGTTAAAAGTATCACCTATATACATACTATAAGTGTACTCTATATAATTTTGTTCTTTAACTACACCATTATCGTCTAAAACAGGGTCTCCATCTTCAACAACAACACAAGAAGATATAGGTTCGTAAGCACCACTTTTACCATTTTGAATATATAAGTTTTCTGCTATATATTTCCAAAAATTATTTACTTCACTATATATATCTGTAGAAGTTTCATCACATACTTTATAATAACCGTTAAATTTACCTGATGTAACAGGAACAATTTTTACTTCTTTCTTTATATTTTTTATATTAGTAGAAGATAATTGAAAATACATATTTATAATAGCATAATTATAATTTTTGCTATCAGTATTTTTATCATATTTATCTTTTACAAGCTCTTTATTTGAAGATTTTAAAGTAGCATATCCAGCAACAGACATGTCAGAAACATCATGCTCTTGATAATTAGCAACATAAAGTCTATTATTATAATTACATAATGATTTGACATTGAAAAAGTTTATAGGATTACGAATTAAATCATCTACAGAAACTTCTTCAATAAAATCATTATTATAAATATTAAAAGTGTTAGTTTTACTTTCAAGATTATTTGTATCAAGAATAATTCTTCCAACAACTTTATCTTCTATTTTTTCAACACATCCTATTTGATAATCTTTATACAATATATCATCATCTGTAATATTTACAGTAATGTTTATATTTTTATTAGTATGTCCTATTTTATTAACATTAAACTTATCAAAATTTATAGTATCAGCTTGTTTGATACTATTTTGAATTTTATAATTATGTGTTATAATTTCATGTTCAAGTTTTGATATAATATGAATATCATCAGTTATTTGAAACCAATCAGTATAATCATGATTACTTATTTTAAATCTTATAAAAAATGTATATACACCACTTATAAGATTACCTGTTTCATCAATTTTATAATCTGTTGTAAAACTTGGTATGTCTGGAGCTATATTATAATTACTAATATTATTATCATCAATAATCCAACTTTGTAAAGGATATTTATAATAACTATTAGTAATACCGTCTACAAATTGAGATATAGCTAAACAAGTTTTATTATTACTCATATAAGTATAAGTACCGATAAAACTTGTATTAGGTATATATTTCCAATTATTATCACCTTTTATTTTATAAGCTTTATCGTCTTTACTTTTAAGTTCATATATATTATTATTGTCACAAAAAATATAAAGTTTGTCAGATGTAGGAATTATTCCAACAATATTGTGAGAATCATCATCTATAGTATTATCTGCATTATACCATTGATTAATAGCAGGTTTTAATCCATCTTCAGCTTTAATAAATTCACCTGTATCATTAACTATAATATTTCTAGCATTTAAAATACTATTAGGCTTACAATCTTTATATCTATGATTGATATTAAATTCAGGAATTATATTCATATCTTAAATGTTTCTAGGATTAAAAGTAAAGTTATAAAAGAAGTTATTCCATTCACTTTGAACATCTTTATTTAATTCATTACGAACAGATGCAGCAGCTTTTGGACGAAGAGTATTCCATTGAATCCAAGGATTAGTCACAGGATTATTACTTTTCAAATCATATACTTGATGCTTACTTCCACGACTAAGATATTTAAAAAGAATATACCATGACAAAGCTTCAAGAAGAAGACCATTATCATAAATATATGGAACTTCACAATCATAGTATTCATCATAATATGTAGCAACTTCATAAGATACTACAGTGATATAATCAGTATCAAAGTTCAATTCTATATTATTACCATCTAGAATATAATTATGACTATTGTTACCATTTACTATAGAAGCAACTTCCATATAATTAACTCCTGTTTTATTGGTACTGTCAATAACAGCAATCTCAGATTCTGTAGCACGTCTATTACTATCAGAACCTGAGTTACAATGACAACTAGAAGAATCTAGTTCAGGAATTTCACAACCATATTTATCATAAACTCTAATTTCTTTTGCATTATTAATATCGCAAGGAAATTGAGCTATTTTATCACTAACTTCCAACTGTCTTTTCTTCTTAACAGAAGGAAGAATCTTCATTTGACTTAGAGCGTCAATAGTCCATGCAGCTACTCTAGGAATCCAATCACTTTCACTTATATTAAAGTCGTTGTCTACTTTTGCTACTAGGCGTTCTATGCTTAACTGATTCTTGATTTTCATTTCTAATAAATTTAGTATAAAGAAGTTTATCGGCTTCAAGACAAAGACTAAGCTTAGTCTTGAGGTCTATATTAAGTTTATAAATCTCATTAACGTCACCTCCAGTTTGTTTAAGAAGTTGTTCATTAGTTATACCTGCATATTGAGCTGGTCTATAATTAACCTTTTTAAATTTCAATATATAAGCATTTGGAAGAGTACAATCTAACAAAGGAAGTTCATATATAGCTTCAGGTTTACGAAATATTCTATAATCAACACCATTATAAGGAAGTCCATTAGCTTTAGCCCATTCTTCTTCAGCTTTATTCCAAAGATGAACTCCTTGTTCAATAAGTCTCTTCTTGTTAGCTTTAGTCTTAGCATAATCTAGAACATTACTTTCTCTTTGTCTATAAAGATTACGATTAAAACATATCCAACCAATACGGTTATCATAAACATAACCATAACCTTGAAGAAGATACTCTTGAACTTTAGTATAGAAAGTTTTAATTATATGGAGATATTGCTTATGATTAAGTTTAAGACACTTTTGATAACTAACTTTACATCTATCAATTTCAGCAATTCTTTTCTTTGCTTTAAAGTAATTAATAATCTCTAGCAGTTTAGCTCTAGTTTCATTATTAATATTCTCATCTCTATATAGTATTCCAAGTGTTGTTAATATTCTACCATTAATATATCTATCTTCAACAAACTCAGGATAATCTGCAAGATTAGTCTTAAATTCTGAAAGCCATTCAACAAATTTATCTCTCTTACCTTTACATTCAGCTTCAAGTTTATCTTTCTCAACAAACATAGTTTGAAGAGCCATTTTAAATGCAAACTGCATACTATTAAAATACTGCTTGGTACTTATAGGTTTTTCCATTGTTTAAAATTTAATATTGTTTGGAACTTCATCTGTTTGACGAACTTGATTTAAAAGGTCTCTCTTATATATAATCTCTTTAATTTGACCAACCATATCTTCAGATAAAATCCATTCATTATCATCTAAAGCTACATCTAATTCATTAGCATCACCATTCTCAAGAATTATTTGATTAGGATGTTCAAAAGCTGATTCAATAACTATAGCTCCTAGTGTTAAAGCTTTATTATTAAATGCTGGATATATATAAATATAATCATTAATATAATCATAACTTATAGCTCCACACATACCAGGAAGACTACCTCTAAATCTAGCAACAGTTTCTTTTATAAATGGAATTTCTCTATTAGTCTTATAACCAACTGTACTAACTCTATCAAATGGAAGATTATTTGTAAGCCTAACAGGTCTTTGAACTTTTTGTGCTGTACGTTTAATTTTATCAACACTTACTCCATCTGGAAGTTCAATATCTCCATCGTTAACACTAATAAGACTAACTCTATATCGTTGAGTTAGTCCTTTATCAATATAATTGTGATTCTCATAACTACGTCTAATAACTTCAGCTCTAGTATGAATAATTAAAGATTTTATATTATTACGTAAAGCTTGATTATTAGGTTGACCTAGACTATGAGCAAACTCACTAACAAGTTGTGCAATACTAGCCATTATATAATTAGTTTAAATATTAATACTATCAAAATTAGCTCCCCCGTAGAAGGAATGTATGACATGTTACCTTACTATACCTTACTTGCGAACATCAACATTGTCTACATGAGGAGAATTAAATACATAATAATCATTGTTATATCTAGCAACAGTAAATATTTTATTTTTAACAGACCTATTCTACCATTTTTTTTAAATTATACTTATGTTTATCTACTAACCTGACTATAACTTTGATTACTGTCTTCATTTTAATCCTACAACAACGATAAATCCTATAATAAAAAGTTGTTCAAAAAGAACTTTACTTATTATGTATATTATTATCATAATTGTTATCATAAACATCAAACATATTACATATTCAATCACTTGCAAATATAGACTTTTATGACATTAAATCAAAATTATAATACTCTAATAGACATGCCTGTGTGCGCACACAAACTGCATAATTTGCGGCTTGCTATTAGTTAATCAGCTAACATATAACAAGTTATCAGGCAAGCCGATATTCAGTCGAAATTATTATAAACAAAAACTCCTAGCAACAGCAGAACTATTACTAGGAGAAACAATTTATATAAACTAATAAAAAAGAAGCTTATTTAGCAGCATCAGCTTCCATATAACCTTTAGCTTTCAAATCAGCAAGCAAAGCATTAAATTTAGTTACAACTTCTTCTGCTGTAGAAGCAGTAGTAATATTAACAAGCTTAGGTAATTGCTCTGCTTTTAATTTACCACCAACAAGGTCAGCTTTTTCATTAATTATCTCCTGCACACTTTTGATGTCTGGATTCAGTGTTTCTACATTATTAATTTTGACAGTGAGATTTGTTCCATTATAACCACCTAAACCTATAAGATACTTTTTATTACCATATTGTGAGTATGTTATTTCTTCAAGATTAAACATATCTTCTTTATTCTCATCAAACCCACCTAAAGCATATTTAGATATAGTACTTGTCTTAGTATCATAGCCTAATGCAATAGAGAAGTCACCAGTTGATTGTGCATTATAGCCTAATGCAGTAGAGAGGTGACCAGTTGCTTTTGCACTACCACCTAATGCAGTAGAAAAGTTACCAGTTGCTTTTGCACTACTACCTAATGCAGTAGCACCACCACCATTTGTTTTTGCATCACTACCTAATGCAGTAGAATAATCATGATTTGATTGTGCATTATAACCTAATGCAATTGAAAAATCACCATTTGCTTGTGTAGATGCACCTAATGCAGTACCAGCAATAGTATTTGCTTTTGCGCTAATACCTAATGCAGTACCATTACTACCATTTGCTTGTGTAGATGCACCTAATGCAGTAGCACCACTACCATTTGCTTGTGTAGATACACCTAATGCAGTAGCACCACTACCATTTGCTTGTGCATCAGAACCAATTACAATAGTATAAGATTCTATTGCTTCTGCATTATTTCCAATAGCAATTGCATTATCTCCTGTTGCTTGTGCAGAGTCATCTATTGCAATACAATTATAACCACGTTTAGATGAATCGTAATCTTTTTTTATACATTGATATATCTCATTAGATTTTACATATCCTGACAAATCAACTTCAGCTTTAAATTCACCAAGTTTTTCCCAAACATTCTCAACATAAAGATATTCTACATAAACGTTATTACTTTGACCATTTTGATTAGGAACAAGATAAATCTTATTAGTTTTAATATTACTAGTAGGAAGTTCTCTAACTATCAAGAACAATGTAGTATCTATATTACCTAGTTGTTCAATAGGAACACTACCATTAGAATCAAGACTAGCAACACCATTAGATTTACCAACAGTGTCCTTAGTCAGCATACTCTCTACAACTTTAGAAATGTCAGATTTAACTAAATCAAACTCTTCTTTAGTAATAGAATCTAAATCACTGAAAGCTTTATAAATAGTATTACGTTTAGCATTACTTATAGCAATACTACTAATAGCTTTTCTAAGGTCATTTTTGTTAATCATAAAAGTTTAATTTAATAGTTTATCAATTTGTTTATAATCCCAACCTAATTTATTAGCAATAGGTTTAAATATCCAACTCCAACTAACAGGTGCTAATATAGCAGAATTAACTAGAACTTTAATATCAGTTCCAAGAAAATAATAAATAGCAGCTATAACTATTATAGAAAATAGTAGAACTATTCTTTTAATAGGAACAACTACATTACCACCTGCAAGTTTAATCATAACGTTTATTATAAGATAAGTCATAATGTTTACTATAACACAATAAGTAAAGTCAAATTGACTTATCAAAGCATTAATTATATTATTTATAACATCCATAGCTTTATTAAGTTTATATTAATAATAGTTCCAATAGTAATAATAATACTATATCGAACAACATCTTCAATTTCAAATTTAGCTAGTCTATAATGTTTCCATTGATAATATTCTCTAGCAATCATTATAATTTCAGCTATAACTCCAATTACAATAGAAACTATAAGCCAACCTCCGATACCGATATAATCTCTAGTGTTAAGTTTAAATAAATTCATAAGATTAATATTAAGTTTATTATAAATAAAAATAGTAGTATCACAAGTATGATTTCATGTAATACTACTATTCTAATTAACTACTAACCTATAAACATTTTAAGCATTTCTGAGAGCATTTTATTTGTTTACCTTTACTCTTTACTATACGGCAAATTTAAAGCTTTCAGAGCTAATCTATGAGCCTCATAGAGGTTAAATTTCGATGATTTTAGGAAAGCATAATAAACTTACTACTCTTAGAAAATCACTTAAATTTATACCAATTAATAGGAACTCCTTTACGACAAGTATCAGCATACCAACGATTAAATGCTATACCATCATAACCGTCAACATCATCAAGAACATCTTTTATATATTGAGCAAGATAATTTTCATTAGGAACACTCTTACCTAGATAATCAGCTTTACACATATTAGCTACAAATACTTTATCATAAAGTATATCATTATCTAGATGTATATTATATGCTTTAAGAATATTATCAACCTGCTCTTCTGTATAAGGAGTAATTTTACCATTACTATCTTCCATTTGACTAACAGCAAAATCACAAAGATGTTTATTAAAATGACGACCATTATATTTAAGATATTCAATCATATCTTCAGGAAGTTCATCATAAATATCAAGACTATCTTTATACATAACACAATTAATTTAATGATTAATACTAGCACCCCCGTAGAAGATGTTAGATGTAGATAAGCTACTAGTAGCATTAGCTTCATAACATTCTTCTACGGGGGTGTTGGTTTATCTATAACGTCCTATTCTTCTAGGCTCTCTATCATCATAATCATCACGACTGCTTCTATAATCCCTATCGTCATAATCATAATCTCTCATTCTACCTCTGGAAGTATCTTCTCTAGCTTCACTAGCAGCTATACATTCTTCAAGTTCTTCCATATATTCTTTCATTCTTCTAAGTTTATCTCTCATTTGAGATAAACTTTTATGTCCTGTCTGTACCATAATCATCATATTAGTTTAGTTTATTAGTATTACTTACTATATCAAGTATCTTATCTAGTTTAGATTCAACACCTGATACCTTATCTTTAAGTGAAGCTATTTCTTCATCTCTAGCTTTATCTTTAGCATAATTAGTATCAATAGATTTAAGAATACTTTCAGCTTGTTCAGCCTCATCTTTAATATCTTCAATATGTTCTAAAGTATAATTAGCTTTATGAAGTATAGATTCAACTTCTGCTTGAATTTGTTGTTTAGTCTCAGCAATTATAGTTTTACCACCTTTATATGTAACTATAGAACTATTGCTAGGTATGTTATTAAAGTCAGTTGTTACATCACCAACTTTAACTTTGATGTTCATAACCATTTGATTAGTTCCATCTGTAGCAAACTGAGGAATTGTAGTACCAACAACTTCTCCAATACTATATTTAAGTTTATCAGTCTTATCTAGAATATAAACAAGACTACCTTGATTAAAAGCTGAAAACATTATATTACAAGTTGAAGTTTATTATTCTGTTTATCAAATACTACTATATGCAAACCTTCAGTAAGAGAAGTTAAAGCAGCTCCACTAGAATTAAGTAGAGGAAGTGTGACATTATTCACCATCATTTCAAAGCCAGTTGCAGTAGTTGTAGCAGCATTGAAATTAATTACCATTATACCTGCAACGCCCATAGCTCTGAAAGTATGATTTGGCATACTAAAAACAGCATTAGCAGTTGCACTGCCAGCAGTCGTTTGAGTAGCTGCTACAAGTGGTATACCTCCACGATTACCAATGTATTCATTATATGTTGCCATAATTTTACCTCCTATTTAATTCCAAAATCCATTTAAACCATTACCATAAGTTCCATAACCATAATAGCCCATTTGAGCAGCTACACAATTAGGAATAGCAACAAAAGGTTGATAAGGTGTAGTAACTGTGCTAGGTTGAGCGCATTTGATTTCGTTAACTTCTTTCTGAATACCAGCCAAAGCTCCACTTAAAGGATTAACAGCAGCAGCTATCTGTTGACCAAATACAGCAGTCTGATGTTCAGTAGTAAGCTGAGTTTGAAGAGCATTAATCTTATCCTGCATTGCAGATTTCTCAGCAGCATCAAGTTTGGCTATAACTCTATCTCCTACTACATCAACAGCTTTTTCTAGATTACAAGTTTGGTCTCTAAGAGCATAACCAACATCAGCAAATCCTCTTGTAACAGCACTACCAACACTGTTTACAGATTCTTTAATAGTATCTGTTTGCTACATAGTTAATATTTGGTTTTGATGATTACCATCACTTATAGCAGTTTTAAGATTGCAGCAACATGTTGCAAGCTGACTAGAAAGAGTCATTGTATTCTGAGTACCTGCATTAATAAGAGCACCTGTTGAAGAATCAATCTTACAACCAACTTGAGTTACAGCAGTATTAACTTGATTAATAGCAGTCTGAATCATATTAGTAGACGTATTGAACATAGAAGCAAGAGATTGAATTGCATTACCATTGTTATGAATTGCTTGCATAAGCAAATCTCTGCCATCATTGTTATTAACAAGATTAGCAAGTGGACCTAGACCACTACATCCGTTACCATTTCCACCAAAATTACCAAACAGACCACCATTACGCATAAGAGGATAAAGGAAGAACAGAAAGATAACCCAAATCCAATTACCATTACCAAAGCCACCACCATTATTCATAAGAGCCATAAGTGTAGCTAAATCACTAGTTGAAGAGTTTCCTTTAGAATTATTATCAGGAAACATAAAAACTTTAGAATCGTCCATAAGTCTTAATTTAATTTAGTTAATAATGTTACTTGTACTTGCTAGCATTAGTACATTACAAATATAAGAAGGTGGATTTATAGATACAAAAAATGGATAATCAAGTTATCACTTAATTATCCATTCGATATTATGTTTATTATAAGCAAACTTATAAACGTAATTGTTTCTTATTTATTAATTAAATACATATAGGTTCAACATCTTTATTAAGCAAAGTAGCTTGTGCTGTAGCAAGTCTATAAACTCTAGATATAGATAGATAATTATAAGCTAGTTTTCTAAGATGTCTTATAGAAGCAACATTTCTACTTAGAATTTGAGCTATAGTAGTAATACTAAAACCTGCATGTAATATTTGTTCAACAACCATAGCTCTAGCCATTACTATGTTTTCTTCACGAGATTTACCAAGAATATCGTCTCTACTTATACTTAGAGTTCCATTAGGAAGTTCAATAGCACAACATTTAACATTGTCTATGACCCTATATATTTCTTTCTCTTTATCATTCATAATATCACTAGTTTAAATTGATTAATAATCTATTCTTACACTTTACAGGACAATTGTTAGATAAAAACAATTCCAATGGTTGCATACAATTACCTTGTTTATATTTAAAGATGCTATTTTACCATAAATTTAAATTATTAATTAACCATGTTATCTATTTCATTGTTAGTTATACTAGGAATTTTTATTTCAGTAGCACTAACTTCTTTGAGAGTTGAACCGTTCCAACGATAAAGTTTATTTGTAGACTTATTTACAAATATTTTACCTTCAAGTGGAACAGAACTATTATCTGCATAATTATCTCTACCAGTCCAATTAATATAATATTTATTTGTACTTGAACCAGAACTAACAAGTAGAGCAAATTTATTTGCAGAAGAAACATATACTACAGTACCTTCTCCATTATAAGATTCTTGTAAAATACTAGCTGTTTGAACAATATTAGCAAACTCTACAACATCGTCAAGATAACTAGGTAATTGAGAAGACTTAATCTTACCATCATCACCAAGAGTAACTGCATTACTTTCAAGATTTGTAATCTTAGTTTCAAGTTCATTAATCTTTCTACTTAAAATACTTATTGTAGATTGTATTGTAGCATCAACAAAAGGAGTCCAATCAGTCCAAGCACCTTTAGGACTAGTAAGATTAGGTGAATTTATATTATAACTTCTATAACATTTATATAGTTTATCATCAGTATGAGCACTAAAATCAAATTGTTTAGTATTGGCATTATAAAGACAATGAGTTGTCAATATCTGTGTTACAACATGTGACGTATCATCACCAATTATTTCAAGTATACCAATAAATACGTTAACTTTACCACTAGTTGTACTTTTAGGTTTAGTTACAGCATATATTAGAGGCTTACCTTCATAAATATCTTCTAAGTTCTTAATATTATCTATATTATCAGAACTTATAGAATTAATACCTTTAGCTAAAAATTGTGTCTTCAGTTTACCTATAAGATGTTGAAGACCAGTACTATCCAAAAACTTATTTTGATCCATTATATTATGTAGTTTCGTTAAACATGTTATCTATTTCTTCGTTAGTAATAGTATCAGTATCTACACTAACTTTAAATGGAGACATTTCTTCTCCAATTTTTTCATATAATTGTGTTACTACTTTCATATCAACTACTTTTAATATAAACTCTATGTTGCTTGTACTCTTCAAGCCACTCTTTATATTTCTCATAAGTAGACTTGTTAGCAGTAAATTCTACATTATTATTTATAATTGTACCATTTACTTTTATAGCACCATCAGGAGTTATAGTATATTGAAAACTTGTATCATTAATATTCTTATCTATCAAGTTGATTTGCTTATCAACATATTCTTTAAACAATGTTGCTCTAGCAAAATCTTCTGAAGCATAAGCTGCACAAGCAGATTGAAAAACATTCCAACAATTAAAAACTATACTACCGTCACCTTTACAAGAAAAAGAACAATCATCTAGAATGTGTTTACCAAAGTCAGCAACAAACACAAGAAGTTTGCGATAAGTTGGAATCCAACTAACTGGAATAGTAAGATAACAAACATCAGAATCTATAACATAATTTTCTTCATGTTCGCCAATAGTATAAACTTCATTATAATTTTCGTCTATATTATTCATATCATAAAATATTAAATGTTATATTACTGATATTGTTTATATGATTATCATCTAGCATTACAACATTATCATAACAATGTTTAAGCATCTGTATAATACTAAGTTTAATAATCTTACTTCTATTTACAACATATCCTTTTTCTTCAAGAGCGTTTATAGTCTTAACTATATGTTCTTCTTTATCACATAAGGAGTTAACAGATTTCGTTATTTCAATATTATTAATCATAAGAACATCTTATTAATTAAATACTTTGTTACTAACATAAACAGAATGTTCACCGAATATTATACTAAGTTTATTACCTATTTGCCCAATACGAACAACAGGTTCTTGACCATTATATACAATATTCAAACATTCTTTTGTTAAATCATCTATCCATTCTTCTTTTAATTTAGTAGAAACATTAATCGAATCAATTTCATAAGCTGAAAGAATATTATAAAGTCTATAGTATTCAGTACTGATAAGTTTAAACAAATTCTCTTTAATAAGTTCTTTATTCTTATCTACGTTGTTATGTGTTATAACATCAGTACAATGTCTTTCTATAGCAACTCTAAAACTATCAAATGCTATCTCTATAACATTTTTAAGTTTAGCTCTTTCTTTACTATCAGCATCTTGAAAAGTTTTATCTAAAACTTGATTAAGTTTAACTACATTCTCGCTAACTTGTTGAATAGCTTGAGCCATTTGAACAATAGGCTTATTTCTATCCTTAGCTTTAAAAAGGTCAACAAGTCTAATTATCAAAGTATAAGCAATAAATACTCCACTAGAAATTAGAATTGTAACATAAGATGAATCTTTAACTGCTTCTCCAACTATTTGATTAACTGTTTGAAGTTCATCCATATCATTATAATTAAAATACTAACTCCCCCGTAAAAGAGGTTGCTAATATTTGATTATATGTTATTGAAGCCCGAAAGCAGTTTTAATAGCTTGAGCATTAGCAGTTAGAACAGCTATATGTACTAGTTGATTAACTGTCTCTGTATTAAGTTGACGACCATACTTTCTATTATTTGAGAAACGAAGTGTAATAATCGTATATTTACCTTCAGGAATATTTATTGGATAGCCTGGATAAATACTAACACCATCAGCATAAGTATTATCAAATCCACGGTTCTGAGAACACATAGAAGCAAGCTGACGAACATAAGCTGCATCACATGTAGGAGCTGCTGCGCGAGTATTCTCTACAGTAGCAATACTATAAAGGTCATCACCTGCACTAACTTCCCACTCGGTATAATCACCAGCTTTAGCACTTATTGTCAGTACTCCAGAAGCGTATGCAACAGTAAGACCAAATTGAGCTTCATCAAACTTTTGAGTAAGTTGTTTCTTCAACTCATTACCAAGCTTATCTTGTGTATCAATTTTTTCACTACCTTTTACAGTAACACTCCACTTATTACGCTCATTGAAGTGTGTACCAAGTTTAGTAAGAACTACTGTGAAATCCAATCCATTAGATACTAGTTCATCAGCAGGAAGATTAACCTTTCCTACAAATGTTGCAGGAGCATACTTATTTGGATTAGTACCTGAATTAGCATCTTTTTGCTCAGCTGAAGAGCTAACTTTAAGGTGAGATGCATCTACAGGAATTGCAATAGCGTTTGAATCTTTACGACCAAGTGCTAGAACAAAATCCTTATCTCCAACAGTAGAAATATACTTACCATCATCTGGAGTATAAATACCAAGCTGACCATCAGTAGGAGCTGAAGTAGCCAAAGTAGGATTTGTAACTATAAGTAATTGTTTCATATTATTAAAAGTTTAAATAAATTATTGTTATTGAGCAGCTTGAGAAACATCACCTTGACGATAATTGTTTCTCATAGCTTCTTGTTGTTGAGCATGTTCTTGAGCTTGTGCAGACAATAGACTACCACTAATACTAGCGTGATACAAATCTACAGCACGCTTCACAATATCTCCATGAAGATATTCAGGCAAGTTACAATTAACATTAAGACTTCCAACATCTTCAGCATATTTGACTGTAAGAGGTTTAGCTATATAAGATACTCGAAGATTAGAAGGTATCACTCCATTAGGAATATTACTTTGATTATTCTTCTTCCTATCTATATATATCTTTATCCTAATATGTCCTTCCTCCCTATTAACTATATGAGCTATAGGACTTCTAAAAGATGGAGCTAGAATAAAGTCATTCAAAGCATCTGCAACATAAATATCATCTATAATTCTAACAGGAAACCAATCAGTTTTAACTTTTGTATTTCCAACACTACGACTTGTATAATAATTAATGTTGAAATCACAAATATACATATAATCAGAAGGAATTGCAGTTTTCTCTACTTGAGGATTATGATTACAAGTAATATCAAACTCAAATCCAGTAGTCATAACAGTTTGTATAGCATTTACTCCACTATTAAGAGTAAATTCATTTCCATTATATTTGAATATTTGTACTTCAGCATTTTTATATAAAGTACTAAGAGCGTTTATTTGTCCAATCTTAGAATTATCAGTAATAACTCTATCGTTAGTACTAGCTATATTTCTCTTGATGATTTCATTAACTACATCAATGATAGCCGTATTCAACAACAAGTCTATTTGTTCAGGCAGAATAGCACGAACATTCTGCATGCCCATTTGTTGAGCTAATTGCCTAAACATTATGTGCATATCTGCTATATTCATAACTCAAACTATTTAGATTAACTTTAATTTATTCTCATACATAACTTTAACTGCATTGTTATTTGGATTATTGAAATAAGCAACAGCTTCATTAAGATTTGCTCCAATAAATCCACCATCAGCAGTAGTTATTTGTTGGTTATAAGTAGAACGAATAAGTTCACCACGTACTATCAAAGTTTCAATAAACGCTTTAAGAACTACATTTTTATCATTAACAAACTTATTAAACTTATCAGGATTAAGATTAGCATAATCCATAAGTTCTGTAGTCTGTCTAATCTTATCTTTGTTAAGAGCAGCAGCAATATTCTGATTAGAAGCTTTACATACTGCAATATAAACAGCTTGGAATCTAGATGGTGAAGAATCAAGTTCAACTATATTACGTAGGGCAATCTTACGCTCTTCAACAAGCTTCTTTTTACGAGCTTCTTCTCTAGCCAAATCTTTAATATAGAATCTAAGATTTTGATTACCATTAATAAATATAGGGTCTTTAGCAACTTCACTATAAAGAATACAATGACGATACAAAATATACTCTTCAAGATTTACAGGATAACCATATTTGTATTTAGTACTTTCAAGTATATCAAGTTCTTTATCACGTTTAACAGCTCCTTTATAAAGTTCATCCAAGTTGTTTTTAGGAATACGATTATAAGCTGCAAGTATTTTGTCTTCTTTCTCTTTAATAACAAGATAATCAGATTTGTGATAATAAACAAAACTTGTATCAAGTTTAGCATCGCCGCCTGTAATCGTAAACTGAATATTACTTAGGTAAGATTTTACTCTACTTACAAAATCGTTATGAGTAGCACTAATACCTAGAAGACTTGGAAAATATGCTTCAATTTCACCCTTATGACCCATAAGAGTTCTAGTAGAACGAACAGAACTTCCTATTGTAGCTTTAACTGGACCAAGACTAGCCATATTAACTCTACGATAGTTAGAATAATTACTAACAAGAGAAACAATTATAGTTCTATTATCAGTATATTCTTCATTTAAATCTTCTTCAAAAAACTCTTCAGCAGGAGTTTCCGTAGGAGTTTCTACAGTATTCTCAGTAGGAGTTTCTACAGAATCATTAGGTTCTTTAATCTCTTTTTCTTCTACTTTGCTTTTTTCTGAATTACTTTTGTCTTCAGGTTTACTCTGAGGTTTATTAAGACCTCCTCCATTAAATGTTGGATTAAATTCAGTCATATCTCTATTATTATCAGTTTAAATTAAAGTACACACTTGAGTTGGAACATCTTAGTAGTCTTATCTACTTGCAGACCGTATGAGTTCTTAACCTCATAACGTGAAGCATCAACATCAGTTGAAAGAACATTAGTTGGGAATCCACCCCATGAAGCAGGAATTGGAGTAAGACCTTTATATACACCAGCGTTATAAATCTGACCCTTTTGACGAACCTTACGAACATTACGACGACCGTCATAAGTGGACATATCAATAAGGAATGCTTGGTGAGATGTAATAGGAAGACCAGTACGAGGATGAATCATACCATTAGACTTAGCGTTCTCAGCAAATGTTCCCTTATCAAGAAGTGGAAGATGCTTCATAGTAATTACGTGACCATCAACAGTTTTATATTGACGGAAGTATTTACCATAAGAAAGACCATCACCTGAAGTCTCAATCATCTTGTCACCAAGAGGAGTTACAAATCCCTCAGAACGAGCATCATTACGAATAGCACGGTCAAAGTCTTGCATAAATCCTTTACCAGCACAAAGAATAACTTCCATAGAACCAGTATCAGTATCCTTATCAAGAACATCACCTACAGTACGCTCAATCTTATTAAGAGTAAGCTCTTCACCATAAGTATCATAGTTACTCTCACGACAAATCTCTTCCATACCTGCTGTATGAGGAATTGGTTGTCCATTTTCAGGGTCAACAAGAGTAATTTCACCATTCACAGTCTTATTATATTGAGCAAACCAAAGACGTTCCTCGTCCATAATACGACATTGAATGTCAAATTGACGCATTTCCTCATTAATCCAAAGGTTAGTAGTACCACCACCCTTAGTCTTAAACTCATAAGTAACTACAGTGTTACTAATATTACCAGCAATCTCTTTAGAGTAACGGTGGAACTCAAGTTGAGAAGTCATCTTACCAGGTCCCATAACATTACTACGATTACCCTTAGAATAACTCTGAGGAATAGTAGGAGCAGTCAAAGACCAATAAGCACCAACTTTCAGATTGTCAGCTGAAACATAAGCATTTGGATTAGGAGTTGTAAGACGAAGACGATAAAGATAACCACCATTTGGTCCTTCACCAAGGTCTTTCATAATACGAACTTGAGTAATACCATCAGGAGCAATCAAACCATATTGCTCAATAAACCAATGAGTTTTAAACTCAACATCAAACATTACACCACCTTGTCCAACATTACCTGTTGCAGCACAAGCAAGAACTTGGTCATTAAACTTCATACGACCCATAGTCTTCCATGTCCAATCAACAGTATCAATATCTACTACACCAGCTGAACCTTGACCTTCAGTAAGGAATGTCAAAGGAAATCTATCATCATCCATACCATAAGTATAGGTGAGAGTAGAGTTAATCTCAGCAGGTTTAGTAAGCATTAGATGAGCAATAGTCTCCTCATTAGAGTAACCTCTATCATCATAATTACCACGTTGTACTTCTCTAAGTTTATACATAATAACTTTAATTTAATTAATAATTAGTTTACATTAATCAAATACTAAATCGTTAGCGTTGAACTTATTATTAGTCGGCTTTGTTATACGTACAGTTCCATTAGTACTTTGTTGTTTGGTTTTAAGTTTAAGGACTTTAACTTGATTTTCCTTAATAGCCATATCAACAATATCTTTATAAGTACCACCTGTAAACAGAAGCCAATTATTAATCATATTCATTTCCACTTGCTTCTCAAATGGAAGTTTGTTAAACAACATTTCAGCAGCAGAATTATAAGTATTACCTTCGTTATCAGTAACAGGTCTAGAAACAAAGTCATAAAAGTCATCTAGATTAACTGTTACCTTCTGACCATTAATTTCTTTGACAAAAGTTTCAGGAAGAGAATACTTACCAATAGTTCTACCTTTAATCAGATTATTTACATAGTTATAATATTGATTAGCTCTTTCAATTTCAACTTCTTCTTGAGCTTCAGCTTGTTGAGCTATTTGCTCACGAACTTGTTTATCTTTCTCTTGAAGAGCTTCAAGACAAGATTTAGCTTCATCATAAAGAGCACCACTATCTTTAAGATATTTAATATAATTCTCATTAACAGACTTATTACCAAACTCTTGAGCTGCCATAAGAATTATATTCTGTTGCTGAACTTCATTATCTTTATCAAGATCAACTCCACTTCTATCAGGGATTTCACCAAAACCTCTAGCATCACCATAAATAGTAATATAGTCAATAAATGATTTAACTAGAGGATTATCATTATAAATTCTAGTATAAGCAGCTTGCTCAGCTTCAGCATAAGAATCAGCAATCACATCTTGAACATAAGCTTTTATACCATTAACATCATCTGTATATTCAATAGGATTACCATCTTCTCCTGTTATCTCAAGACCAATAGCTTTCTGAATATTAGCAAGGTTAAGTTCTGTATCATCGCCTTCTTCAATTTCAAGAGATTTAATCCATTCTTGAACATCAGCAGCTGCTTTAAATACATTGTTATTTGCATCAACCAAGTCGCCATTTTCAGCAACAGTATAAACTTGACCATCAAACTCAACTTGAGAACCAACTTCTAGCTCCCCCGTAAAATAAACTTGATTGCCATTAGCTCCTTGCTGCTGACCTTGCTGACCTTGATTACCATTATCACCGCCATTGTTATTATTGCCTGGCTGATTAGCTGGAGGATTAGTTGGAGGAGGTGTTGTCTGATTATTGTTATTCTGAGCATTAATATCAGCAGCTCCATTAGTACCTCCGTTAATATCGGGAGCGTTCATTGGATTCTTATCATTTGGTGCAGCTTGACCACCATTATTAGTAGTTTGCTGATTCGTACCATCAAAATCTATCTCCATAATTAATTAATTTTTTAGTTAAACAATAATTTTAATATTTATGTTAAGTGCAAAGTTATACACATTATTTATATATACAATAACTGTTTTATTTTCAGTTGTAATATTATAAGTTAAATAAGTATTTGTACTAGTATCAATATTAATTAATACTCTCAAACTAATACAAGAAGCTTTATCAGTTAATCATCAAATCTATTTGCTGACAACAGGCTTATCCGAATATAAATATCTCCGTAGACCAACTTATTTTTAGCTCTGCGCCACTCAACATATTCAGATGATAGATTAATCAACTTTGATATTTGACACGCTTAAATCGTGTTTTCAAAATATTAGTTTTCGTACTATAAAGACAAAAATAATCCCCAACCGTAGTTTCACAACTAAGTTGGGGAATAAACAAATCTTTAACAGTATTACAATAACTATGGATTATTTATCATATCTATTCTTATTAGTCTTAGCTATCTTTAAATCATTCTTCATTTGCTCACGTTTAAGTTGCCTATCAGCAGCAGCATTATATGTATCAAGAGCTAAACGTTGACGTTCAAGACCAAGTTTAGATTGTTCAATCTGTTGTTTAATTTGGTCTCTGCTTCTTTCAAGATTCATTCTAGCTTCATTATCATTAGTTGGAGTACTATCTGTCAAAGCTGCCATATCAACATCAATATATTTAGATTGAAGTTCATATTGAGCTTTAAGCATTTCAGTCTTTCTATCTTCCTCACCTTTAGCTTGAATCTCACGAATCTTATTTTGAACTTCTTCTTCTTTAATCTGAAGCTCCATTTGTTTCATTTGTTCTTCATGCTGTTGTTTAATAGCAGTAAACTTATTAATAGCATCTTTTATCTTAGAAACATTATCACCTGTTATAGCAGCCATAGCCATATCAAGGTCACCATTTTGTGCAGCACTAAATGCCCATTGACGAAGTTGTTGAAGTTTATCTATTTCTTTACTATCATTACGAACAGTAGTTGCAAAATCAGAAGAAATAAAAGAATTGACGTCAACTGAAACAAATCTTTGTTTACCTGTTTCATCTAAATAAGAAGTATTAAGTCCATCTATAAATGCAAGTTTAGCGTAATCCAAATCTCTGTTATAATCTATTCTACGATAATCATCAAATGTTTGAGTTATAATAACAGAACCCATTGCAGATTGAGAAATAGCTTGTTGAGTAGTATTAGCTCCAGCTGATTGAGTAATTTGACCATAACGTTGAGCGTTCATGTCAACCATTTCCCTAGCTTCAAGTTTAATACTTTCCATAAGATTAGTAAGTTCTGTAATATATTGACCCATATTAGCATTAAGCAAACGAACTTGTTGCATTTTAACACCACTTACATCTTCTTCATCATCAACGGGTAGAGTTCCTGTAGCTTCTAGTCTATAAAGAGCATCTTCAGGATTAGCTAAAAGAGATTTAGGATACATAAGTACAAGCATCTTATTCTTAGCTATTACCATTTCACGATGATAACTAATTATATTACGAAGTATTTGGAAAGGAGTAATTGTTTCTATAATACTAAACTTACCCATAAATGGCAGAACTTCCATAATACCATTATAAGGAAGCTTTCCATTACGATTAAAAGCTATAGGTCTAGCTTTAATTGGATAAACAGCATTATACCTATTACCAATTCTATATCCTTCATAAACTTGAATCTCATATTCCCATTCAATATCTATATCTCCTGCTTCAGGATTAAGTTGATAATCTTCTTCAACAACTCTTTGTGTTTGAAAACCTATTTCATTAACATAAGTAAGAATACCTCTTCTAGCCCAACCTTTCCATACAACATGCCATACTTCATAAAGTTGAGTATTAGCATCATAAGGACTTAGATTATTATTCTTAAAGAACTCTCTTTCTTCTTTACTAAACTTATCACATATATCAGCATAATAACCTTTATAATTGTCATACTTTAGAAGCCTAGTAGATTGAGGAGTATCTATAGATTTATCATAATATTGTTCTAGAAAAGCTCTATCTTTATCACTCAAATCCTTGTCAAACATTTCAAGTATTTGATTGTAAGACATCATAATCTTTCTAGCAAACATATCATGGTCTTCAACAAAGAACTTATTGTTTGGAATAGGATAAGCTTCAACTACAGGAACAGCTTCTTTAACAATCTTATTACCTCTAATTTCACTATAACTATAACATTCACCTAGAGCGCAAAAGTTGAAGAAGTTTGTAAGATATATTTGATTATCTTCTGTAATAGCTCTTACATAATCAAGAACGTCTTGACCTTGTTTAGATTGTTCATCAATATAATCTTGATTAAACTTCTCCATAAACTCCTTTTCGTCAGGCATAGCATCTTGTGGATTAACTTGTTCAGGAGGAGTACCATTTTGAGCAGCTTGTTGTTGAAGCTGTTGAAGTCTTTTCTGAAACTCTTGTTGAAAAGCTAGTTGAGCTTGTTGTCCAACAGCTTGTTTAAGTTTCATATCATGATTAATTACAACTTCAGGACTACAACTACCAACACTAAATTGATGAACACCTTTGAAATATTCGCTAATATAACGTCTTACAATATCAGACATTATATCTAGATTCCTCATAACAGCAGGAAAACGTTTATACTTTTCCTTAGTAGCATTATAAGGATTAAGAGTTTTACGATAAAACTCATCTGGAATATTACCATGAAGGATGTTAAGTTTTGTCTCAACATCCGTTCTATCATTCATACTTAAACCTAGACTAATAATATAATCAATAGAATTAGCATACCATTCAGGTTTATCCTTAGTAGCAGCATCTACTTTCTGTCTAGGAAATTGAAAAGTAAATTTACTTCCGTACATATTTATATCTTATTTAAAATAATGATATCTAGGAGCAAAAGGTCTAAAACCTATACCTCCAGTAAAAATAAATGGGTCATATTTTGTATAAAATCCTTCTCTTGCATCATTAATTAAATCTCTAATATTTCCTAAATAACCAACACCATCTGCATAGGTATCAGGACGAATTGTTGTATTTCTAAATTTAATTTTCTTAGGAAGAACATTCATTTTACCTAATCCTCCAACAATATCAGTTCCAATACTAACTAAATTTTTTGTAGGATTTTTATTAGTAACTATATCATTTGCTACTTGTAAACCATTAGTTAACAAAGAAGCACCTAAAACATAAGGATTTCCAGGAAAAACCAAACCTGCTGTATTAGCAATAGCATCAATACCCAATAGAGTAGGATGCCAAGCATTATAAACTTTTTCTCTTTGTTTTTTTCTAGCAGTTTGAACATCTTTAGAAAACTGTTTACTAAATACTGCTTTTGGACCATTTACAACACCTTCTAAAGCTTCTTGGTATTTATTATATTGTTCAGCATGTTTAGCATTTGTTCTATATCTTTTTTCCATACGAGCTTTATTTCTAATTCTACGAGCATTTACCATATTAGCAGTTTGTCTTGCAACTTTTTCATTATGTGCTATTCTAGCAAAATCATCAGCAGTTTTGGCGTGTTTTTTTGATGGAGCTGGAACAATTTTCTCTATATAATAAACTTTACCGTTTATAACAAAACCTCTAGGATTTTTAGTAGCATAAGGGTCGTTATTTTCATTATCTAGTATATACATATCAAAACAAATTTCTATTATAAAAGTTATCACTAGTTTCAAGAATTTTCTTCCTAGCACTAAGTTCTTTAGCTGCTTGCACATCACTTTGTTTCCATTGAAGTGCATGAATAATCATTTCTGAAACACGGTCAAAATTACCAACACTATTCCATTTCTTCAACTCTAGAATAGTTTGATAATCATAAATAGTATGAAAAAATAGTTTAGGTTTACCATGTTCATCTTTGCCAACTTCACTATAAAGCATTTCTTTAAGCATACGAAGTCCTTCAAGAACTTTAGTAGAACCTGCTCCACTTCCACCGCCCATATTAACACCATAACTAGCACTAACATGAGCTTTAAGACTAGTATCCCATATTTCTACAGGGTCTTTCATCAAATATTTGAGAGCTTTCCATTTAGTAAAATTACTAACAGTTTCACCACGATTGACCTCAACACCAGTAGTTCCAATACAATTATAATATCTAGCTAGAAGATAACATATCTTATCAGCTTCTTCAAGTTTCTCAGGACGACCATAATAAGCACAAACTAAAGCTGTTTTAAAGTTATTATAAGGAGAAGGATTCATCCAAACTTTAATACTATTGTGAGAATGTTTATTAGTAATAGCTGCTTTCTCTTTGTTAACACCAACAGGGTCATAACTAATACTATAAAGTCCAGGAGGTGTACCAAAAGTAAGTTGACCTTTAGAATCTTTATATTGTATCTTCATTGGATTAAACCATTTACGAATACAACCATGAGGATGTTCATTACCACGTCTAGGAACACCTTCAATCCAATCATAAAAATCTACATTATGCCTACCACCTTCTTTTTCTATTCTAGCATTAGTTTTAAATTCAACTCCACCTTTGTTATCTGCATACAACATTCCATCAACATAAAACTTATAAGCATTATCAACTCTAAGCTTTTCTTCCCATTCCATAAGTTCTTCACTACTAAATAGATTCTCAGTAGCAGAACTAAATGATTCAGAAGGCATAAGAGCATACTGACCTAGATAGTTAATGTAATCGGTAAAAGTTTTAGCTTTCTCTTTTTTAATTTTACGTTCACGAAGAGCAATACGAATACCAACTTCAATGTCTGAATTACCATCAGCATCCATAGCTAGTTTATCACCAAGTCTACCTTGAAGACCCCAACAATAAGCTTTAAAGTAACCACAAACTTCACTTCTCATATCTTTATCCCAAACATTTTCAAAAGGCATAAAGTTAAAAGATTGAGGACTATAAAAGTTTTGTTCAAAGATTTGCATATTACCACTAGTAGCAGTACCCCAAGCACATAAGTTACCTGTTGTATAACTACCAGTTCTCATAGCTGGCTCAGTAACATTCATAAATTCATCAAAGTTATCCATTGTAGAAACCTCTTCAACTTTAACTTTGACAGCATCTTTACCAATAGCACAATCAGGATTGTTCATCGCTGAAACACTAAACAAAGCACTATTCCAAGATTTAGGAGATACTACACCATTAGGAAGTTTATAACCTAATACAAAATTTTCATTATTAAGAGAAAGAATACCACGCTTAAAGAAAGTTTCATTCTCGTAGAAACGAAGATTAGCAATAGTAAAATCAGTAAGACCACCTTTAGCAGTAAGAAACTTCTTATCAACAGCCACATGAATACAAACCTTATTAGGAGAAAGATTTATTTCATTGGCACTATCAGCAGCCATAATATAACTAAAACCTCCACGTCTAGTTTTATCTATAAGAAGATGAAATCCATTAAGTATGGCAAATTCCATACAAGCAAAAGTCCAAAATTGAGCATCAATAAATTTAGGAAAATCATAATGTTTTTTAGCAACACTAGCTTTATCGCTATAACTAATACTAGATTCATCTAGCTGTTCCATATTAATATAATTAAGATAATTATACATAGAACCACTAATATGAAGATTTTCTAATTTACCGTTACGAAGTAAACAAGGAGCATCAAAACCATATTTTCTTCTATATTCTTCTCTCTTACGAAGTTGTCTATGAGGAATACTATCTTCCTTAAAGAAAGTGTATTTGTTATTAGTTCTATGAAAATCAGCCATTTCTGTAAGTTTGTGAGTATCTACAAACTTATCATTAATGTTAATATCCATAAGAAATCCTCCACTATCTCCAATCATAAACAGATTATTAGGGTCATTATAGCCTACATCTCTAGCTCTTTTATAATGACTTTTATCCTCAAGAATATAATTAAGAAAAGGATATTCTCTAATAAATTTATTATCTATATCATCTTGTTCCATATCTATAATATACTTATAATAAACAAAATGATAGATGCTGCACCAGCAACACCTATCATATTCCTTTGTTTAGTAACTTTCTTAACTTTAGTTTTAAGTTGACCTATAGTTTTATCATTATCAGCTATAATGCAACTATCATTATGAACTATATTTCTAAGAATCTTATTAGCTTCTTTTTCATATTTAAGTTCCACTAATTTACTATTTACTATACGTAAATCATCAATAGAAACATTAACTGAATCTTGATTAACTAGCTCCCCCGTAGAAGGGATGTATGGATTACTCCCTGATAAGTCTATAGAACAACTTAACAGTACTATCATTATCAAGTTTTTTAACTTCAATAATCTCTGCATCTTTAATACTATCTAATTTATTAAGTTTATTTTTATACTCTTTATTAACTGTCTTAATACTATCAATAATATGTTCGTTATTATCAATTCTTTCATTATATGAAACACAAGTATTAATACAATATCCTATTAATAGTGCAAATATCAATGCTGTTATAAGAGGTATAATTCTTTTAATAATACCATTTATATCATCCATTACATATCCTCCTCGTTAATCAAAGTATAAGTAAATGATTTACAACCTGTATAAGCAATTTGTTTCTTAGCTACAGCTACAAGTATTACAAGATTACTAGCACTAGCTACAACTTGACAACCTGCACTCCAATTATTAATAACTGTAGATTCAAGACCTGCTTTATGAATATTAATTCCAAATACACCTTCATCTATAGAAATTGGATTATAATCGTATGTTTCATCATGATTATTATCTCTATAAACTTTAACAGGTTTTCTCTGAACTAAAGCTTCATACTTACCTTTATGCTTACCTAGTTGATAACAACCTCTATATTGACCAGGAACAAGTATAGCACAACCTTTAACATTAGATGGATTTTTAAGTTCTGTTATGCCAGGGTCTGTAGTAGCAGGAAAAACATATCTTATAGTTTTATTAAGTTCATCATTATAAATTAAAACTATAGCATCATCAAATGTATTTGTGCATTTATTACCTTTAGCTCTAACACCTATAATATTAAGGTTATACTTACCTTTTGTAAAATAAGCATAACCTTTACCTTCTAAAAGTGTTTTGAAATCATATTTCTTACATTTATTAATTAATTCTTTATTCATAACAATTTAAAATAAACTAAGTTGATTATTAACTTTATTACTATTACTATCCAAAAAAGTTTTTCTATCTCTTAATATAGCATCTACTTCATTACGAAGATAATTAATATGATACCAATTTATAGTTTCTTCACCATTTTCATCTATAGGATATTGATTATTTTTATCTCTATAAGGCATACCATATTGATTCTTAACAAAAGGACTTCCAATATGACATAGACCTAAACCTACACAAGGAATACCTAGAATAAGCTCAACCATTCTAGCATAAGTAGAAAGTTGCATAGTGTAGTGCATACCATTACAATTATCCAAATGAGAAAGAGGAGGTAGCATTTTTTCATCTTTAACAATATATTGATTAGTTAGCTGAGCAGGAGTTGTAGACTTATCTTTCTTAAAATATCCAGCTTCAAATTGAAGACCATTTCTATTAGTTTTCCAATCTAGAATTACAAATCTATCCTCTTTAATACATAATATATCTATAGTTCCACTAATAAGATAATCAATAAGAAAAGCACCAATTTCAGAATAAATAGTATAACCTTTATTTATATAGAAATCAAATACATCATAAATCTTTTCATACTTATTATTAGTAGCTTCTTTAAACTTATCTAAATCTAAAGGTCTAGGAATTAGATTAGGAATATCTGCAACTGTAATGCAACGACCACTTTCAACTTGATTGAGATATTGTATAGCATTTTTAAACATACTATTTTCTTTAATAGCATCTTCTATACCATTATGAGTTGCAGTTCCCCTAGAGCAAGCTTCATCTGTTATAGCCTGCCACTGTCTTTCAAGTTCTTTAGAACTAATACCTAACTCTCTAGACTTCTTTCTAAGCCAATACTTTTTATCAAATTTAGGTGTATAATTATCGTGTATCATGGTAGTAACACTAATATAACTATTACCTAAACTATCTGTATATTTATGAGTAGGTTCATCAAAATAAAGATAATTACTATTATATCTAGAATCCATAACTTATCAATAATTACTAGCATCCATTGAACTCAATACAGCATTACCACCTCTAGCAACTTCAGTTTCCTTTTCATACATAAGATTCTGTTTAGCTTCTTCTAGTCTTTTGATTATACTAGGAA
>OLSQ01000730.1_pt1 | contig 30702 bp, 26 predicted proteins | sample 1672561 | NCBI WGS metagenome assembly OLSQ01 (sample SAMEA3136699, study PRJEB25190) | human gut metagenome | biome: human gut; feature: human-associated habitat; material: faeces | place: Austria | collected 2013
ATATTCATTTAGTGTTGTAGCACCTATTAATTGAATTTCTCCTCTTGCAAGTAATCGCCTTTATATTTGCCCGCATATTCGCTTCTTCCGCTGCTTTTTTCTCATATCTTTCCATTACTTCGCACACTGCCTGAAGACCTCCCTCCTGATGTTTCAAATAATTCATTCGCTTTGTTAGCTCTGGAAAACTAGCATTATTTACTTCTTTTTTCAAAAAACAATCCAGATACTCCGAAGCTATAGTTCCATTCTTAATCTGGGCATTCGCAAACACACGTATAAGTCCATCATCAATTGCATATCCAGTCTCCCGCACTACACTGTCTACATGATAGATTACTCGATTCGCATTAAAAATATCAAATTTTGATATGTATACAACAATGATATCTTCAATTTCCCTGAATTTTTCCCCATCTGTGAATCCTTAACTGCAATACTCGAAGCATTTTCTTCTTCTCTTCGATGGTAATTTCATTCCCCATATATTTCTTTTCTTTCTTTAGTATAGCATAATGAACCATTTTTACAACCAAAACGAACCATCTGCCTTCCCAATATTCAATTAAAACTCAGGGTATTGCGAGTGCATGACTCATCGCACTCTTCGTGATTTGTATCTGATGTCAGATACAACATCAGATATGATATATTCGAGTTTTGTGGATATAGAATAACGTAGTTACTCCCATCTGTCAACCTTTTCTTGTTATGGGGTCTATAGAAAAAAATCACTTTTCTGGTGCCACTTTTCGTCTCCAATTCCACTGTTTTGGATGATTTCAAACAGCTTGAGGGTCTATAGAAAAAAAGTTCATGGAAATACCCCGCTTTGGCTCTAAAGGCGGGGTATTTTCCTATAATTTTTGTATATATACCCAATTGCTAGTTTTAAAAGGCGTAAATTTCTGGAAAGCGGGGTATTTTGACACAATTTTTTTGTATGGGCCCCGCAGGCTTTCTAATAATTTGGATTTGAAAATTTCTACGCTTGTCTGTTCCAGATATGCAGTTAGGAGGGGCTGCATTCGCAGTCCCTCCTAAAAATGCAATTCCAACTGATTGCCAATATTTTATTGTACAGTAAATGTAACTGTATACTCTATCGGAGTGCTCTGAGCATCTGGTACTCCAGCGTCTTTATCACTGTACTCATATACGTAAGAAAACTTAATTGTATTCTCCCCTTTCGTCCACTGACCATCATCTGAAGGAGTAAATACAACACTAACACTGTCATTTTCATCATCACTTATATGTGTAAGTTTCCAACCCAATTTCTCCGGAGAAACTTGAATTAAATTGCCGTATGGCCAAGGTGCTTCCTCGTCCTCCGTAATTCCATAAGCTTCCATTTTAAGACCATCTAAAGTAACTACCACTTCCTGATTTACGCCAACTGATTCTGATAAATCAAATTTGGTATTTCCGTCTGTATCAGCAACACAAACATATTTTTGATTATCTTCGGTCAATGTATAGGTACCGCATTTTTTTGCCATAGCCTTTTTTCCATCTACCCAGGTATACAAATCATATGCCTGACCTATTTCCATCCCTCGGATTTCCAAATTTTCAAAGCTGTTTCTGCCTGAGCCATCATAAATCTCCGATGCACTAATTACACCGCTTCCACTTGGAACACATGCATACATCTGATTTGCTTCAGCACTTATAACAATAGAATTCTGGAGTTGATACTTAACCTCTGGTGTTTTTAATTCCGGTACATCCTTGTCTGTAAATTGAAAGCTTACATTGTATTCAACCTGTTCAATCGGTTTATTGTCTACAGTGATCGCATAAGTAAAATCAAAACTATGTTCTCCAACTTCAAATACATTTCCAAGATCAGAAAATTCGATATACAGCTTTCCATTTTCATACTCTACATCGTACCAGTTAAATCCATCATCTGCTTGAAAATACTGATTATTACTTGTTATTGAAAATGAACTTTTTATATCTTCCCAATCTCCATAATATCCGACAGCCGTATTCATAGGGACTTTCAAAACAGAACGCCCATCATCTTTTGTTACTGTTCCTGTCAGCTTTGTTTCCGGTGCATCAATAATCGCTCCATAAGCTGGATCTTCTGACTTCAAGGAAATTGTAGAATCACTTTTCTCGAATCCATCAATTCCCGGAATTCTTGTATAAACTACATATTCTTTATCGGTATCTAATTCATCCATTTCAATATTTCCTAAATCATCTGCGTCAGAAATATCGTACCAATAATCATCATCTGTTGGCTGCTTGCCACTTTCTACACAAGTATATTCCTGTCCTGCTTCCGCCTTAACTATAATCGAATTTTTCAGCTGTTTTACAATATCTGGTTTTTTTATACTAATACTCTCATCTGTAAATGTCAGTTTAACATTTACAACAATATCTTTTATTGCATATCCTTCACTTACTCGTATTGTGACATTTACAGATGTAAAATCATCTTCATTGACTGTACTGCACTCAAGCACCCATGCTCCAATACCATTTTCTGAAGCATACACATTCACTTTTGACTGAAGCATTGCTCTGCATAAATCAATATTATTTTCTGCATTCTTTGGCATTCCATATGTCTGACCTTCAAATGCTCTCCTTGCTTCTTCAGCCTCTTCCGCTGTCTTCTCTACATCTGACTGTAAAAATTGGAAGGTTCCTTCATATTTTTTATTACCATTTTGTGTTGTAACTACATAAGACTGATTATCCTCACAATTTTCGCCTAAAGATATCGTATAGCTTCTATCATCAGAATCTTCCAATTCTTCATCATCACTGTCGTTATTCACTACTTTTGATATGGATAAGGCAGTTGTGCCATTTTCTTTCTTTACTGTCACATTATCTTTATTCAGGAAATTTCCTGGTACATATACTTCAATTTCATTTTCGGATATCACACTCGGATAAATAGTAACGGTCTCTGCTGGTGTTACATCTCCGCCTGTAGCTCCGCCTGAAGAAGAACCACCGCCGGATGTACTTCCACCACTAGTAGATCCGCCATTGTTATCTCCACTTGTATTCGTTGTTGTATCTGTCACCTTTCCGGTATTGTCAACTTTAGAAGTGGTATCTTTTGCAACTTCCTTTGTTCCTGCCGGTGTTGTAACTTTGATTACATCTGCTGTTTCATTCTTTACTGCAACCTGTGCTTTTTCTGCGGTAGTCTCTACCTTGCTTCCCTCAGCACCCTTGGAGAGGTTCAATGAAATCTCTGTAGCTGCTTTTACTTCAACAGGTGTGCTTGAAGTTACATCTGCACCCTTTGCAGTCTCTTCTACTTTGATTGGAATTGCTGCTGTTGTCTTGCCTTCTACTGCAACTTTTGCCGGTGCGCTGACTGCTACTTCTCCAACAGTTCCATCAACTGCAAGGCTGACCTCTACTGCTGCATCAATCTGAATAGCATCAATGGTTCCTGCAGCTTCAATCTTGATTTTGCCGCCTTCCTGTGAAACGGTCACTTTGGAAAGTGAAGCTCCTGCTTCTACGACAATTCTTGCATCGTCTGCAGTTACTGTAATGGTATTTCCTTTTGCTTTCTCTTTCCAGGTGTTTGGCTTAATTGCCTTGATATTGATTGACTTGAATGTACCAGCATTGACAACATCTGCATTCGGTGCATCCACAGTCAGATTTACTTTTCCATAATTTCCAGAAGGAATATTGAATGCCACTTCATTATCTGTCTTGATGGTCAGATTCTTTACATTCTTATCCTTCAAAGCAGAGACAAGCGCTTTCTGTGTGGATACTGTCTTGCTGACTGCTGCATTCTTAACAGTAACTTTGCAAGTCAGTGTATAATGCTTTTTGCCCTTGGTTACAACCTTACACTTTACATTGGCTGTTCCTGCTTTTACTGCCTTTACTACTCCCTTTTTTGAAACAGTCGCAACAGTTTTCTTGTTGCTGGACCATTTCAATGTTGCATTTTTCCCTGCTTTTTTGACGGTAAGCGTCTTCTTACTGCCAACCTGCAACGTCATCTTCTTTGCACTGATTGTCGGTGCCTTTGTTGCTGCATATGTCGCAGTTGGCTGATATGTGGTAAGAATCATCGCCAGTGCTAAAACAAACGCAAACACTTTTTTCATGTTTTTCATATATATCCTCCTTTATAAATATGATACTTTTGTACTATATTTTATGCTTATTTTTATAATATGTCAATAGCAGTAATTAATGAGTATTTATGATATATCTTACATTTCAAATCTATATTAAAATAGAGTAAAGGAGGGGTACACATGTTTAAGCTAAAAGCCGACTATACGGAGTATGAAAACAAATCACTCCGTCTTCCAAAGGATTTAATAGATCAGGTACAAAATCTTGCCAACGAAAATAATATGTCCTTTAACAAAGTTGTCATTCAGTGTATTGAATATGCATTAGGAGATATGGAATCTTCTGACTAATTTCCACATAAAATAAGCGATGTACATTTCATTCCAACATACATCGCTTTCTTTATAATTTCTTCACTTTTCATCCGCAATCTGTTTTCCGGTCGCATCCATATGATAATTCTCCCTCATAATCAACTCCGAAATCGGTACAATGGTATACCCCTGGTCTTCGAGATTTGTCAGCATGGTATCCAACGCATCCGCAGTATATTTTGCTCCATTATGGCAGAGAATGATAGCTCCCGGACCAAGTGCTTTATGATTGCATACCGTATCAATGATCGAATCCACACCATAATCCTTCCAGTCGAGACTGTCGACGGACCACTGGATTGGATAGTAGTTGAGTGCATAGGCTGTCTTGACCACATCATTGTCATACGCCCCGTATGGCGGTCGGAAGAGAAACATCTCATATCCTGTAAGTTCCTTCACTTTGTCATGCACGCTCTTTAACTCGCTTTCCTTTTCCGACTGTGAAATGGTCGTCATATCATAATGATGCTCACTGTGATTGCCCAGATCATGCCCGCGCTTTACCAATTCTTTCACACAATCCGGATTGTCCGTAACCCATCCGCCCGTCATAAAAAATGTCACCTTTACCTTATGTTTATCAAGTGTATCCATAATGCGCGGAAAATCCTCCGCTCCCCAGGCGGCATCAAAGCTGAGCGCCACTTTCTTTTCGGTTGTCTCCACACAATAGATCGGCAGTTCCCGGTCACCCACTTTTGCGCTTGTAACCACGGTCTTTGTCGCCTTATACGAAATTACCATCAGGCAGACAAAAAGAGCCACAGCAATGATTCCCATGGGGCTTCCTTTCTGTGACTCTTTGTTTTGATTTCTATGTATTGGTCGACGCATCTTCCACCTGCAAACTTAATATCTTACAAGATTATATGTCAGATGCGTTTCCAAAATTCCTGTTCTATTTGAAAAGTTCGCCAGATTTCTGAATAAAATCTACGACAACTTCAATGGACTGCAGCGCAGCCTTCTCTGCAAATGTCTGGTAATCCATTGCACCGCCCTCGCCATCAGAAATGGAACGAAGGATTGCAAACGGCACTTCATTCACATAGCATACATGGCCGATACTTCCACCTTCCATTTCACATGCGATTGCATTGAAGCGCTCATGCAGCAACGCTTTCTGAGTTGGCTTATGAATAAAGAGATCACCGGTCGCAATCGTGCCGACCTTATATTTGATACCTTTTTCCATCAGACATTCGCACAGTAACTTTCTCATCTTCTCATCGCTCGGCAGGAAAATCTGATCGAGTCCGGACAACAGACCGATTGGATCTCCCAAAGCGGACGTGTTCATATCGTGCTGTACGACCTGATCTGCCACAGCCACATCCATGACGCCAAGTTCCTTACACAAGGTACCTCCCACACCGATATTGATCACGCAGTCTACGTTATATTTTAAGATCATTGCCTCCGCACAGATCGCCGCAAATACCTTTCCGATACCGCATACTGCTGCTACAACTTCTTTGCCTGCAATCGTTCCGCTGACATATGTCACGCCGGAATACACTTCTGTCTGAATATTTTCCATGGATTCTTTTAAAGTATCCACTTCCATCTGCATTGCACCAATTACACCAATCTTCATCTATATATCTGCTCCTTTTCTTTTACTGTGGATAAGTAAATTCCATATTTGTCTGTTCCTTCAAAGCATCTAAATACTTCTTTGCCTCAATGCGCGCCGCCTCGAGGGAAAGGTTCTCATAGTGACCACATTCTGCTGCGGAAGCCCCAAACACCGGTCCCTCATGGTCGATCGTCTGTTGCAGTATCTGCTTTGTCATATCAAATACGGCCTTCGGACTCTGGTTGTTTCGGACGAGAAGATAAAAGCCCGTCTGGCATCCCATCGGTCCAAAATAGATCACATCATCGCTTATCGCTGAATTTCGGATATAGGTGGCAAACATATGCTCCAGGGAATGCATCGTTGCATTGTCCATATAATCTCCCGCATTCGGTTTGCGTGTACGCAGGTCATAGGTAATTACATCTCCGTCTTCCCTTGAAATATAAAATCCCGGCACAAGAACATCATGATTGATGGTAAAACTTTTGATTCTGTCCATTTGTATCTCCTTTTATCTCACTTCTTATTTTGCGTTCATCTGTTCCGTAAACTGCTCCAGATAGGTTTCAAATACCGTAAGTGCATCTTCCACCGGCTGCGGTGTACTCATGTCCACGCCTGCTGCTGCCAACAGATCGATCGGATCCTTTGAACATCCGCCACACAGGAAGTTGCTGACATAACGGTCAACCGCCGGCTTTCCTTCCTCAAGAATCTTCTTGGAAAAAGCCACCGCTGCAGAATATCCGGTTGCATACTGATAAACATAAAACGCTGTGTAAAAATGCGGAATACGCATCCACTCATAATCAATCTCCGGATCTATCACCATATCCGGTCCATAATATAACACATTCAGATCGTGATATATCTGATTCAATGACTCCATCGTCAGGGATTCCCCTTCGGCGACCTTTGCATGTACGATCTGCTCAAATTCTGCAAACATTGTCTGACGGAACAGGGTCGTACGGAAAGCTTCCAGATAATGATTCAGTATATACGTCTTCTTCTGCGCATCCGTCTCCGTTTCCAAAAGATAGTGATTCAGTAAAGACTCGTTACAGGTCGATGCGACTTCTGCCACAAAGATCAGATAATCCGCATACGTAATCGGCTGCGTCTTATTGGAATAATACGAATGAATGGCATGGCCCATCTCATGTGCCAGAGTAAACATACTCTCCAGATCATCCTGCTGGTTCAAAAGCACATATGGATGTGTGCCATATGCTGCCCACGAATATGCGCCGCTTCTTTTGTTCTCATTCTCATATACATCGATCCATCCGTTGTCAAAGCCTTCTTTGAGGATAGAAACGTATTCTTCTCCCATCGGTGCAAGTGCTTTTGCCACTGTCTCTTTTGCTTCCTCATAGGTATATTGCTGTTCGACATCTTTTACCAGAGGCACATAAAGATCATACATGTGCAAATGCTCCACACCAAGAATCTTCTTTCGAAGTGCCATATACCGATGCATGGCCGGAAGATGTCTGTGTACTGCCTCTATCAGATTGTCATATACCGACTCCGGAATATTTCCATTGCTCAAATGCATAGCACGCACACTCGGATACTTGCGCATTTTTGCATAAAAGCTCTCCTGTTTCAGATTACTGACAAAAATGGACGCAACCGTATTTCCCCATTTTGCATACGTGTTGTAAACCGCACGGAACACTTCTTTTCGAAGACTGCGATCCTTATCATTCATAAATTTAATGAAATTTCCATGTGTAATTGTAATCCGGTTACCTTCTACATCACGAACAGACGGAAATTTAATATCTGCATTATTGAACATCGAATAGATATTCTGCGGGCCTACGGCAATCTCCCCGACCTGTGCAAGAATATTTTCTTCTGCAGCAGATAATGTATGTTCTTTTTCGCGCTGGATCACTTCGATTTTGCGCCGGTACATTTCGAGCTTTGGTTCCTCTGTATAAAAGCGATTCAGATCATCCTCCGAAATTGCAAGGATTTCCGGTTCTGCAAAACTTATGGAAGATGCTGCTGCCACCCGGACAGAATCCGCCTTGGCCGCATATCCCTGATATTTTGCATCTGCAGTATCCTGATGATAGCTTTCATTCGCATACACATACACACGGGTCAGATGCTCATCCAGCTCATCCATTTTTTCAAAATAGGAAAGCAAACGCTGAGCAGATGTTCCAAGTGTTCCTTTATATGCCGCAATCTCTTCTGCCAGTGCATATACCACGTCTACATCTTTCTCCCAGAGTTCGTCTGTGGCAAACAGATCGGTAAGTTTCCACTTGTACGCATCCGGAATATCCTGACGCTTGCGCAATGCCTTTTCTTCCATCTTCTTTCCTCACTCTCTAAACGATACAAGCAGGACCCGGATGGACCCTGCTTGCCATATAACATATTTTATTTCTTGATCAGAGTTCCCATTCCTCCGGAAATCTCTGCATCATCTTTATTTAATTTTGTAATCAGTACGGAACGGATTGCAGATTCCCCAATGAAATCAATTGCAGCCTCGATCTTTGGTGCCATCGTTCCTTCCTCGAACTGTCCCTCAGCAAGATATTTCTTTGCATCCGCAACAGAAAGAGTATCTAACTTTGTCTCGTCCTCCTTGCCAAAGTTCAGGCAGACTTTGTCCACACTGGTAAGAATGACAAGCATGTCTGCATCCAGTTTCTCTGCAAGCTTTCCTGCTGCAAGATCCTTCTCAATGACTGCACTCGCACCCTGTAATTTATTATTCTGGGCAAGTACCGGAATACCGCCGCCACCACAGGCGATCACTACCTGATCTGCATCTGAAAGTGCTGAGATTGCGTCAATCTCAACGATATCCATTGGCTTTGGAGCTGCGACAACTCTGCGGAATCCATCTGCAACTTCCACAACATGGTTGCCTTTTTTTTCTTCTTCCTCAGCCTCTTCCTTTGTCATCACACGTCCGATGACTTTTGTCGGATGGTAAAAAGCCTCGTCATATGGATCAACAATCACCTGTGTCAATACAGTAGACACGGTCTTGTAAATGCCACGGTTCAATAATTCTGTACGGATTGCATTCTGTAAATCGTATCCGATATATCCCTGACTCATAGCAGAACATACAGAAGTCGGTGTCGCCGTATATTCCGGATAAAGGCGGCAGAATTCATTCATAGCGGTATGGATCATACCAACCTGTGGTCCATTACTGTGTGTGATAACCACCTGATAATCCTCACGGATAAAATCAGCTACTGCCTTTGCTGTACGTGCAGCAGCCTTCTGCTGCTCCGGTAATGTACTTCCTAACGCTTCATGCCCCAATGCAATTACAATTCTTTTCTTCTTCATATATCCTCCTTCTTATCCCTGACACATTTTGGATCTCACACATTTAATCTTCTGCTTCAAGAAATAACTTTCGTGAAATAAAATTATAAGTTGTGACCAACATGGTAGATAATATTTTCGCCACAGCATAAAATATTCCAAATAATTCCACAGCAATCCACATGATCATCTGGTTGAGTGCCAATCCCACAAGACTCAGTGCTACAAAAATCGCCATCTCCTGGAACTTGCTTAAATCATCCTTGCCGTTGAACACAAACCGCATACTCAGTATATAATTTACCACAACGGATACTGTAAATGATATTGCGGAGGATGCAAAATAATGAAGCCCTGCACGTTCTGTCAGCAATATCATAAGTCCATAATCAATGCAAAAGCAAAGCGTCCCGACCAATCCGAATTTACAAAACTGCAATAACAGTTTTTTCACTCTTTTCATCATTGACTCCTGCGAAAAATAGATTGTCCTTTCGGACAATCTATTATATCGCATTTTATGAAATTTGTCTATTAGTTGCCCGACTGTGCATCAAAAGTAACTTCTACTGTCTTCTCCTTATAACCGTCACCTAATCGCTGGAATGTGACTTTTCCTTTATCGCCTGCCTTATAGTAAGCCAGGTTTTCTTTCAGCTGTGACATGCTGGTTACGCTCTTTCCGTCAATTGCAGTAATGATATCTCCCTGACGGATACCTGCCTTCTCTGCTGCAGAGCCTTCTACTACCTGATATACATAGACTCCTTCCGGCATATTGTATGCAGAAGCGATATCAGAAGAGATATCCTGTCCCTGGATTCCAAGGAAAGCGCTCTGTGCCTGATCTACTTTTTCCTTTGTGATCAGCTGCTCAATGATTGGCATCGCATCCGACATTGGAATAGCATATCCGAATCCCTCAACACTTGTATCGGAATATTTTGCTGAGTTGATACCGATAACTTCGCCCTGCGCATTCAACAATGCACCACCACTGTTTCCAGGGTTGATTGCTGCGTTTGTCTGGATCATGTTGTTGTTTACGATGGTCTCCCCTGTCTGCTCATCCTGGACAGTTACTGTACGACCTAACGCACTGATAATTCCGTTTGTAACAGACTGTCCATAGCCAAGTGCATTACCAATAGCGATGACGCCCTGACCAACTTCAAGGCTGTCAGAATCTTCGGAAATTGTTGCAACCTTGATAGCTTTTAATGTATCAGAATCAATACTCTTTAATGCAACTTTTACAACTGCCAGATCATCTGCAGAATCGGTACCTTTTACTTCACAGCTTACGGTCTTGTCATCACAGAACTGTACGGTAAGTGATTCTGCATCTGCGACTACATGGTTATTCGTTGCAATATAAAGATACTTGTCATCCTGCTTTACAATGATACCGGAACCGCAGCTCTCGCTGTCTTTTTCCTGAATACCCCACATTGTCTGGTAGGAGACTTTTCCGGTATTTGTAATTGCCACGATACTTGGCATTGCCTCTTTTGCAATTGCGGATACATCCGACAAATCTGCCGCACTTCCGGTAGATGTCTGCTGTACACTCTTGCTGCTGTTGCTGTCACTCTTCTTAGAAGAATCAGATGAATCATTTCCTGCTTTTGCAGAGCTTTCAATTCCAAGTGCCTTTGTTCCAATATAGCTTGTTCCAGTAAAGGTTCCACCTGCTACCAGTCCAAAGATGACTGCGATGGCTGCACATTTACCAAGTGTCTTTCCAAAGCCGCCACTCTTTTTGGCTTTCTTCGGTTTCTTGCCCATACCGTTTGGCTGCTGGTATGGATTATACGCATTATATGCATTCTGCTGTCCATTGTATGGGTTATATGCTGTGCCGTAAGCATTTCCCTGGCTGGTGTTCGTGCCATATGCACTGCCGGAATTTGTTCCGTACGCACTTCCTGTTGGTGCGCCTGTTGTGTTACTCTGATTCGTATTGTTCTGGTTTGTATTATTCTCATTCATATTATTGTAATAGTTGTTATCCATAATGAAGAACTCCTTTCTTGTTTTCTAAGGAGAATTCTAACTGTATTCTGTGTTCAAATTGTGACAGAATTTTGTAAAAAGTGTTATAAATTTCAAAAAACAGTCTTAAATCGCAATTCCGTTCTTCTTTAATAATTCTCTTGCAGATTCAACAGAATCGGTTCCTGTCGCATTTTTCACCGGTGCAAACTCCTTTTCCCGCTCCACTTCAAATGCCAGACAATTGTCCATCATATAAACCATATCAAGGATCAGTGTCTCAAATTTGTATGCATTCGGTTCCTCCGGTTTCTGCATTTGTCCACTCTCATCCAGATAAGGCACCTTCTTTTCCACAATATGAAGCGGAAGATTCGATCCTGCAATCTCATTCAGCTTATCCACACGGAACAAATAATTCAAAATAACACCGAATCCGTATAATAAGGTTCCATTCTCGTCCCTTGCCTCTGCCATCTCGTCTGTCAGCTCATAATATTCCACGATAGATGGTTTTCCGTTCTCAAGGCACATTGCACCGACACGCTCATGCGGAGAAACTTTGCGCACTACCTTCGAACCGCATACACGTCCGGAAAGAATCGTTGCACCAACAAATACCGGATCTGCGATTCTCTGAAGCACATTATCGACAGCAAATACATTAAGCCATTCCACACCTCTTTTTTGTATATCCTGGTCCAGTCCTGCACGAAGCAGTGACTTATACCAGCCACCATTTCCATTTGGTGACATTGCCAGAGAATCTTCTGCTTCTCTCAACACATTTCCTTCAAAATCAACTGCCGGAACCATTTCCTGCACAAAGAACTTCACGTAATCCTTGTTATATCCAAAATAATTATGCTCTTCGAAAAAAGCGCGCGTCTGCGCATCATTCTTGTCACTTGTCATGATATAAAGTGGTATGCATGTACCTGCTTCGTTCGTGACGTCCATAAGATTTGCAATCAGCTGTTCAAAAATATAAAGTGTACGATTCACACCAATATTAAACATTCCCTTTGCCTTATCAAAGCCCAGACGTGTTCCCTGGCCTCCCGCCAGCAAAATTGCTCCGACTTTACATGCCCGGATTGCTTCAAGTCCCGCTTTGCGGAATTCATCTTCTCTCTGTTTAATCTCTGAAATCTCAGTCGCACCAAGCGGTTCGAAGGTTCCTCTCTCCTGTTTTTTCTGGTGGATCAGATCCAGATAAGACCAGTCCATCTCTTCCAGCTGATTTTCTAACTTCTGCGGTATCTCCTGGCCAATTAATTTTCCCAGATACTTCTGATTGGTTTCTTCAATTTTCTTAACAATCTCTGCTTTCATAAATAACTTCCTCGCATTCCTAGTTTTGTATATTGACATTTTTAGAACTTTCGTACTAATTGAACCGTAAAAAAATGGAAGTAGACCAATCACTGATTGGCCTACTTCATTAATTATTTTACTGGTTCCCCTCTGTGCTCTTCTGAATCTTGTCTGTTCCGGTAGCACCTGCCGTCTCATTGTAATCCGATGTATTGATCAAAGCGGAATCCTTTGTGATTCCTGTCTGGTTTACAATCGTTTCACTGATTGTCTGAACCGTTTGTGATGGTACATACGTATTATCATCAAACATGTACTTGTGAAGCTGCGTAACATTCGTCACAAGATCTGCCGGGATAACCGTGTCACCTGTTGCAGAAAGTGTCTCTGTCGTAAGATCGAACGGGAATCCGGTTGTACTCTCAATCTTATAAGAAGTCACATCCTTTGCCAGTGACAAGATCTGTCCGATTGATAATGTTGTCGAAATATCATCCATTACAGAATTACAAATGCTTGTCAATGTTGCGATATCTGCTTTCTTTGCTTTCTCTAAGATTGCCTGTAATACAATTCTCTGACGGGACGCACGCTTGAAGTCATCACCTGCCAGCTTACGGATACGGGCATATGTGGTTGCCTGTGTGCCATCCAGATGAACCAATCCATACTGTGTCACATCCGGTGTGGTCTTTCCGGTTACCTTGTCCACATCCTTCTTGTACTTATTGATCTGCTGCATCTCACCCTGTGTGATCTCCAGATCCAGGCCTCCAAGATTGTCAATTACCTCTACCATAGCAGCCCAGTCCACACAGACATATTCCTTGATGTCCAGATCAAGGTTGGAATTTAACATCTGTACTGCCTGCTTGGCGCCTCCATTGGCATATGCCGCATTCGCCTTACGGTATAAGCCACCGCCAATGCTCAAATAAGAATCTCGATAAACAGATACCAGCTTTACATCCTTTGTCTTGTTATTAATGCTCGCAATCATAATAACATCGGAATTACCGCCCTCATACTTGTTCTTACTTCGGTTGTCCAGTCCGAACAGTGCAATGTTGGTATATCCTTCCAGCGATAACAATGTGTCATCACTTAAGTCATCGTTGATTCCTGCTTCGGATTCATCCATCTGCTCATAATCTACTTTGTTCATCATGCTGACAAAATATGCTGCCAGAAGTAAGATTGCAAGGAGCAGTATTTCAAAGATAAAAAGCACAATCTTTCTGCTTTTCTTCTTCTTTCTTTTTTTACGTCTATTGTTTGCCATAATCCTAACCCTTTTGCCTATTATGTATATACAGCCAGGCGTCCGCATAACTGCCGCGTTCTTCCTCTGACATGGCTGTATATTTTTCCAGGTCAAGGTTGGTCAGCCGCATCTGTTCATTTCCGCACTGATGGCATTCTACATCCTTGCGTCGGCTTACCATTCGCATCCAGCCACACTGCGGACAAATGTATATTTTCATCATAATAATTACCGCTTATTCAAAATTTTTGAGAACCTCTGCTTTCAATTCCTCGAGAGTCTTATCTGCACCGTCCAGAGAAGTACCCTTTACTCCCACATAGAATTTGATCTTTGGTTCTGTTCCAGATGGGCGTACACAGCACCATGCATCATTGGAAAGTTCAAAATACAAAACATTGGAAGATGGAAGTCCCGTTGCAGTCACTTCACCTGTCTTCATATCTTTGCGTGTATCTGCTTTGTAATCACGCACTGCAAGTACATCAAAATCACCCAGTTTCTCCGGTGCATTGTTTCTCGCACGGTTCATGATCTCCTGAATCTGTGCTGCTCCGTCAATACCCTTTAATGTCATGGTTGCGATACCTTCTCTGTAGTATCCGTATTTTTCATACATTTCAATCATGCCATCCCAAAGTGTCTTACCCTGTGATTTATAATAAGCTGCAACCTCACAGAGCATACATACCGCTGCAGGTGCATCTTTGTCTCTGGCATAGGTTCCAGGAAGACATCCGTAGCTTTCCTCAAAACCGAAGACATAATTCTTGTCTCCTGCCTTCTCATATTTGAGCATCTGCTCACCAATATATTTGAATCCGGTAAGTACTTCTACCAGTTCTACGCCATATGCTGCCGCGATTGCTTTCGCCATATCGGTAGAAACGATAGACTCAACCAATACCGGGTTCTCCGGCATCGTTCCATTTGCATGTTTCTGGCCCAGAATATATTCTGCAATCAGCATTGCGGACATATTTCCGGTAAATGTAACGTACTCTCCTGTCTTTGTATCCTTGCAGTACACACCAAGACGATCTGCATCCGGGTCTGTGGCAAGTACGATATCTGCATCCTTTTCTTTTGCAAGTTTTAATGCAAGTTCCCATGCATCCGGGTTCTCCGGATTCGGGTATGGTGCAGTCGGAAAATGTCCATCTGCTACCGCCTGCTGCGGCTCGATGTATACATTTTCAAATCCCATATCCTTCAGTACACGCTTAACCGGCTCAAGACCAGTGCCATGAAGCGGTGTGTATACGATCTTGATGTCTTTGGCCATCTGTTTGATGATTTCTGGATGAATGGACAGATTGCGAAGTTCTGCAAAATACTTTTCATCCACATCATCTGAGATTACTTCATACAGCCCCGCTTTGACAGCTTCTTCCTTGTCCATAGTCTTTACCATGTCAAAGGAAGTCACCTTGCCTACCTCATCCATAATACTGGTGTCGTGTGGTGGTGTTACCTGCGCGCCATCCTCCCAGTATACCTTGTATCCGTTGTATTCTCTTGGATTGTGGCTTGCGGTAATTACGATACCTGCAATACAGCCAAGTTCCCTTACTGCAAAAGAAAGTTCCGGAACCGGACGAAGGCTTTTGAAAACATAAGCCTTGATTCCATTTGCTGCAAGACACAATGCTGCTGCATCCGTAAATTCATCTGCCATCAGACGGGAATCATGGGCAATTGCAACTCCCTTATTCTGTCCGTTCTGTGACAGAATATAATTTGCAAGTCCCTGTGTTGCCTGGCGTACTGTGTATATATTCATACGATTGGTTCCTGCTCCGATCACACCACGAAGTCCGGCAGTACCAAACTCTAATGTGCGGTAGAAACGATCCTCAATTTCTTTTTCATCTCCGGCAATTGCCTTAAGCTCTGCCTTAGTTGCGTCATCAAAGTAGGCATCTGTGCACCACTTTTCATACTCTTTCTTATAATCCATAGACCAATTTCCCTCCTAAATTGTTCATTGTCACACCTTAGCTATTCTAGCACACTATCCCTCATTTGGAAAGTTTTTACACAAAATATTAGAATCTCTTAAGAATTTGTTCAGTTCCTGTTTTGCTGTTTCATAATCTTTAAAAAGAATTCCATGGATGCCAACGGCCTCTGCTCCATTCACATTTTCCTGCCGGTCATCAATAAACACGCTTTCTTCCGGTTCCAGCCAGTTTTCATCGCAAAGATAATTGTAAATAGCAGGCTCCGGCTTCATTTTCTTAATTGTATAGGACATCACCACATCATCCATCAGTGGCAGAAATGCGAGCTTATCCTTCGTCTGATTGTACATATTCTCTGCATAATTCGAGATAATGTACACATGATAGCCTCTGGCTTTCAGATCCAGAATCCATTCCATGGCATATGGCATAAGTTCCACTGTCTCTCCGACCGTCTGATGAATTTTTGTAATTTCTTCTGCATACTCTGGTGCCCCTGCAATAAATTTCTGCAGCAATTCCTCCGGGGTGCCAAGTCCCTGATCCGACTCGTCCCACAGTTTATTCTGAAACATCGCCTGATTGATAGCTGCTTTCGCTTTTTCATCCAGTCCCAGTCTGTCCATATAGGCATCCGGTTCGTACGATACCAGTACTTTTCCAATATCAAATATAATATTACGAATCATTGCTCCAACTCCTTATCCACCAGCCATTCCTTACCGCCTTCTTTTTTGCCAAGGAAAATGGTCGGTTTTACTTTTTCTCCATGAAAATCCGATCCGGCAGTCTCCACCAGATGATACTTTTGCGCAAGCGCATGATACTCCCTGATCTGTTCCGGCATATGTGTGCTGTAATAGGTCTCAATTCCGGAAAGTCCAAGCGATGCCAGTTTGCGGATTTCTTCTTCCATCGCCTCCCCGGTCTTCTTTAACGATACCGGATGTGCAAGAACGGCCACACCTCCGGCCTTTCGAATCATGGAAATCCCCCGTCTTGCCGACGGCTTCTTTCGTTCGATTTTTGAAAATTCTTCCGTTGCCAGATATTTGTCAAATGCCTCTTTCACACTGGAAACATAGCCTTTTTCAACCATCACGCGGGCAAAATGCGGTCTGCCGATCACATCTGATCCGGCTTTTTCTGCCACTTCTTCCATCGTAACATCCACGCCATTGTCCGCAAGAAACGTAATTATCTTTTCATTTCTTGTGCTGCGCTCCTGCACCATTTCCTCACAAAAAGCTTTCAGTTCCCGGTCATGTATATCAATTCCGTAGCCAAGCATGTGCAGTTCATTTTCATGATCAATACTCAGTTCAATTCCCGGAATGCAAATAATGCCACATTCTTTTGCTGTCCGTACTGCTTCTTCCACACCACCGATCGAGTCGTGATCCGTCAAAGCCATAATCGCAATACCTGCGTCTTTCACTTTTCGTACCAGTTCCGTTGGCGTATACTGTCCATCCGATGCGGTGGAATGCATATGCATGTCAATTCTCATTGTCTGTCCTCCTGAAGTTGACATAATCGTCATGTTATCGTTCGCACTTTTCCATTGTGCTAACGTCATGCTACTATTATACAGGAAATGTCAAGGATTGCACCAGTAAAACTTATCCGCACCGGTGCAGGGTCTATACCGAAAAATATTGCTCCAGTACCCCATTCTGCCTCAAAAAGTCTCTGGAAAAAGCGGTGTCGGGGTCTATAGTGAAAAATCCAGGAAAATACCCCGCTTTTTCTATAAAAACGGGGTATTTTCCTGGATTTTTCACTATAGACCCCAGTCGAGCGATTTTACACCTGTTTTTCCGTCCAAATGGGATATTTCAGACAAATTTTTGCGTACAGCCCCCACTTGCCTGTTTCAACCGTAAAAATTTTGCATGCTAGCAATAAAGCTGAAATGTCTGGTTTTCCTCCATCATCTGTCCTTTCATCTGTTCCTGCAGAATCTGCTCAAAAGAAGAACGTTTTGTCTTGTTCTGGCGTGGCTGCGGATGATTTGGTGAATCATATGCAATCTCCTGGGCTAAAGTTACTGGAAATACCTGATAAACACGTTCGATTCTTGCGGTAACGCACCTTCTTTCTGATTGTTTTATTTCTTTCTATTATATTTATCGGATAATTCTGTAATTTATTTAGTTTTTTCAGATTTTTTATTTCATATTTTAAAAGTGGACCCAACATTATGTTGAATCCACTTCTTTCAATAAATTATTTTTTCTTTGTATAGAATCCCTGATAAACAATCTTATAGTGATCAAAATCTGGATGTGCGTATGATTCACTTGTGTAAACATAAAATTCTGTAGAAGATGTCTTTGTCTCTTTCTTTTCAAGATAAATTCCACTCTCGGATACATCTATAATCTTATCATTTGCATCATAGCTGATAATATAAATATGTCCGGAAACATACTGATTTAACTTGTTCTTCTGTTTCAATTTAAATCTGATCTTGTTATCATCTGTTGCCTTTTCTGTTTCCTTAATAACTAAATCACTTGATTTAATTGTCTTGTATGTATATCCAGGATCTCTGTCATATCCGGTAACTTTAAAGGATGAATTACTATAATCAATGTTAGCATCCGAACCGACATACACATTAACATAGGTTGTCTTTCCTGCTATAACCTTATATGCAATATCTTCTTTTTGCGCAAATACACTTCCTTCCGGTGTTTTGAAAGTATATTTAAATGCAATCTTATCGAAAGTCTGACTGGTATTATTTTTAATTTTAACTAATGCATAGCTTCCATCAATTTTCTGTGCGCTGATAGAAAAAGATGATTTCTTTACGGTTAAATTTATTTTAATGGACTGTGTATTGTTACTATATCCCTTTCCTTTAACTACAATTGTTGTCTTTCCAGCTTTCTTTGCCTTGATTGTATAGCGTTTTTTTGCCTTATCCAATTTAACCGTTGCAACTGATTTTTTGGAACTTGACGCACTTGTCAGAGAGGTAAATCCAATTGTATACCATGTATAATTTTCCCCGACATACAATGTCATTTTTTCTGTCTTTGTAGCTGCCTGTGTTGTTGTCACTGGAGGAATGATGGTAATCAGCATTGCGAGTGCAAGACATGCACATAATAACTTTTTCATAACCTTGTTCATAGAAATAAATTCTCCTTTCACTTGTTGACACGGACTTTACAATCGTAAGTCTTTGTGCCGATTTTCATGATAACAGTTGTGACGCCGGCTCCCTTTGCGGTTACCTTGCCACTTTTTGTTACTGTTGCAACCTTTTTGTTTGTGCTGCTCCATGTAACGGTCTTTGTGTTTCCAAGAGCTTTGAACGTTCCTTTTCCTCCCACAGATAACGTCATCGTGCTCTTGTTTATAGCAACGCCCATGCCAGTCGTCGTGTAATTCTTATCCACACCGGATGCCGATTCGATGGTTGATGCAGTGTATGTCTTTCCTGCAATAACCACAGAATTTTCCATGTGCTTCTTCCCCATTACTACTTTGACTTTCAGGCCGTAATGCTCCAGAATATTTTTGTATGCATTCGCATATCCGGTATAGTTGGAAACGCCGGTCTCCAACGCTGTCTTCGACGATACCGAAGTACCGGTTGGTTTGATATTCGCCTTGATCCATTTATTGGCGGCAACTACTTTCTCATAATCACTGAGATCTGATGTGACATAATTGTCCCACACAATCTGTAACACATTTCCAGAAGTCCGGCTTACCACCTTAAATGGATAAGTATATGTCCTTCCATTGATTTTTGCAGTAATTTTTGTATTACCGGCTTTTTTGGCGGTAACTGTTCCATTTTTGCTTACGGTGGCAACTTTCTTGTTCGAACTTGCCCAGGTAATTGTTTTAGAATTGTTGCATACACGAATTTGTTTCTTTTCCCCCACAAACATATTCATTCCGCCGGTGCGAATGGATAATGCAGTAGAATTTGAATAATTGATATTGTTCGCAATCGCATATTTTTCGGCAGCCGATCCATACGGTGCCACGATTGTAAGTTTTGATATATCACATCCCTGAAAAGCATTCTTTCCAATCGATTTCACACTTGCTGGAATCTCTATGCGATATAACTGTGTCTGTCCCTTGAACGCTTCTTTTTCAATAGTTGTATAACCAGATGGCAACTTAACAGTTGTCAGTTTTGTCATGATCAACTGACTGAAATTACTGCTTACAGCGGTGACAGTATAGTTGTTGCATTTGGACGGAAAAGTGACATCCGTTTTCTGACCTCCATACATATAGATACTGCAACTGCTTTTTTTCGTAGCACTCTTGGAAAGCGCATAATAAAATCCACTTTTTTTATCTACCGCATATTTTGTTCCATCGGTATCCTGCACAAACGTGACTGCATAGGTCTCCACAGGCTTTGTTATCGTACCAGTAAGAATCATTCCTGCAGTCAGTGTCAGAATTCCACATTTACGTAACCAATTCCGGATACTGTTTTTTCTAGTATTCACAAATTGTCTCCTAATCCAGTTTAAATGTCTCCACATTCTTTTCCAAAATATCTGCGATACGACGAAGTCCCTGCACATTTCCGCTGATCTGCTGCATTACTCCACCAATTTCCATAACGACAGCATTGGTTTCTTCAGTGCTTGCAGCATTTTCCTGTGCAATCGCAGAAAGATTCTGTACGGTATCTACAATATTTTCTCTTGCATGATCCAGCTGTCTGGTATGCTCACTGATTGCCTCCATACCGGAAATAGACTGGTCAATCCCCTGATTTACCGAGCCAAATACCTGCTTGGTCTGCTCGACCTTTTCACTCTGCTGATGCATAACTTCGCGAACTTCTTCCATCGTATGCACTGCATTCTCAGAGTCCGTCAGCAACATATGTATAATATCATCAATCTTCTTTGTCGATGCATTCGACTGTTCTGCAAGTTTCTGAATTTGGGATGCGACAACCGCAAAACCTTTTCCCGCATCACCTGCTCTGGCTGCTTCGATGGAAGCATTTAAGGATAGCAGGTTTGTCTCTTCCGCAATTGATGCAATTAATTCTGTGACATCCTTGATTTTTAATGCAGATTCGTTGGTTGTATGCGTCTGCTGATAAATCACTTCAATGGATTCGATTGCTTTCTCATTGATATGGTTGAGTTCCTCAAGAGCATCTCTTGCAGAAGCACTGGCATTGCTCATCTCCACCGCTGTACTGTTCAGATTTTCCACCTGTGTGCTCGTATCTTCAATCATCGTGCCCATCATCACAACATCCTCTGTGGCTCGCTGTGTTTCGGTTGCCTGATTGGTTGCACCCGTAGCAATCTCATTCACCGCGGTCTCTATGCTGTCTACATTTCCGGATGTCGCCGTGGCATTCTCTTCCAGCTGACCGGATGCCTGATGAATATTTGCACTCTGTTCACGGATTTGCTGAACCATGGAACGCAAAGCCTGCTTCATATGCAAAACAGCATGTGCAATCGCTCCTGTTTCGCCTTTGTTCTTATCCAATGCGATCAGTTCCGGGTCTTCTGTCAAGTCAAATCCTGCAATACGGTCCACGGCTGATGTCATACGAATCAGCGGACGCGTCATACGTCTTGCACAGATCCATGCGACAAATACGCCAAAAATCAGAACAACCACCGCTGTTCCAAGACCTCTTGCCTGCAGTTTATTTGCAGCTTTCAGCAAATCGGTATCATCCGCTGTCATCACAAAAATAAAACCATTCTCACTCACATAACATGCAGCGTATTTCTGGGTTCCGTCAAACATATATGAAACCACTTCCGGCTCCGGCATCTTTCCAGCCTCCACCTCTGCTATAATTTTTTTGACAGTTTCATTTTCCACCGGCTGACCAATTTTTTCAGCGGTTGGATGATACAGCATTGTTCCATCTGTGGATACGATGTAACCATAAGATGAATCAATTCCTTCTAATTGTGCTTTCTCCACAATTCCTTGCATAGTATGGACATGTTCTAACATTTTATTGTCAACCCTCGTCAATGTTTCGTCCAATTCCGAGCCATATGATAATGTCAGATCCAACAGGTAATTGGAATAAATTTGTCGGATATTCGACCGGATCCCCGGCATAAGCATGAGTGTGTACATTACAACGACAGCCGCTGCAACTGCAACAACAACCAACATAAAACTGGTCTTCATGGAATGCCAGAAAGATACGGATGATTTTTTTCTTTCGTTCATAATACACTCGCCCCCTTATGAGTGTATTATAACCCAAAAAGTCAGGAGACTCAATAAGACTTTTGTCCCAACAGTTTTGAAAGGGAAAAAACTATTTTACAGCCTGCACTTTTGTGACACACCACGCCACAAACTTGGCCCATATATATGCACCGACAAAAATAATGAGGACATTGCCCCACCATGGCAATCCCAGATACGTTTTTGCAAATTGCGTCCTCAGTTCTCTTCGAATAACAATATGCGCCAGATAAATTTCCAGAGAAATCGCGCCCCACTTGCAACATATATTGCGAAAGCACTTCGGTGTGTAAGACAGTACAATAACAAGAAAGAATGCTGCTGCTACGCCTCCGCACCAATATATGTATCGCTGCAACAGCCCATGATACATATGCATCTTATTTGCAGCAACATAGGATACGACAAATAAAACGATTGTCACAAGCGGAATCATAAATGGAATATGCCTTTTTTCATAAACAAATTTTCCGCAAATGCAGCCTGTAAGAAAAGCGGGAACTCTCGGCAAAGCTAAATCAAGCGCCTGATACAGTCGAGGATATTCAAAATGAATTCCTACTGTAATTATTACAATAATCAAAATCAGACCCGTAGTTCGACAAACCGATGATATAGTATTGTTTTTTTCAAAAAAGAAGCGATAGATATATGGATATACAAAATACAGTATCAACAATAGTGATACATACCAAACCTGCCTGTCACTATCAATCCAATATTGTAATAGGAACACACGATTCACAAATCCCCATATTGAAATTCTATGCATAATAAGATATTGCAGCCAAAGCAGCATACTGGTAAAACATACAGGATATGCAATTCTTGCAATACGTTTTTTTATAAATGCATAGAAATCCGGATTTTTTGTAAAAGAAAAATATAAACAGATTCCGGATAAAAATAGGAAGATATCCACGCCCATATTTCCCATGCCAACAAATTTCATCCATGCATGATATAGATTGCTTCCCTCTATCGTTGGAAAATAATGGCTTTCTTTCATGTGAAATAGCATAACCCAGAATATACTGATTCCGTAAATTTCACTCCTGTATTCACTGAGTGCTTCCATTCGAAGCTTTCCATGTTCTATTGTTCTTTCTTTCATTTTTTCTTCTTTCTACCATTTTATTTAAAACATAATAGGACACATACGTGCCCTATTACTGCATAAATTTATTGCAATGTTGGCATAACCATATCTTCATCTGAAAGAGTAACGCCATCGATTACTTTATCTACAAGAATTCTTGCATAATTGATCTGATCTTCATCCGGATACATTACATAGCTGCGTTTTGTAGGCATGGAATATGTCACCTGCGAACTTCCTGTACCAGACACTGCAAAGGATTTTACATTCCACTGTGCCATGTCATCCAATTGCATTTTAACAAGTGCAGAAATATCCGACGCACTCATGCTGGTGGAAAACATGCCTTCCATGCTGTCCATTATGCCAGAATAATTATTCAAAATTGTCGTACCGGAAGAAACTTTTGCAATAATCGCGGAAATTGCCTGCATCTGATGTCTGCCACGTGCATTATCTCCATCCGCAAACGACTTTCTTTCTCTTGCATAAGCCAAAGCCTGTGCGCCATTCAGCTGGTTCGTACCCTGTGTAATATAGAAACCTCCCTCACTTGTACGGAATGATTTCTCTGCTTCAATGGTAATTCCACCAATTGCATCAACAAGCGTCTCAAATCCTGCGAAATTGATCTGTACATAATAATCAACCGGTTCATCATACAGAGTTCCAAGTGTTTCCATAGAACAATTGATTCCATAAATACCACAATGTGTCAGTTTATCTCTCATCTGACCACTCACTGATGTCTGCACATAATAATCACGCGGTGTATTGACTAACAGCACCTGTTTGGTCTGTGGGTTTACAACCACAAGAATATTGACATCACTGCGGCTTGTCGCCAGTTTCAGATTTCTCGTGTCTGAACCGCTGACATAAATAACAAACGTGTCTGTTGTTATACTCTTTTCCTTTGTCTGTGGCTTTTCTTCCACAACCTTTTCTTCTTCATGCACAAATAATGTTTTAGTCCTGTCGGAAAAATCTTCATAACCTTTCTGCGCCTCAATAATATCCGCATATGCTTCATTCAGGACCATCGCGTCAACATCTCCGGAATAAAGCGCATCAATCATTGCAAATACATTATCATATGACTGTGTCTGGATCTCTTTTCCAACTTCATCATTTATACTTTCAATCGCCTTTTTTGTATGCTCATAATCATAATTTTCCGTGATTGCGAACACACTGTCTTTTGCATCCATCACCGTTTTAGCTGGATTATCTTTCAAAACATAAACCGATACCGTATCGGTTACAATATCCTTATCCGTAATACGGTTCAATGCAAGACCTGCCTCGGCTAGCATATAAGATCCATAGCTTCCTGCTGCAATGATGAGTGCAGCAATCACACAGCCGATACTTCGTTTGATATAACGGCGTTTTTTACTTTTTTTCTTCTTGCCCCCACAATAGAAAAGAATGTAGACCATACACACCAGCCATAACAGAATCAATCCTGTCAAAAGCAAATACTTATCCGGTAAAACATTTACCCAGGCTGCAAGCCCAATGGTCACTGCCGATACAATAATCTGAATGATTAAAATGATTCCTGCAATAATCTTCCATTTACTTCTTTTTTGTTTTGCCATTGTTTCCCCTTTTCTTTCGTTCTTATTATATTATATTTTACTTCCATAAAAACGCGTACAAACTGCACTTATAATAGCACTGAACTATAAAATTGTCCATAAATAATCTTCTACTTATTTATCTTATGATTTTCTTAAAATAATTTTCATATTTCACCAAATATTACATTATGTGCTATAATCGTACATGCTGAATTACTATTTACTTGAAAGGATCTTATTATGAGAAAAAATATATTAAGCTTTTTGCTTATACTTGCAATATTTTTTGCAATACTACCAATTCATAATGTATACCGGGATGCAATCAGACGCTCGCTGTATGACTAATAGCAAATTACAATGAGGTAACTATTATGGAATTTAAATATACTGTATCAGCTGCAACCGATGATGAAGAACTGAATATCTATGCAATGTACCTGACTCCCGCTACCAAAGGCGATTCTGTTCTGCTGGAATCCAAAGGACACTACCTTCTGGTTGATCTTGCAACTTCCGATCATGTACCTTCAATCATCAAACAACTTAATACACTCGGTATAACGCATATAGATGTTATGTTCAGCCACTTACACAAAGATCATGTGGGAGGCTCCTCCACAAGTATCCTTTCCGGTCTAAGACAACTTGCTTCTGCCGGAATTTCTGTGGACACCCTTTATCTCGCTGATCCAGCGCTTACTCCTTTATCGACGAACAATCCAAGACGGTATTCCCGCTTGCAGACTTATATAAGTTCCCTTCCAGACAGTCAGATTGTTTATTTAAATGTTGGAGATCATATTTCTGTTGGTGATGCTGACGGCGAGGTTGTTGGACCACTCGACACGAATCTGCTCTCTCCTTCCATGTACACAGGGCTTTCCTATGATGACCAGCAGGTACGCTATGAAAACAATTGTTCTCTTGCAATGGTTTTCACCTGTGGCAATACCACATACTTTACTGCCGGAGATTGCTATTCCGATGAATCGGCATCTTTGGTTTCTCATTACGGTAATGCACTACAGTGTGATATTATGAAACTCAATCATCACGGAATTGGTTCCGGCAATTCTGCTGATTTAATCAAAGCAATCCAGCCCCGGTATTCTTTTATCACCAATACCGGATTAGATGAAACCAATGACACAAACGGAAAATGGCGCGTTTATACTGCATTAAACCGCGCTGCCAACTATGGTCTATGCTACATGATTGGCAATCAGAAAAAGACACTCATATACCATATCGTAAATGATGAAATTACATTATATAAAGGCACAACAATAAAATCCGGAAAAAAGATGACGGGCTGGCAATATTTATATGGCGCAGATGGGTATTACCGCGATCACGATATGTATTATCTGGATGATGACTGTATTCCACTTACGGGTGTGCAAAAAATAGGAAACCATTATTTCTACTTCCAGTCTGGCGGACGAATGGAGTATGGAACCTATAAATCCAATGGAAATTATACAGGTTGGAAAACATATGACGGTAAAAAAAGATATTTTCGCTTATCATCCGATGAAAAATATGCTTATATGAATCATGGTGTCGGAAAAGTTGGAAGCGACTATTACTACTTCAATACAAAGGGATATATGGTTCTTCCTTCTCTTCCAGATGACATTGACAACAATTCGGATGTGGACATTGATGATATGATTCAGCCTACCAAAGTAGGCTCCAACTATTACTATATTGCTTCTAATGGCATCATTGACATTGATACCTGGGAAGAACTTGATGATACTTACTATTATTTTGGCAAAGATGCAAAAATGTACAGAAACCGTGTTTCCTGTATTGATGGAGACTTCTATTTATTTGAAACCGATGGTTCCCTGGTTACCGGTGATGGCGGTACCGAATTTTACGAATTCAAAAATAATACTTATGCAGTTCGCAGCGATGGTACTCTCGTAGCAGGAAAACTCGGTATCATTGATGGTCAAAAATATTACTTTAACTCTTCTGCTGTAATGCAGAAAAACAAAATCATTCAAATCGGAAAAAGAAAATATTATGCAAATAAAAACGGCGAAATTGTGTGTAACAAAAAGATACGAATAAATGGCAAAACATACTACAGCAGTAAAAACGGAGTTTTGCATACAAAAAAGCCAACCACAAAAAACACTAAGAAAAAATAATTTTTCATTTTTCCTATTAAAAACAGCCATGTTTCATCTATCTTGTGAAAACATGGCTGTTTTATTCTACGAATGATTACTTTGCTTCTATGACAATACCTTCTTAACCTTGCGTACAACACGCTTAGGAAGAGAAATTCTATGTTGTAGTTGATTTCTTAACGCTTCATTCTCCGCCTGTACTTTATTAAGTGATGCGTTTGCCTCACTTAATCTGCCTGTAATATCATCCATACGCTCATCCAGACATCCATAATAATCTCTGTTTCTTGCAGCGACTTCTTCTAAGCTGCACTGCGAAATTGGAACAATACCTTCCAAATGTTGTGTTTGTGCAATCTTCCTGTCAAATACGGTCTCCTCAGGGTCCTGCCCATCCATATAAATATTTGGAATATCATTTTTCTTCAAAAATGAAGCAAATCGATCAAGATTCTGTTTCTGATATTTTTCAATCTGTGTAAAATCCTGCTGTTCGGCAATATCTTTTAATGTAAGTTCTTTATGCAGCTCACTCTCATGAATCGCATTCAGGTGATGATATTCCGCCAATTCCCTTGTTCTTGAGTCCTTAGTAACCAATACCGCCGGTGCATCGGCCAGCACTGCCGCAATCGTTCCATGAAGTCTTGATCCGAACGTAAAATCTGCATCTTTCATGAATTCGATCCATTTCGGAACATTGCAGAAAAAGCGAAGTCGTCCATCCTGATAAATTGGTTCTGTGACATTATGAAAATTATATTCGATCTTATATTCATAAGGCGCACCAAGATATATGCTGCGCAGCTCTCTTACTACCTGACCCACGAAATAATGATTCTCATATTCTTTCATCTTCAGTTTAATAAACTTACGATTCGGAACAGATGCAGCTACATTTGAATTAAAGCACACCTTTGAATCACTCTCTAATACGGGCGTTCTGGAATGCAAGCGGTTTCCTCTTGAATACATAGATGGACATCCAATCACCATAAAATCTCTGTCCTCTGCAAATCCCAGTGTCTCCAGATATTTTCCGGTCAAAGCGCCCCTTACTCCTATACAGGCAGACTTATCCAATACCGCTTTCACAAAGGCTTTTACGGCTGCATCCTGAGGTTTTGGTTGTGTAAAATCCGGTTCATATGGAGCCTTCAATCCAACACCTGTCACATAGCAGGGTATTGTAAGTTTTCTGACAAAGCGTGTAAGCGTATTCAGCTCTCCTACAAAATTTTCACGAAATGCGTCTGCCAAAGGAATTACAAAACAATCAAAATTTTCATTTACATATTCCGGATCATAAAGATTTGTATTGTAATAATTCGGTTCAATAACGGCATCTTCATCAACCATAATAGACCGCAATACCCCGTTCAAATACAAGAAATTTCCAACATTTGATCCAATCACATTATGTGTCAGAATATATCCTGGTGAAAATGTTTCAAAGGGAGACATTCCTCCACGATAATAAATCCTTTTCATCTGCCTTTCCGCCTTTCTGTTTACCAGCCAATTGCCTTTCTAAGGTTCATAATCAACTCGTCAATATCACCTTCACGGAATATACTACTTGTACCACCAACAAAGATGTCTGATCCATTTTTGTATAACTTTGCTGCATTTTCACAGGTAATATTTCCGTCGGATTCAATATATACTTCCGGATGACCCAGTTCATCCAAAAGTTTACGAACACGTGCTGTCTTTTCTATCGTGTGAGGAACAATCTGCTGTCCGGCAAATCCTGGATTTACATTTAATACCATAACGCCGGCAATATAATCAGCAATCTCTTCCAATACCTGAATCGGAGTACCAGGATTAATGGCGATCACCGGTTTTACTCCTTTTTTTGCCAGATGATCCAGACATTTCTGAATATGGCAGGTTCCTTCATAATGAAGAGAAACATGCTCTCCCGGCTGGAAATCGAACCAGTCCAACTTATCCTCTGCACGGTCAACCATCAAATGGCAGTCCAACGGAATGTTGGTTTTCTTTCTCAAACGCTTCACGAAATCCGGTCCATAGGCCAGATTTGGTACAAACGTTCCATCCATAACATCCACATGTAAAAACTCAATATTATTTCTCTCAAATTCTTTTACATAATCCATTACCTGATCAAATCCTGAACACATAATAGACGCTGCGATCTTTCCTTTTTCTCTCACGAAATTATCCTCCTCTATTCGTTGCTTTGCTTAACTATTTATTATCTGCACTATCTTCGGAATCCTTTTCCTGTGCCTCTCCTCTGTTTACCACAACTGCTCTGTCATCATCCCGATAACGTTTATCCACATGATCACTGTTAAGCCCGAAGTTATTACTTACAGCGGCAAGTGCCCCCTTCATGGAAGCAGCAGACATCTTCTTAGAATCGTCATTAATAATAAGATCGATTACACGGTCAGTCGCTTTACCATCTGTATATGCAAAGTTCTTCTTAATGAACCAGTCGATTTTATCTGTATTATAGTCTTCTTTTTCAAGAGCCTCCATCAGCTGGTCAAAACGCTTAATGATCCTTCCCGGAACAATGTCTTCGTATGGTTCATAAAAATCTCTCGTAGAAACATACATAATCTGATCGAATGCATAAAACAGCATCGGACGTCTTAACAATGAGAACTCATAAATAATTGATGAGTAGTCTGTAATAAGAACATCTGCAATAAATAAAATGTCATTTACTTCGCGGTACTGCGCTGCATCCGCAATACAATCCTTATATTTCTCAGGTATTACGATATGTTCCTGTACAAATGGGTGCATTTTAACGATCAGGTAAGAATTTGTTCTCTTACATAATTCTCCCCATTCTTCAAAGTCAAGTTTCTCCATTGGGAAATGTGCATCAACTGCACTGTTTCCACGGAATGTAGGAGCATATAAAATAACTCTCTTCGCTTCTTTTGCACCTGGGAACTCTGCGTATACACGCTCACAGGTCTTCTTTTTATACTCTTCGTCAAAGAAAATGTCTGTTCTCGGAATTCCCACTGGGTAGAACTTATCAATTCCAATTCCGAATGCTTCCTGATGATGCAATGCGGAATGATAGGAACTAACCGGTACATGTGTATAACATTTATGCACAGCCGTATTGATTGGTGGCGCACCGGCCTTTGACATACGTTCAAGTCCTAACGCTTTAAACGCTCCACATGCATGCCATACCTGCATAATCTTTACATTTTTATCATAGGTAGGCTTATAAATTTCCGGATAATAATCATCCAGTAAAATCACATCACTGCTGGCAAGACGATAGATAAATCTTATCATCTTATATGGGCCGTAAGTTTTGTTGATCGTCGGTTTAAAATCAAATACGAATTTGTATTTCTTATCAAGCCCACGCTCCACCATTCTCTTGTAAATAAACTCTTCGTTTCCTCCGATTTCCGCACGCGACCCGGAGCAAAACAGAATCTTGTTTCCTTTTTTCTTACATATCTTATTAAAAATGTTGAATACAACAACGAACAGTTTCTGTGCAAAATCCTTTAAATCATTTCTGACACCATAATATAATTCCCCACATTTACGACGAATATAATTTTTTCGAGGTTTCGGAAGAACTGTATTGACATGAATAAAAAGTTCATCTGTATCCAGATCCATAAGAGACTTACAGATCACATGATGTCCTTTTCCCTTATTGACTACTACATCGTTCTTCCATTCCTGCTCTTCTCTGGCCTCAATGATTTCAGGT
>OLSQ01000734.1_pt1 | contig 30602 bp, 37 predicted proteins | sample 1672561 | NCBI WGS metagenome assembly OLSQ01 (sample SAMEA3136699, study PRJEB25190) | human gut metagenome | biome: human gut; feature: human-associated habitat; material: faeces | place: Austria | collected 2013
CGGATTGCCCCGCCGTGGAGGATTACAACGATTTTGCCGAAGCCTTGGAGGACATCTGGCAGAAGGACGGGATGCTCCTGACCTACGCCGCCGTGCTGGAGGCCGAGCGGCCGGATACGCTACGCGGAGCCTGTGAACTCCTGCGAAATCTGGACAACTATCAGCGCATCACGGAGGGCGCCTACGGTTACGGTCAGCAGCGATTGCAGGAAACGCTGGGGCTGGACGATGAAGCCATCTATGAGCTGGACGGCTACATGGATTTTGAGCGATACGGTCAGGACTGCATGGAAAACGACTGTGTGACGGAAACGGAGTTCGGCCTGCTGCGCCGCTTGGCCCCGCCCTTCCCAGAGCAGACACAGGGGCAGAGGATGATGTAAGCAAAAGCGGCTCGATCCATTTGGAACGAGCCGCTTGATAGGCAGACAAACTGGAATTTGGATTATATAGTTCTTTGCAAATACACCATATCTACCAACTGTATTCCACTCTCATAGATTGGGTGGTCGTAATTATCTGTAAAAAAATTGGGTATGATGTGTGAGCGAACAAAACCACACTTTTCATAAAACGGGATTGAAAGCGGACTATCTCCTGTTCCCACTTGCAGAATTGAGTATTGTTCCCTGTAATTATTAATAATAAACTCAATTAAGGCTCTTGCATAGCCTTTGCCTTGATATTCTGGAACTGTAGCAATATTCTTGATTTCAAGTATGTTATTTCCTTCATCGGTTATGACACACTCGCACTTTACCCCATTGTCATCAAGTACATACATCTTGCCTTTCTCAAGATAACGGTCAACCATATCTTCCTGCTCATCTGCTAATAGGAGCAAATCCAGATATTGTTTTTTATTCTCTTTAACTTCAATAATTTTCATTAATCACACCTTCAAATTTCGATTTCTTTACCTCATCATAGCGTATCCCCAGTAATGTGTAAAGCCAAATTCTACACCGAGAGGAGTCTTAACCTTGAAAGATGCAACACAACTTCATATCCGACCTGCCCGCCCGGAGGAGGCGGGCTTATTTTATACCCCGCACCCCGAAGAAGATAAGCGGCTGGGTACCGTTGGCCATGTCCGCATGGACTTCGGCCGCAGCGGCAACGAGTTCTGGCATACATGGTGGCCCCGTGGCCCGGAGGAGCTGAATAGCCCCGCATTCAAGCTGGAGCTGCAGGAGGTCGTGGACACGCTGCGGGAGAGTGTGCTGAAAAACCGCTTCGCCATGGAGCGTTTCTGCTATGACCACGGCGGGAAAATCGACGGCGGCTATGTACAAAACTACGGCTACATCGTGGAAACGGAGCGCTACCGCTACTGCCTGCGCTGCAATCCGTCCCCCGGAGATTATAACGGCTACCTCGCGGTATACGATTTGGTCGTCCAGCGGCAAAACATGGCACGGGACAAGCCCCTGGTGGGCCGCGTTACCTATGCTGGCGGTGATACACAGGAGTTTGCCGATGCTGAAGCCTTTCTCAAGTGTGTGCAGGAGGAATTGCCGTATCACCCCACCACAGGCTTCCGTTACGAAGTGCTGACCGACGATCCCAGCGTCCGCAAGCAGGTAGATGACATGATCTTCGACTTCTACGGCGAGGAAGCCCCTTGCCGGCAGGAGGATCACGAGCCTCGGCCCGATCAGGGCATGACCTTCGGAGGAATGTAATGGACGCTTCAAAAAAGCAGCGAGAGCCGGTCGCTTTCAAGAGCCTTGCCGAGCTGAAGCGGTTCATCCGACCCGGTGTGGAACTCAAGACCGTCAGCCACGCCAATCACGCGGATATGGTGGGGCTGACCCGTGTGGTGACCACAGTGCAGACGGTGGGCTTCTATTCCAAGGTCAAGGATCAGCCGGAGCATCCCTTCTCCACCTGCAACCACGGCAAAGGCTTCTACACCGATTTTGGAAAAGCCGGCAATTACATCTTTGATGGTACGACGGTCAGGGTGAAGGATGCCCGAAAGCAAGATCGCGGCGTGATCTACGAGCTGGAGTTTTACGACAGAGAGCAAAACATGGAGGAAACGATGATGGACAGAAAAATGGTGAATTTTATCAGGGAACAGTATCCCCCCGGCACCCGCATCCGGCTGAACGCTATGGACGATCCCCATCATCCCATTCTTCCCGGCACCGAGGGCGAAGTGGACTTCGTGGATGATGAGGGGCAAATTTTTATGAAGTGGGACAATGGCCGCACGCTGCCGCTCATCCCCGGCGAGGACAGCTTCACCGTACTGCCGCCCAAGCTGACCACCCTCAAGCTGTATATGCCCCTGACCGCCGATCTCTACGAGCGAAACGAGTACGGTGATCTCGATGACAGCAGCACACTGCTGGAGGGTAGTGAGCTGCGCGGCTACCAGGATCAGATCATGGCGGCACTGGTGAAAAGCCGGATGCCGGAGGAGACCGAGCGAGGTCTCATGCATTGGTATGACGAAGCCGACAGCGTTGACCGCAAGGTACGCTCCGCCATCTTCACCGTGGAGGAACGTGACCGGCAGCTCTGGGGCGTAGCGGAATGCCGCGTCGCCGGGGAATTGTCGGACACCGAAATGGATACTTTGAAAGAGTTTATCACCGGACAGGCTTCGGACGGCTGGTGCGAAGGGTTTGAACAGAGGGAGATTTCCGTGGATGACGGCGGTGAATTGTATGTCCACTTTTGGAATTCAGACGAGTGGAGCATCCAGACGGAGCAGGAGCTTTTCTCCCCCAAGTTTGCGGAGGGACTGCCGGAGCTGTGCTTCTCCACTCTCCCCGGCACCGGCGAGCTCATCTGTATCAAGCGCGGTGAGAGCGGCTACTATCCCAGCGACTGGTCCACGAACGATCCCGCGCATAACCGTGAGATAGCGGACTATAACAACGAGCGGCTTGGCGTTACCCCCGCGCAGGAGAAAGCCATGAAAACGGGCTCCATGTTCGGCTGGGGCGTCCCCGGCGCGGACCCCGCCTGCTATGAACAGAAACAGGAAATGGGAGGGATGACCCTTGGGTAAGAAAATACTGCGTGTGTATCTCGCTAAAAATGATACGCCGTATAGCGCAGCCTATGCAAAGCTGGAGCTGCCCGCCTCCCCGTGGGAGCTGTGGGACGCCATGGAAAAGGTGCGGCTTCAGACAGACGATATCCTGTACATGGAGATCGAAGACTACTTTGCCTTTGAGTATCTCTCGCCCCACTTGGATGGATTAGGCATCAGCCTCAACGAGCTCAACGACCTTGCCGCACAGCTTGCGGCATTGGACGAGGTACAAGGGATCGCCTTTGAGGGGATGTTCTCCATAGCGGTGCAGAGAAAAGTAAACACCAACGGCGGCGTCATCACGCTGCAGGATCTGCGGGATCTGGCGGTCAGCGCAAAAACCGACTGTTACCATGTGGTGGATGCCGCGGATGACGCCCAGCTTGGCCGCTTCTACGCGGAAAACGAATTTATCCCCGAACTGGACGGCGTATCCAACGAGGTGTTCGAGATGCTGGACTTCGCCGGCATCGGAAGAATGATGCGGTGCAGCGAAAACGGCGTTTTTGTGGGCAGACTGTATGTGCTGCAGGATGGCGAACTGACAACCGCGCCGCCCGTCCAAAAGACGCTGCCGGAAAAGCCGGGATACCTCTTTCGTCTCACGCTTGGCCTATGCCATGACTTCGGTGGTGACCGCACGGCGATGCTGGATCTGCCTGCGTCAGAAGAAGCGCTGGCGGCGGCACAGGAGCAGCTCGACACACTGGAATGGGAAAACGCAGTTGTCCTCGACTATGACGGTGTTATCCCAAATGCCGCCAATTTTGCGGATCTGCCTATGGAAATGAATGCATTCAACAGCTTTTTTGGAGCCGTGCGGGATATTCCTTTCCCTGATAGGCAAATCCCAAAGCTGAAGGCCCTGCTGGAGCAGTTTGAGGTGAAAGATATTGGGACTGCAATGCAGCTGGTGGAACATCTGGAGGATTATAACCTCACGCCGAAACTCAGCTCACCGCAGGAGACTGCCATCGACCAGCTTCATTTCATGACGGACGAACATTCGGTGGAACTGTTGCTCCCTCATGTAAACCTCTATGCCTACGGCTGCGACATCATCAAGGAGGACAATGCATCCCTCACGCCCTACGGCCTACTGCACCGCGCAGACTATCAGCCCATGCTGGAGCCGATCCAGCAATCCCATGAATCGGAGATGACGATGTAATGAATAATAAGCAGTTACAAAACGAGAATGAGATATCTCTGCCTTGCACATCGCAGGAGCAATTTGATGCATCCCAATGTGGACCGTGCATATTGAGCGATGAGGAGAAAATAATTCTTTCTGCCATGGTTCTGCAAAAGGGCGAGGCGGAGGCAGGGGCAATTTTCGCAAATTCACCGGGGCGGCTGCGCGATTACACGATCCTCAAAGGCATCAACAGCTATGCTGCATTGGGCAGGTACTACCTTGCCCACGAGACTTCGGTGCCGGAGGAGCTATACGAGTACATGGATCTGGGCGCGATTGGCTGTCGGTATGAGGACGAACACCCTGGCGTGTTCATCGGCAGCGATTATGTGCAATATCCATCTGTCGAACAGAGGGCGTCGATGGAAATGCAGATGATGTGATACCACCTGATTCCCGTCATGATCAAAGTGTAAGCTTATTGCGGCAGGCACTGCTTTGCAATGTATGCAATGAGATCCTCCGGCGTGAGCGCAGCACCAGCACATGGAATCTCACGCCATACTCGCTGTATAGAAGGGTCCGGATCGCACATCGCAGCTATCATCGCCAGTCGTATCTCTTTTCTCACCTCTTCCAGAGTCGTATGGTTTTTTCGTGCAACTTTTCTCAATGCGGCTTCCGCGTCAATATTTCTTCTCTTCATTATGTTTCTCCCTTCCAATTTGTTTTGAACGGTACTCGTTCTTATAGAACTATAATAACACCGTGAATTTGGGGGAAAATGACGAAGCCTGTCGAAAAAAACAGAGACCTGCAAAAAACAAGTCTCTGCGTCTGCAACAATTATTGTAATTCCGCGATTAGGGTATCCAGCACATTCATTACCTTGCGTTGCCCCTCTGGAGGGAGTGTTTTCAACTTCTCTGAAATCTCAGTAGCATGAAGCATCGTTGCCGTGTTCAGGGCATCTTGAAGAAGTTCATCTGTCCCTACATTGAGCGCATTGGCAATGGCGACCAGCTTTTCCAACTTTGGAGCCTTTACTCCTCGCTCTACTACGCTCATGTGGTCAACACTGTAGTCCACAGCGGCAGCAAGCGCTTCCTGCGTCATGCAAGCCCTCTCACGGGCAGCTTTGATTCGTTTTCCCAATGCGATCTGATCCATACAGCAATCTCCTTTTGAACGGTATCCGTTCTTAAAGTATATGGGAGATGCCGTTTGTTTCACAGGAGCGCACGGAACGCAGACCGTTCTATAAGAACGGGACAAAACAAAAAACAGTATGTCAAGAGGCCGTATACCCGGATAGGGAAAAGCGGCCCCTTCTTTTTTGCGCTCATTTTGTCTCCTGTTCCGGGATAAGAGCCTCGGAAAGGAGCAGAAATGCGTGAAGAAAAACTATTAATTTATTTGAAAGGTGCCTGTACCGGGCGAAAGTACAGAGCGAGCAGTGCTGAACTGGAAGCTGTTCTCGGAATCAGCGGAACAGATCTGCGAAAGCTGGTAAATCGCATGCGACGTAAGGGCGTTCCTATTGGGAGTGATCGATGCGGATACTTCTACGCTTCCACTGCTGGCGAAGTCTACTCCACGATCCAACAGCTCAAAACCATGGAAAACGGTCTTGCGGCAGCAAGGCGCGGATTGGAGCAGTCACTGGATGCCTTTCCCTTGAGAGAAGGTGCATCTTGAACAGCTTTATCCCTTGGGTGGGAGGCAAGGGCAAACTGCTGTGGATCATCAACAAAATGGCTCCATATCACTACAGGCGGTTCATCGATGTCTTCGGCGGCAGCGGCACGGTCACTATGAACCGTCCTATCCGGCATGGATGCATGGAGGTCTACAACGATTTCAATGGGAACCTCACAAACCTGTTCTGCTGCGTAAAAAACCGAACCCTCGCGCTGTTGGCAGAGTTGGGCTTCTTGCCTTTGAACACACGGGATGACTTCAATGTCCTCTATAAGTTTCTTTCCAAAGGGGAGTTCACAGATGACTACCTGCAGGAAGAAATGGAATTAACAGAGGTCTATCTCAAGCCACCCGACTCCGAAGCTATCCGTGCGCTCCTGTTAGAGCGTGCGCCTCGTGGAAGTATCCGCCGTGCGGCGGACTACTTCAAGTTGGTACGGTACAGCTTCAGCGGCAGTGCCAAGTCTTTCGGCGGCAAGCCCTGCGACATTCGCCGCTTCTTTCACCTGATTTGGGAATGTTCCCGCAGGCTGGCAAATGTCATCGTGGAGAATAAGGACTTCGAAGATGTCATCCGCCAGTATGACCGAGAGGATGCCTGGATCTACTGCGACCCGCCCTACTTTGAGGCAGAGTGCTATGAGGTAGGCTTCCCCAAAGCAGATCATCAACGGCTCCATGATACGCTCCTGACCTGCCGCGGGTATGTCATGGTGTCCTACAACTACTGCCCGTACATCTGCGAACTTTATAAGGAATTTTATATCTTCCGCACCGTCCGTCCCAACAGCATGTCCCAGACGGCAGGCAGTGAATATGAAGAAGCCATCATCACCAACTATGACCCCCGCAAAGCCTGTTGGCAGCTGACTTTGGAGAGCCTGCTGGATGGTGATAACGACACCCGATACGAACTGATGCACGAACCAGAGCGGCCCATCAAAACCACGATCAAAGAAAACGAAGGAGGAATCGTATTATGAACTTTATTCTTACCAGAGACAAGGCCATCACCATCGCGCCCGCAGCGCTGAAGCTGAGTGGCATCCCCGATGATACGAAGCTGGAACTGACCACACTGGACGGCGCGGTCATCCTGACAAGGTCCAAGATGACCGCAATGGAGTATGTCAAGCTGCTCACGGAGTTGACTGCCCATGTCGGTCAGATGCTTCTGACCCTGCGGGATACCTGCGGCCACTGCGACGAGTGCGACGAGGACGAGTGCGCTTGCAGAGATCTGCCCATCGAGGAACTGATTCGCCCCGCGGTCACCGTCCCCGATTGGGCCAGAGAGGAAGCGGATATCCCGTCCGATGCCAAGCTGGACTGCTATGTGGATGAGGACTCCGGCGAGATCACCGTCTGCGAGACAGATTATGAGTATGACCTCTCCGATGTCCCGCCTGCGATTCTGTTCGCCCTGCGTCAGTCTGGCTGTTGCCTGTCTGTGCTGGAAGATGTGCTGATGGAGAACGATATCGTCTACGACAAGTGACGACTCCGGTGTTCAAAGGATCGAGGTGATGACACAAATGAATGAAACTTACCTGTACCGTGGGTCTGCAAAAGAAGCAAAACGCCGGGATGAGCTTCCTCTGTGGCGGGAGAGCCACAAGGCCAATATTGCCTGTCGTGAAGCCATTGAGGATGCTATCCGCCGAAACTTCGACGGGATAAACCTGGACCCGGAGTGTCTTACTCCCGTGCTGGAGGAGTACGGCTACAAGCGCACCGAGTGGGTGCTGGCAGCAACCTTGCGGGAACTCAAGTGGGACGGCCGTTTCCGCCCTGCGAATAAGGATTGGGCGACACGGCACCATATTCCGCAGGATGAACGGCATATTGCCGATATCACCGTTCGAAGCCATCCAGCTGTGCTGGATGGCTTCGTAGGCCTCTATCGCAAAGCGTATCAGAAGCTGGGGCTGTTTGGCTCCGAACATTGTATCGGTGACCGCGCCGAGCAGGATTATACCGGCAAGGTGTTGGTGCTGTCGCCGGATACACTGAAGGAATCCTATTGGAGTCAGGAAAACCAGCTGTGGTACGCCCATGACGGCTTCGGATGCAGCCCCACCGCCATCGGGCGCTCGGTACGCTGCACCTGCCTGGGCGACGGCGAGATGACCCGTTGGAATCGAGATGAGTTCATCGGTGTGCTGGACGAGAAGTTCCTGCCCGAATGGGCGCGGGAGAAGCTGGCGGAGCTGACTGCGCCTCGGCAGGAGGAAAGTGCCATGGGTGAGATGAAATTGGAATGATCGGAGGTGAGACAAGTGCAGCGCATCTTTATCGACAACCATGACCGCATCCTCTGCTACGGCAACCCTGCCGGTTACATCACAGAAAAAGAAGCGGTGGTGGACGCCATGTTCCAAACGCAGGAGCTGGAGAGTTTTCTGCAAAAGCAGGCACTCACCATCCACTGGGAGGACGGCGTCTATGACCGCCTCCTGTTGGGGCAGCGCAGCGGCCGCTTCGACCCGGAGGCTCCGCCCCTGAAGAACTGCCGTGTGTGGCAGCTCTCACGGGACAGCCCCATCAATGTCCGTTTCGTTTCCTATGAGACGATGGTACAGCGCTTCGGTCAGCCAAGCCGAAAAAGCTATGAGATGGTCTATGACGGTCAAGTTGGGACCAACGACTTGGAAGAGATCTACACCATCTTTCGCAATCCTGTCCCCGGCTATGACGGCCGACCCATCGGCATCTCAGATGTGCTGGAACTATACGACGAAGGCGGCAGTGAGTTCTATTACTGCGACCGCATCGGCTTCCAGCGGATTGAGTTTGCACCCCAGCAGGAAATGGATATGAACCTGTGAAATAAGCACCTGACCGGGTGCTTTTTTCATATCCAAATCAGAAAAGGAGGAATCCCAATGCCCAAAGCCCAAGCCAAGGTAACAGCTCCCACCCCTGCACCGGATACCCCGCTCCCCGTGGAGTACGCCGTGCGCATCTATCCCGTGAAGGACAGCAAGTACACCCTCGCCAATGCCAACGTGGACATCAACGGCATCTTTGCCATCCGCGGCGTGAAGATCATTCGAGGCGAGAATGGCCCCTTCGTCGCCATGCCTCAGTACAAGGACGGTCACGGCGACTACCACGACATCTGCTTCCCCTGCACGAAGGAAGCCCGACAGCAGTTCAACGAAACAGTTCTGAACGCCTACGAGCAGTCGCTCCGTCAGGACCAGCAGCAGGACAATGCTCCTCCCATGGAGCAGTCCATGTAAACCAAGCCTATCCACTACACAAACATCATAATTTTATGGAGGTAACTACACTATGAAGAAGCTCATCAAGAAGACCGTCAATTCCGTCCGCAATGCCGCCATCCGTCTCGCCGCCACCCGCCGCTCTGGTGAGGGCTACATCGACACCGCCGTCAAGATCCTCATCGCCGTGGTGCTGGGCGCTCTGCTGCTGGCCGGTCTGTACGCCCTGTTCGGTGATGTGGTCATGCCCACCCTGAACGAGCGCATCACGAATATGTTCAACTACGCGGGCGCGCTGGAGTAAGCCGTGTGGACAGCGCTGCAGGGCATTCTATTCCTTACGGGACTCCTGACGGCGGCTTGGACAGATCTCCGACACAGGCATATCTATGACCTTTCCAGTATCGTCGTAGCAGCGGCGGGGCTGATCTCTTTCAGCCCCGCCCGGCTTCTCGGCCTAACGCTGGCCGTCCCATTTTGGCAGGCAAGCCGTAGAGGACGCGGCGGCATGGGAGATACGCTCCTCATCGCAGCTTCCGGTTTCCTGCTCGGCTTTCTGCGAGGAGGCGCCGGACTGGTGCTGGCACTGCTGCTGTACTGCCTTTTCTACCTTGCAATAGCCGCCCTGCGCAAGATCCGCAAGCAAGAGCGTCCACCGGAGAGCTACCCATTTGCACCCTTCCTTGCGGCAGGCTTTTTTACCGCATATATCATCTAATACGAAGGAGGCTCGCTCCATGAGCATTTTCAAAAACCGCACGGTCATCGGCATCATCTGCATTCTGCTGGCGCTGGTGATCTGCTTCGGCATCACACCGCTGTTCAATCAGAGCATCAGCCAGAAAGCGGAGATCGTCCGTGTGACGAAAGATATTCAGGCTGGTGAACTCATCACCAAAGACATGGTCACCACGACCGAGGTCGGCTCCTACAACCTCCCCTCCGGTCTTATGACCGTGAAAGATAATGTAGTGGGCAAATACGCCAAAGCGGACTTCGCCGTGGGCGATTATATTCTCGCTGCAAAACTCTCGGAAGCCCCTGCTGCCGAGAATGCCTATCTCTATAATCTGGATGGCTCGAAGCAGGCGATCTCCGTCACCATCAAGAGCTTTGCCACCGGACTGTCCGGCAAACTCCAGAGCGGTGACATCGTATCGGTCATCGTGGCAGACTACCCGGAGGATGGTGAAACCACTATCCCTGCCGAGCTGCAGTATGTAGAGATCATCAGCGTCACTGCCAGCACCGGCTACGATGCCAATACTGGCGAAACAACAGAGGAGGAAAAGGAGCTTCCCTCCACCGTGACCTTCCTCGTCTTGCCGGAGCAGGCCAAGGTACTGGCAGAACTGGAAAAGGACGCCAAACTCCATCTGGCTCTCGTCTACCGCGGCACAGCAGACGGCGCAAAACAGTTCATTGAGGCGCAGGACGCACTCATCGAGGAGTTGTACACTGAGCCGGAGGAAAGCCCCATTGAGGAGGGCGAAGTCACCGATCCCGCCGCAGCCACGCCGGGGAGCGAGGTGACGGAATGAATTTCAGAAAAGCCAGCATCTTTCAGCGCGATACGGAGAAACCGGAAGTGCAGAATGACAGCGGTGGTGTGCTGGCGGTCTGGGGCAGCCCCGGCAGTGGGAAAACGGTGACAGCGGTAAAGATCGCAAAGGCGCTCTCCGCCAAGAAGAAAAATGTTATCCTTCTGCTCTGCGATATGAGCGCTCCCATGCTGCCGTGCATCTGCCATGCGGACGCTCTGGAGAGCAAAGGCTCCCTTGCTAGCGTCCTTGCCGCCGCCCGCATCAGCGAAAGCCTTATCAAGCATAACCTCGTCACTTTCAAGCACAACAGCTATCTCGCAGCGCTGGGACTCCTCGAACTGCAGAACGAATACAGCACTCCACCCTTTGTACAGAAGCAGGTGGTGGAGCTGTTGGACGGGCTGCGTCAGATCGCGCCCTATGTTATCGTGGACTGCGGCAGCTACATCGCCAACGATATCCTCTCCGCCGTGGCGCTGATGGAAGCGGACAATGTCCTGCGTCTTGCCAACTGCGACCCCAAAAGCGTCAGCTACTTCTCCAGTCAGCTTCCTTTGCTGGAAGATGCTGAGTGGGATGTAGACAAGCAATATAAGGTGGCGTCCAATGTGAAGCCCTATCAGGCGGCAGACCATATCGGCAAGGCACTGGGCGATGCGACCTTCGTGCTGCCCTATTCGCAGGAGTTGGAAGAACAGTATCTGGGGCGAGATCTCCTCGCTGACCTCGCCCTCAAGGACAGCCGCCCGTTCCGCAAGGAACTGGAAAAGATCATCGCGGAGGTGTTTTGATATGGCACTTGGCGAAAAGCGAAACGGCACGATCTTTGCCGCAGACGCAGAACGACGGGACGCGCCGGAATATCAGGTCACCTCGGAGCCGGAAGTCGTCCCTGTCGTGGTGGATGACACGCCGAACCGCACATTGAACACCGATGTTGGCGCGCTCGGACGGGCACACAACCTGTTCTTTGCTCCTGAGACAGCGGGAAAGGACTTCAATTCCGTGCTGCAAGAGGTGCAGGAGTACATCTCCGGTTCCTACGCCGCCCTCATCACCGAGGGCGGCGAGGACTCTAAGGAGCATCTCCAGCGCTATATCACGAAATACCTGCAGGACAAGCGCGTCGCTGTGGCGGGCATGACACAGGTGGAGCTGGTAGAAGCCATCTATTCCGAGATGGCGGAATTCGGCTTCCTGACCCGCTACATCTACGGAGACGGTATCGAAGAGATCAACATCAATTCGTGGCGTGATATTGAGGTGCAGTATTCGGACGGCCGAAACGAAAAGCTCACGGAACACTTCGACTCACCGGAACACGCCCTCGCTGTCATCCGCCGTATGCTCCACGCCTCCGGCATGGTGCTGGATAATGCCAGTCCCTTGGTCACGGGGCATCTGACCAAAAACACCCGTATCGCCGCTATGAAGTCCCCCGTGGTAGATGAAGATGTGGGCGTCGCCGCTTCCATCCGAATCGTCAACCGCCACAATCTCAGCCGTGAGGATTTGCTGCGCAGCGGCACGGCCACAGAGGAAATGCTGGACTGGCTTTCCGTATTTTTGCGCTATGGGATATCCATCTGCGTGGCTGGCGCCACCTCCTCCGGCAAGACCACGGCGGCAGGTTGGCTGCTGACCACGATCCCCAACAGCAAACGCATCTTTACCATTGAGAACGGATCCCGCGAGTTGGAACTGGTGCGGGAGGAAAATGGCAAGGTGATTAACTCGGTAGTCCACACCTTGACCCGCGACAGTGAAAACGAGCGCCAACGTGTCGACCAGATCGCATTGGTGGACATCTGCCTGCGCTTCAACCCGGACATTTTGGTCGTGGGCGAGATGCGCGGTGCCGAAGCGAATGCTGCCCAGGAAGCCGCCCGTGTAGGCGTGGCAGTGCTGACCACCATCCACTCCAACTCCTGTGAAGCGACCTACCGCCGCATGGTGTCCCTGTGCAAACGAGCCGTGGATATGTCCGATGAGACCCTTCTCAGCTATGTGACGGAGGCGTACCCCATCGTGGTCTTCTGCAAGCAGTTGGAAAATAAGCAGCGCCGCATGATGGAGATCATGGAATGTGAGATCCTGCCCGGTGGAGAGCGTCGCTACAACACGCTGTTCCGCTATGCCATCACAGAGAATCACATGGAGAATGGCAAATTTATCATTGAAGGACACCACGCGCAGATAAATGAGATCTCCGCCAGCCTGCGCAAGCGCCTGCTGGAAAACGGTATGCACAACGAGGAGCTGCAGGCACTTTTGAACCCGAAGAAGGAGGCGAACGCCACTTGACAGCCCTATTACTGGTCGCCTGCGTCGGTATGATCACCGGCGCATTTTTCATTTTCCGCATCTCGCCCATGGACTTTACGCTGGGTGTATTTCGTCGGTTGACCACCGGTCCCAAAAGCATCCGGGATGACATCAATGAGACGACCCAGCGCAAGAAGCCCGGCTTCTTCCGCCGTGAGATCCTGGAAACACAGACGATCCTGCAAGCCACAGGCAAGGAACAGAAGTTCCCCGCGCTGTGCGCGGCGTCGCTGCTGCTCTTTGCCATCGGTGCTGGTATCGCTATCGTTATGAACAACTTCCTGCTGGTGCCGGTGCTGGCGGCGGGCATGATGTTTCTGCCGTTCTGGTACATCAAGCTGACTGCCGGACATTACAAGAAAGACATCGCCGCCGAGCTGGAAACGGCGCTCTCCATCATCACCACGGCCTATCTCCGCAGCGAGGACCTGCAGACCGCCGTGGAGGAGAACATCAACTACCTGAATCCGCCCGTGCATGGTGTGTTCCGCAGCTTCCTCCTGCGGATCAAGCATATCGACCCCAATATGGATACAGCACTGGCGGAGCTGAAAACCGCCATCGACAATGAGGTGTGGCAGGAGTGGTGCGAAACCCTTGCCGCCTGTCAGTATGACCGCAGCCTGAAAACCACCCTCAATCCCATCGTGGCAAAGCTCTCGGATATGCGAATCATCAACGGCGAACTGGAGAACCTCGTGTTCGGCCCCCGTAAGGAGTTTATCTCCATGGCGGCGCTGGTGGTGTTGAACATCCCACTGCTGTACTTTCTGAATAAGGACTGGTATGCGACCTTGATGAACACCATCCCCGGCAAGGCTGTGCTGGCGGTCTGTGCCGCCGCTATCTTCATATCCTTTGCCAGAGTGGTCAAGCTGACCCAGCCCATTGAATATCGGAGGTGACGGACATGACGATCTTACTGTTCCTTTTCGGCGTGGCCGTTGCCGTGGGCTTATTCTTCATTCTGGCAGACATTCTGAAGCTGCCCCGCCTCTCCACGGAGAAGGCACTTCTGTCCGCAGGGCGAGCCGAGAAAAAGCGGATGAAATCGCTGGACGCCCTCTTCCTTGGCTGGGCCATCAAGCTCTCCAAGTTTATCCGCATGGACGAGTACAAGCGCCACCGCATGGAGCGCACGCTGAGTGCCGCTGGCATGGACATGACGCCGGAGGTTTACACGGCTTATACCATCCTCAAGCCCGCCGCTGTGCTGCTGGCGGTCATCCCGTGCCTGCTTATTTTCCCTCTGCTCTCGCCCATTGTGGTGCTGCTGGCGATTCTGCTCTACTTCAAAGAGAGCCGTAAGGCGGAGGAGCAGGTCACCAAGCGCCGAGAGAAGATCGAGGGTGAACTACCTCGCTTTGTTGCCACGGTGGAGCAGGAGCTGGGCGCCAGCCGCGATGTGTTGACGATCTTAGAAAACTATAAGCGTCACGCCGGTCCCGATTTTGCCCGTGAACTGGATGTGCTGACGGCGGATATGCGCTCGTCCTCTTATGAGGCGGCGCTGGTGCGCTTTGAGGGCAGGCTGGCGTCGCCCATGCTCTCCGACATCGTGCGCGGACTCATCGGCGTCCTGCGCGGCGATGACGGACGCATCTATTTTCAGATGCTGGCGCACGACATGAAACAGCTGGAGCTTCAGCAACTCAAAGCACAGGCGGCGAAGATCCCGCCCAAGATCCGCGTGTATTCCTTCATCATGCTGGTCTGCTTCATGCTCATCTACATCGTGGTCATTCTCATGCAGATCCTCACCTCGATGGGAGGGCTGTTCTGATGAAGCACAAATGGAAGAAACGCTCCGGCGAGGGCTACATCGATACCTGCGTCCTCGTCCTCTGCGCCATGCTGGTGATCGCACTGGCGGTGAAGGTCCTGCCGGTGTATGTTGCCAAGCAGCAGCTCGACACCTTTGCCGCTGAACTGGTACGGGAAGCTGAGATCACCGGCAGAGTCGGCAGTGAAACGGCCACCCGTGCGCAGGTGCTGTCTGAGCGGTTGGAGATCGACCCGGACATCCGCTGGTCCCGCACCGGCCGCATCCAGCTCAACGAGGAGGTGACGGTGACGCTCATCATGGATGTGGACATCGGTTTCGGCGGGCTTGGCAGCTTTCCCATTGAGCTGACGGCACAGGCCAGCGGCAGATCGGAGGTGTACTGGAAGTGAGAAAGCGGCTTTTTCGCTCCCGTTCCGGCGAAGGCTATCCCATGGTCATTGCCGTGACCCTCTGCCTGCTGATGCTGTTCCTTGTCATCGCGGAATACTTCCGAGTAAATATCATCGTGCAGGGTGTGCGGGATGCTGTGCAGCAGGCGGTCATTGCCACCGTCAACGAAAACTATGACGATGTGTACCACTCCGTGCGGGAGGGTTATGCGGCAGGCTGGTTTCCGGAGGGTGACGGAGAATGGTCTGAGTCCATCGATACTGGGGACATCTACGGCAGCCTGTCCTATATTCTCGGTCTTACCACAGACGGTGAGGACTACATGAAATACGCTGGAGGCACATTGGAATATACCCTCTCCGATTTGTCCGTCCGCATCTCCAACAACAGCCTTGCCTCCGGTCAGAGCGAGGGGTATCTCGCTACAGCGACCCTCCATCTGGAAGTCCCCATGAGCTTTGCGGGAAAGCTTCTGCCCCCTGCACAGCTTGACCTGCGGGTGGATGCCAAGTATGTCCCCAAGTTCTAAAAAACCTTGTAATTTCAGTAGACTTCCTTCCAAAGCTGTGGTATGTTCGGGTCAAGAAGGAAGTCGGCCAACCGCCCAGAAAGGAGACAGTTCTATGACAGAAAAAGCAAAACGCACCGGCCTCATCATCGCAGGGATCCTGCTCTGCGCCGCGCTGGTCATCGGCATCGCCGGACGCTTCACATTGGCTCCGGCAGCGGAGGATCCCACCATCTTGGACAACGGTCCAGACACAAAGGATCCCCTCGTCAACATCGACACGCCCGATGTGAAGGTCGAGATCAAGACCGATACCTCTACGGATAAAAACGACCCCGGCAAGGCTGCTGACAGCTCCGGCACAGAGCAGGCCATCCAGGGAACGCCCACCAAACCGGACGCCCCGGAAAAGCCGAAGGCTCCTGGTCAGATGGAAGATGGCCACAAAGCAGAGGATGTGCCGGAAGCAGACCGTAACAAGGAAACGCCGCCTACCTATGATCCGGAGCAGACAGAGGTGAAGCCCCAGCCCACCGAGCCTGCGGGCGGCAGCACCAACGATGCCGGTCAGGTGTATGTCCCCGGCTTCGGCTATGTGACACCCAGCGGTCCCAATGACGGCGGAACACTGGATGATATGTATGAGAACGGCAATAAGATCGGTATCATGGGCGGCTGAACCCGCCCTCCCAAAAGAGACACGGCTGCGAAAGAGCCGTGTCTCTTTTCATCTTCATGACAAGGAGGAATGCGTATGAAAAGGATCCTGCCCCTGCTGTTGGCATTGGTGTTGGCACTGTCCGCCGCCGTTCCCGCCTATGCCACAGGGGACGGCAACTTTGACAGTGGCGGCAGCGGCATGGGCGACGGCACAAAGACCAACTACTGGAACCCCGGTATGGATGGTGTGAGAGTCTCCATTGTAGACGCTGCGTCCCGTTCCGTGGTGCGGACACCCATCGACCTGACCAATAAAACGCCTGCGGCCAATATCGCACACTTTGGAAAGGTATCCAAGCTCTCCTACAATGCAGGGCGCGGATTGTCCGTAACAGTGAGTGGATATTCCTACCGAAACCCCAGCCAAAGCCTACCCAAGATTATCTCCACCGGCAGCAGCAAAGCCAGCATCGCCGCCATCCGCAGCTACTTTACCGACGAGCAGGTCATCCGCTCCATCGCGGGATACTCCGGCATAGATTTCGACACGCTGGTCGGCGGTGACTACAAGCTGGTAGTGGAGCCGCTGGCTTATCTCTGCTACAACGGTCAGCAATTCGCCATGACCGCCACGGAAGCGGCGCTTTATGACCAGATGGTAAGCGGCGACCTTCGAGTGAAGCTCGGCTCTCTTACCCACAAAAATCTGCCGCTGGCGATTTTTTTGGAGGAAGCGGATCTCGGCTACGCTGCTTGGTCCGGCAGCCGCACAGAGAAGGCATCCAACAGCGATATTCTCGCCTCCCTCGGTATCGGCATCGTCCGCTTCAATGAGGTGACCACGCCGCCCGAACCCGGCGAATATGACTACGAATACCGCGTCAATACGGAAGTTATCACCTCCGTAGAGGTGCGCGGCGAGCAGGCCGACCCGGACAACCCCGTGTCGGTACGCTTCAACATTCAGGGCAGGACTTATACCGTCAGCAATGTCTACTACCCGGACGGCGACAGTCAGCTGGTGTGGGTGCGTTGGCGTACTCCCGCCGAACCCTGTGTCATCACCATCTCCGTCAGCGTGTCCGGCGGCGGCTCGGCGCAGAACACCATCACTTGCAACATCGTAGATCTGGACGGCAATGACCCGCCCAACCCTCTGGCGGATGACCGCAACGATGCTTTCCGCCTGTCCTCTATCCTGGAGAAAGAGCAGGTGACCTCTGCCTCCTGGGGAATCTGGTCTCCGTGGTGGCAGGAGAATTGGGAATGGGTCGAGCATTGGCAGAAGTGTTGGCATACAGACTACTGGACGGATGCAGACGGCAAGACCCACAGAGATCGCTGGTACCATTGGGTAGACAACGGTTGGTGGGAGGATCATGGCTGGTGGGAGTTTGACTACAACGGCTACTCCGCCAGCTTGACCGGCAGTATGAAGATCACGCCGGATGAGAAAAGCCCTACAGCGACCGCCTCCACACTGAAAAGTGGCTATGGCATTCAGGAGAAGGTGACCGCAAGAGTCACTACAAATCAGAGTGCGGCGGTGACGGCCGCTCAGAACGCCGTGACCTACTTCCCTGAGTTCGGATATCAAACCTATTGGCGGTTGCTGGAAGCATCCATCTCCGGGCGAAGCACGACTTTCCAGTTCAAAGCCAATCCATACAGCACCTACAACCGCCGTACCCACTTCACGCCCATCTGGTACCCGGACGGCAGCTATACGCCGTATACCTGGCTTTTGGACTGCTGGACACCCACGGGAATGCTCAGTATGAACCTGACGGACCGCGTCACCATCCGGGGGAATCTTTGGGAGGAGTGGCATATAGCTCCCGCAAAACAACGATAGAAACGGAGGAACTTATGAGAAAAAAGAGAATCCTGATCCTGACCGCCCTTGTGCTGCTTCTGTGCTGTGCTTTTTCCGCCACGGCCTTTGCCGCAGGCACAGGCGATGTGGCCGGTGCGGTGGAAAGCACATGGCAGACGGCATCCGGTCAGATCAAGACCGTCGTCAACAACGTGGTGTTTCCCGCCATTGACCTGATCCTTGCGGTGTTTTTCTTCGCCAAACTCGGCACAGCTTATTTTGACTACCGAAAGAGTGGCCAGTTCGAGTGGACGGCTCCCGCCATCCTGTTCGCGTGCCTCGTGTTCACGCTGACGGCACCGCTGTACATCTGGCAGATCATCGGAATTTGAGGTATAGGCAATGACTTTTTACGAACAGGAGCTTCGGAAGATCGTCGGAGAACGGTACCCTGACGCCACCTATGTGGGCAGAGCCTGCTATGTGCGTTTAAGCGACATGAACCGGGCAAAGATCCAATTCGTGACCGGGATAGTCGCCAACCAGTACCATGCCCTACAGCTGACGATCCTTAATCGTAATGAGGGTCAAGTGGATGTCCTGCGGCTTCAGTTGACGGATCTGCTGGGGAGGAAGATGACTTCCAACCCCAATTTCAGCAATGGCGTCATACCTCATATTTGGGATGACGGCGGCAAGGTGGACTGGTACGTATATCACCCCACCCGGCAGGACTATGAGATCCTGTCCGATGCGGTATCAGACTATCTGGAGGTATTTCAGGATATGAGCCAGTCCTCTGACCAGCAGTGGGAGCAGACAATGTAATGAAAGCATGATTTGAAGGCCGTACCAGCTGTACGGCCTTTGCCATATCCCAAGCAGTTGGCACGGCCTCACCCGAAAGTGAGGTGAAACCGATCAATGTTCATTTGGGATTTTGTTGCCGGTGAAGTCCTCGGTCAGATCGTGGACTGGTTCTACGGTCAAGTCGTGGGCTTTCTCGGCAACTTCTTTGCGGAGATAGGCAATATGGGCGCGGAACTCTTCACCATGGATTGGGTGCAGAGCATCGTCCTGTTCTTCTCCTACTTGGCGTGGGCGCTATACGGCACAGGACTGGTCGTTGCCTGCTTCGAAACCGGCGTGGAGTATTCCAGCGGTCGGGGCAATATCCGTGAGACTGCACTCAATGCCATCAAGGGCTTTATTGCTGTCAGCCTGTTTACCGTTGTCCCTGTGCGGCTCTATGAGTTATGTGTTTCCCTGCAAGGGACTTTCACCACGGCGCTTACAGGCTATGGAAGCTCCATCGGGGATGTGGCTGGTGAAGTCATGCAAGAATTCAACGCCGTAGACTCGCTGTCAGGCCTGACGGCAGGCCCGCTGCTGGGATTTGGGACGATCACCAGTGGGATCATGATCCTGTTCTGTCTCATCCTTATGGCCTATGCCGTCGTCAAGGTCTTCTTTGCCAATTTGAAACGCGGCGGCATCCTGCTCATCCAGATTGCCGTAGGAAGCCTCTATATGTTCAGCGTCCCCCGCGGCTACACGGATGGGTTTATCCAATGGTGCAAGCAGATCATCGGCTTGTGCCTGTCGGCATTCCTGCAGGCCACCATTCTTGTTGCAGGACTCATGGTATTTAAGGACCATGCCCTGCTGGGTCTGGGGCTCATGCTCTCTGCCGGTGAGATCCCCCGTATCGCCGGAGCCTTTGGACTGGATACCTCCACCAAAGCAAACCTCATGAGTGCGGTCTACACGGCGCAGGCTGCCGTCAACACCACGCGCACGGTCGTACAGGCGGTGGCAAAATGAGCAGACTGACGATGGGCAGCTTATTTGATGGCATCGGCGGGTTCCCCCTGGCGGCTGTCCGCAAAGGGATCACGACAGTATGGGCTTCGGAGATCGAAGCCTTTCCCATCGCGGTCACAAAGCTGCGGTTCCCCCGCATGACCCATGTGGGCGACATCACAAAGCTGAATGGTGCAAAACTGCCGCCCGTGGACATCATCTGCGGAGGCAGCCCGTGCCAGGACCTGTCCGTTGCTGGTGCAAGGGCAGGTCTTGCGGGGGCGCGTTCCGGTTTGTTCATGGAGCAGATGCGGATCGTGCGGGAGATGAGGGCGGCCGACCAGGAGCGAGGCCATTTCGGTGTCGATATCCGCCCACGCTGGATGTGCTGGGAGAATGTGCCAGGCGCCTTTTCGAGTGGAACTCCGAAGTATGAGGATTTTCGGATCGTGCTGGAGGAGATCGTGCGCATCTCTTTTCCCGACGAGGTCATCCCAAGCCCCTATCCCGGTTCATGGCCTGATGCGGGCGAACTCAGAGCGGGAGATGAGTTCTCTTTGGCATGGCGCTGCTTGGACGCACAGTATTGGGGCGTTGCGCAGCGTCGAAAACGCATTTTTCTCCTTGCTGACTTCGCTGGGCTGCTTGCACCGCAGCTTTTATTTGATGTTTTTGGTGAGGAGGAAAACTGCGAGGAGGAGGTCACTTAAATGTATCGCTGCGATTTGAACGGACAACTGACGATGCTCGAGACGGGAGCGCCCGAAAAGGATGCCGAATCGCAAAAGCGCAGGCCCCAAAAGCAGGATTCCGAACTGGTCTCGATCCCATATTTTTATTTAGACCTGAAATCCAAGCATGTCGACCTTTTCGGGCAGCGACATTGGGAATTGCGTTCCCCATATCGTCATAATAAGCGACCTCTCAACACCGGAGTCGCGCCCCGAAAGCCGCTCCGAGCGTCGCTGTCCAATATACTGGAGGTGGCCCCCGCTCTAAAGTATTATCTGTCGAAAACCGCCTGTATAGGCATCCTGCGCCGCGCTTTTGAGCGTGGCAAAGAACTGCCGAAGAAGCTGGCGCGTGCGCTGAAGATTCAAGCGGGGCTCATGCAGCCGGACGGTCAGCCTACCGACCTGAAGGCATTTCATGTCAACCAGCGGGACGAGGGCATCGACCTACACGGTGTGTCTGGTGCTTTGATGGCGACCAACAATATGCAGATGCAGACCTTTGTGACGCAGCCGGATGAAGCCGTTGAGGGTTTTGACGGCTACAACGGTGACCTGACCGGTGATGTAGCGGCTACGCTCGGAGTCAACTGCGGAATGTCTACCGGCAGAAACGGGGTCATGGCTTTCGCCGCCAATCAACGGGATGAAGTTCGTGACCTGCATGATGTGGCTGGGGCGCTTGGCGCACAGCCCGGAATGAAGCAGCAGACTTTTATCGCTGCTGCTTTTTCGGCAGGTCAGGGCAGAAAAGCCGGTGGTATCGGCTATCAGGAGGAATGTTCTCCTACGCTGAAAGCGGCGGAAAGCGGAACAAACATGGTGCCGTCTGTGCTGTGTCTCAACGACCAGGGCGGCAGCGTCATGGAGTGCAGTGAAAATGTGTCCGGTACTCTGCGGGCGCAGGAGCATGGACACCAGCCTCTCGTGTACGAAAACCATGGCATTGACAGTCGATATACCGGCCCACACAAGGTAGCCCCTACCATGTCCGCAAGATACGGCACGGGCTTTTCTGAACCTCGTGCACACGATACAGATTCACACGATTGACAATGCAGAGGAGGGACACTGGTAAGAGTGTCCCTCCCGTATCGTGTTTTGTGAGAGAAACCTTTATAATGCATTTGGGCGATTAGTCCAAGTGAATTGTAACAGGAGGAAAATAATGCGGGAAGAAAAAACATTTCGTGTAGTTGTTTTTCGTTTCGAGACGGATGCCAGTACCAATTATACACGGTATATGATTACGAAAAATTATATGCCGTTTTTCCCTGGCAACCAATGGCTCGAACTGAAAAGCATACGAAAGACGAGCACTGGAAAGGAATATGCAAAGAAGCTTGTAGCGTTTTTGAACTGGTTGGATTCAAGAAAGGTCACATACGAAAATGCGACAAATCACCATGTGCGAGAGTTCTTACATGAACTCGTATTTGGTAACTTGGCGGACGAAAAAGTACTATCACTACAGTCATCGGTGGGATATTCAACATTAACAAAGTATGTCACAGTCATCACGGGTTTTTATGGCTGGCTGGATGATATGCGACAGACAGAGATGCTTTGGAAGAAAAAATCCGTACAGGCGAATTGCTCTTTTCTGTATGGACAAATCTATTCACGGGAGTATAGATATTTGATTGACGGATATGCTGCCAGGCTTAAGTCCAGTCGTGATTACACCAAATGGTACGACAAAGCAACAAAAGAATTGCTATGTAGGAACTTCAATACTCTGCGGGATGAAGCGGTGTTGCGCCTCACCTTCGAGGGATTTCGAATCGATGAGGTTCTTAGCGTTACGCTTGACAGTTATGATGCCATAGAACAGCTTGTACAGCCAACAAGGTCAAAGGGACGAGCTAATGCCAGAAATGGAGAAAATAAACTCAGGCTTGTTGCCCTCCCCAAGAAAACCTGCGAGGTTATAGACAAGTACATCCAGACTGAAAGGGCGGATGCCGAGAGTGAGAGCGGCAAACTCAGTCAGTATTTATTTATAAATCTGAACTCCGGAAAAAGACAAGGCCTGCCTATGTCTTATCATAATTACCTAAAGATATTAAAGCGGTGTGCCACTCGTGCCGGGCTCGATGCGGCGAAAATACGAACCCACAATGGGCGCAGCACAAAAGTTATGGAATTTCTTGAACATCAGTCCCTCCATCCAGAAGACAATATTACCGATGGCATTATCATGGAAAGCTTCGGCTGGAGGAGCTTTTCATCTATCGATCATTACAGGAATCATAATAATCCCATCATAGCAAAGTCAGTCATGGAAAAGCTGCATAGGGGTGGTGAGGAAAATGAGTAAAGCAAAGCCGCTCACTGCTGAACAATGCGAAGCCGCAAGAGAGGCCATGCTTACGGGACACAGTTTGTCAAAAATATCCAGATGTGCAGGGGTTGTTGCTACGATAGAGTATATGCTTAAAGACATACGCTTACTGGAAACATATTTGCAGAGGATGGCCTCTGCCATTACTCAGAAGCGAGAACAGATATCCCATAGTGCATTGTTGCTTTCAATGTTCCATTACGAAATGTCTTCTCTGTCGCTATATGATCCAGCATTCAAGGAAATGCTTCTTAAGGCTGTGGAGCAGGAACGTATTATCCAACGGAAACTTTTCGTTGCAGGTAATTCTACAGAAGTGACACCTTACCGTGATGTTTGGAAGTTATATGAGCCGTATGGGAATGTATTACGGCTCAAACGGCTTGATTTCACAGCCATCAAACGGCCTTCTCTGCGGTCTGAGGTGAAATATTATTTCTGTTATCTATTTGAACAAAGAGGGAAAGTTTATGTGCCTCTTTTTGATGCGTGTAAGCTGGCAATCAACACACTTGCAGATATTGCGCCGGAGGTCATATATTTTGCGGATATAACGGAAGGTCACATCAGGACACTGGTTTTAGCCCTTGAAGCAATGCGGAAAAATGATGGGGAACCATTGTCTCAATATTACATTGCAAAATCCGTAAACGGTCTAAAACGGATCATGTGTTACCTCATGAGCACTGAACGGGACACACAAATTAGAGCGCCAAGGCCGCGCACCAATCCGTTTGATATTGTTACATTTCACAATCTTCGCCAGTTTAACACACCTACCGAAATCATTCCGGAAGAAGTGGTGGAGCAATTGGACTTGCATCGAGAAGAAATGCCCTGTCAATACAGGCTGCTATACGATTTATTCATGAATACAGGACTGAGATTGAAAGAAGTGTACCTTCTTGAAGAAGACTGCATTGAAGAATCTCGATACCCTAATGTCTGCCAACTGAAATATATTCCGCATAAAACACTAAGTGCAAGACATCGACGCGGAGCTGGGGACTACCACAGGATCATGATACCCAAAGATATAGCTGGAAGGCTTTCCCAACATATCATTGAGGATGCTGAGGAAAGAAAAATAGCGGGGACATCGTATATTTTCCGAAGCAGAAGGTATGGGTATGAGAGAGCAGTTATTGACTCTCAACCATTTGTCAAATGCATCCGTGGGATTATCAGAAAGTATGATATATGCGACGAAAATGGAGAACTCTGGCACTTCACCATTAAACAATTCCGTAAAACCCTGGCTGTTAGGTTAATTGAAAACGGAGCGACTACTGTTGAATTAGCTTATTGGCTGGGGCACTTATGCAGCGACACGGCGGCGAAATATTATGCTGAAGTTCGTAAGAAAAAACTGGCGGAGCTAAATACTGAATTTTTCAGAAGCAAGTTTGAGTTAATCATGACCGGCGAACAGCTTGAAAATTATACGCAAGAAGAACGCAGGCTCCTGTATACGGATTTTTGCCTTGGTCAACGACGTGTGGAACTTGGATTTTGTGTTCGGAAGGTGGCAGATGGGCCGTGCGCGGACCGATGCAGCCTTTATAATTGTGTGAATTGCCGCAACTTATGCACTGGAAAACAGTATCTTCCATATTGGAAAGGTCTTCTACAGGAACAGGAGAAACTTTTAGACCGGCTGGCAGAGGTATATAAGTCGGAGAGCATTACGGATTATTCAGAATACCTGGAGTACAAACAAGAATACCGCCTGTTGGAGTCCTACCAAAGCGTCGTAAATATGATTGAGAAAGAAGGTTGTATATGAGCAGTGCTGTCATTGCTGAAAACTATAGTGCAGCAAAGTTAAAAGAATATATCTGCTTTGTCGAACAACTTGGCTCCAATATACACTTTCACGAAAACAAGTGGGTGTGCAGTAATTTGCGCCGCAGTCCAGCAGAAAGAAGTTGTATGTTCACATTGTACTTTGACAGGATTCCGGCACTACACAGAGAAACAGTAAAGAGCTTTGCCGCCATCAGCCTTATACGAGGGAAAAAGATATCTACCGTCAAGTCGTATGTGATGGATCTCATCCGATTTTTTGATTTCTGGTCACTTGATAAAGGCACCTTGCCGTTGAGCGGTTGCGATGAATTTGCCGTGGCCGACTTCTATCATTACCTTGAGAAAACGGAGTTTGCAGAAGCGACCCGCATTGGGATCTGGTCATCATTGAGCATATTTTTTGAAACGATGAATGATATTGATGGTGCAAGGAGTAAGAATCCATTTTCTGTATCCCCTTATCGCCACCAACGCAGGTACGATGCAAAGTATATTCCAGAATCAATTGCGATTCAATTAGATACTGCATTTAAGAACGATGAGATCGCGCCCTATCTTCGGTGCGTCTATTGGTTGCTAAGGCTAATACCTTCGCGTATCGGAGAAATCCTTGGCATGAAGATAGATTGTCTAAAAAGGTTTAACGGACAGTATGTTTTGTTTATTCCCACATGGAAGCAGAATGGGGGTTGGCAGCAACCAGCCATACGAAGTATTCACCTGGAGGACAAAGGAATTGCTGGATACCTTATAGGACTAATAAAAGAGCAGCAGGAAACGGCGCGTCAGATCCAGGAGTTTCTGCCAGAAGATAAAAAAGGAATGCTGTTTTCATACCGACAGAGTTATTGCCGTAAAGGAAAACCCACATATTCTACCAAACTCTGCTTTGTGGCATCAATATTTACTGTCAACGACCATTTTCGAAAGATATGCCGTCGTTACAACATTTCGGATGAAACGGGAAATGTCTATGTGGTGACAACGCACCAGTTTCGCCATAACGGCATCACAGATCGTTTGGCAGCCGGTTTCACCGCTGCCCAGATAGCTGAGATGACAGGCCATCACGGAGATGCCATGATCTTTAACGCCTATGCGCATTTGAATCTTATGCCAGAAACGATCCGTGAAAAGCAGAATTATGTATTAGCTGAACGGCAAGAATCGGATAAACGGTATGTGCTATTTGGCGGACGAATCCTTAATATGGATGAGCAAGTGGAACAGCGGCTGATGAAAAACCTCAGAGCCCATCGCGTCCGTGGGGGTATATGCAGCGATATTACAACTTGCAAAAGTGATATGTGGAATTGCCTTGAATGTAAGGCATTTGTGGCCGATACAGAACAAACAGAATACTATCGCGAACAGATAGCTCTTTGGCGTGAAAAACAAGTACGTTTTTCGGCATTTCCAATCATTTGTGAAAATGCGAAAAGAAATGCGGGCCTGTTTGAATCCATACTAAAATCAATTGAAACGGATGTGCAGAGAAATGAAGCGAACAATACCTAAATCCCTTGTCCAGCGGCAGGAGAAAACTCGCAAGGACACCGTAGAAATGGTAACACAAGCAATTCTTGTCTTGGAGTCCCAAGGCTACAATATCAAAATCAAGGATCTGATAAGCGTAACCGGTCTGTCCCGTTCCGTTTTTGCCAAACCTCATATTCGCGAAGTGCTGGTAGAATACGGAATCATTCAAACACAAACTCCTGAGAAAACCGCAGGTGCCGAAAGCACACGCAGGATGGATAGGTTGATTGCGGAAAAGAACGGTTATATCCAACGGCTTCTCCATGAAAACGAGCAGTTGCGTTACGAGGTCGAACTTCTGCGTGGAAAAGTACATATCCTCACGCACAAGGCTGCAGCGCAGGGCGAGGAACTTTTCTAAACAAATGTAATGATAGCACGATGTGAACCGGAATGTTTTCATCGTGCTATTTATTATATAAAAAATTTGTCCCACAAGCAAGGACACAACAGAAAGGAGAATGTAATCGTGTCAACAGAAAAGATAAGAAAAACCGGAGGAAACAATGTGCCGCTGGTCGAACAGGAAGCAGATGCCATCTGCATTGCAGGCAACACGGTCGACCGCCAGCCGCAGAACGGCGGCAACGGTCTTGGCTGTCAGGACGAATTGGCATACACATTGACCGCCACGGATCGCCATGCGGTCTACAGCCGCCAGCGGGTGGATGCGTTCAAGGACGGCGAGGTGGTCAGCACGCAGAGCGCACGGCAGTACAAAGATGCCACCGACCTTGTCATGGATGTGGCGGGATTGGACTGCCGCAACGCCAGCGAGAATGGTGACCTGTGCGGAACGCTCCAGAAAGGAACTTCCGGCAGCTCCCTCAACTCCATCCATCCCGTCCGTAACGGCCTGCTCATTCGCCGTCTGACCCCTCTGGAGTGCGAAAGGCTGCAAGGCTTCCTCGATGGCTGGACGAATATTCCCAATGCATCGGACTCCGCCCGATATAAAGCTCTGGGCAACAGCGTGGCAATTCCTTGCGTGGAGTTTATTATGGGACAGATCGCTGCCGTTCCGCGGGCGGCATAGCTGCTTTGGTGGTATCGCTTCTGTTTCGCCACGCTTCTTCGTTGGGTTTGGTGAATAGCTTTCCTTGACTTCTTCCGCTATGCTTTGCTTGCAAAATCAAGGAAAGGAGCAGGACCGATGGAGGGGAAAAAGAACCTCTGCGCCACGATCCCGGCAGAACTCCACGCAAAGATCATGGCAGAAAAAGAACAGCTGGAGCTAAACACTCTGGCAGAATATGTGGAGCGCATCTTCACCGAACACTTTGAAGGAGGACAGATCAGCATGAAAGCAGAACGCACCCTGGCGGTACAGATCCCCGCAGAACTCTTCGAGCGGCTGAAAGACTATCTGGCAGCCCATAACCTCAAGCAAAAACAGTTCCTCGTTCAGCTCATCGAGAACGCGCTGGATGAGGATACGGAAGCGGAATAACCAAACATCACAGGAGGCCGCAGGAACACCTGCGGCCTCTCTCATTCTCTCTGGAGGTGACCAACGATCTATATCTATCCTGATAACCTGTCTGCAAAAGCGACGCTGTGGCTGTGGGAGCTGCGGGACATCGGCATCATCGGTGTGGGGCTTCTTCTCTCTGTCCTGGCACTGACGCAGACCGGCATTGCCCTTCCGCTGGTGCTGACGGCAGTCTTTGCTTTTCTGACTATCCGGCATGAGGGTACCAGCATTCTGGACTTCATCCGCTATGCCGCGGCGTTCCTTCTGACCCGACAGCAATACTACGAATGGAGGCTCGATCTATGAGCAAAAGGCAGAAAAAGAAAGATGCCCGTGAGCAGTCCACCCGGCAGCTCATGGGCATCGACGACATTACCGACTACAGCATCGCCACCCGCATGGGAGAGCTGGTATTCTTCATTATCAAACCCACGAACATTTCTGTCCTGCCGGATTCCGGCGTGGGGGCGCGGATCTATGCCCTGCTCAATGTGGTCAAGGGCATGGCGGAGATCGAGATGCTGGCGCTGAATTCCAAGGAATCCTTCGAGAACAACAAGGCATTCTACCGCCGACAAGTCAATGAGGAGGAACTGCCCGCTATCCGAAAGCTGCTGGAACAGGACAGTGCGTACCTGGACCGTATCCAAGTGCTGATGGCTTCCAGCCGCGAGTTCTATATTCTCGTCCGACTGCACAGCAAAAAGGGATCCGATGTGTTCAGTTACCTTTCCCGCATCGAAAAGAGCATCAAGGACAACGGCTTCACCGTCCGCCGCGCCGGTGAGCAGGATCTCAAAAAGATGCTGGGCGTCTACTTCGAGCAGAATGTGACCACGGAGCAGTACGAAGATCACGACGGCGACCGTTGGATCATCTTCGGTGAATAAGGAGGGACATCACTTGGCAGCAAACAAGAAAAAGAACACAGCAAGACACACGGAGGACACGCCGGTCAAATCCTTCTTGGATATGATCGCACCCTCCGTGGTGAAGTTCAACCCCGACCATTTCATCTGCGGCAACACCTTCCGCTGTGTGTGGGCGCTGCGGGAGTATCCCACCCAGACCGATGAGCAGGCCCTGCTGCGGCATCTGGGCGAAAAGGACGGCATCACCCTGCGTATCTATACTCGGCAACTCACCCCAGCCGAGGAGGACCGCATTCTCCACAACGCCGCGAATAAAAACCGCATGAACAAGTCCAATCCCAATGACTTGCGGCAGACCATCATTGCGGAAACGAACCTGCAGGATATGATCTCCATGGAGGGCAACCGCCACCGTAACAAGGAGCCGCTGTTCCACTGCGCGGTCTACATCGAGCTAACTGCCCCGGGCTATGACGCGCTGAAGCTGCTGCAGACCGATGTGCTGACCGAGCTGGTGCGGAGCAAGCTCAATGTGGACAGGCTCCTGCTCCGTCAGCAGCAGGGCTTCTGCTGTGTCAGTCCCGTGGGCTACAATGCCTTCGGAGCGCAGTTTGAGAGAGTCCTGCCCGCAAACTCCGTGGCAAACCTCTATCCCTTCAACTATTCCGGCAAAACGGACGCCAAAGGCTTCTACATTGGGAAAGACAAGTACGGCAGCAACATCCTCGTCGATTTCGACCAGCGCGATGAGGACAAGACCTCTGCCAATATCCTCATACTCGGCAACTCCGGTCAGGGCAAAAGCTATCTGATGAAGCTTCTGATCCTCAATCTGCTGGAATCAGGGAAATCCGTTATCACGCTGGATGCCGAGCATGAGCAGCGGGAAATGTGCGAAGCTGTGGGCGGCTGCTTTGCCGACCTCATGGCAGGCCAGTACATCATCAATGTGCTGGAACCCAAGTGCTGGGATGACGGCGGCGAGCCCGAAGATAAGGCCGCGCCGGAAGCCTTCCGGAAAAACACATTGTTGGCACAGCACATCTCCTTCCTCAAGGACTTTTTCCGCGCCTACAAGGATTTCAGCGATGCGCACATTGACACCATCGAGATCATGCTCTCAAAGCTGTATCAGAAATGGGGCATCACAGACCGGACTAACTTCCGCCGAATGCGGCCGGAAGACTATCCTACTCTCTCCGACCTCTATGACCTCATCGAGTCGGAGTACCAAAACTATAATGGTGGGACCCATCAGCTCTACACCGAGCAGATCTTGCGTGAGGTCCTGCTGGGGCTGCACTCCATGTGCAAAGGTGCCGACGCACAATTCTTCAATGGACACACCAACATCACCTCCAGCCGTTTCCTTGTTTTCGGCGTCAAAGGACTGCTGGGCGCGGCAAAAAATGTGCGCAACGCCATGCTGTTCAATATTCTCTCCTTCATGTCAGATAAGCTGCTGACCGAGGGCAATACGGTGGCGGCGCTGGACGAGCTGTATATCTGGCTGTCCAATCCCACGGCCATTGAGTACATCCGAAACTGCCTCAAGCGTGTTCGTAAAAAAGAATCCGCCATGCTGCTGGCAAGTCAGAATCTGGAGGACTTTGACCAGGAGGGTATCCGCGAGATGACAAAGCCTTTGTTCAGCATCCCGCCTCACCAGTTCCTGTTCAACGCAGGGTCCATTGACAAGCGCAGCTATATGGAGATGCTCCAGCTGGACGAGGCGGAATATAACCTCATCAAATTTCCGCAGCGTGGTGTCTGCCTGTACAAGTGCGGCAACGAACGCTATCTGCTGGAGGTACATGCTCCGGCATATAAGGAAAAGCTGTTTGGAACGGCGGGTGGTCGCTGATGGCAGTATCTGCAGGCAT
>OLSQ01000742.1_pt1 | contig 30500 bp, 30 predicted proteins | sample 1672561 | NCBI WGS metagenome assembly OLSQ01 (sample SAMEA3136699, study PRJEB25190) | human gut metagenome | biome: human gut; feature: human-associated habitat; material: faeces | place: Austria | collected 2013
GCATGTGTTAGGCACGCCGCCAGCGTTCATCCTGAGCCAGGATCAAACTCTCAATTAATAGTTTTGTCCTTAACCCGGATCAACATCTGGTTGATCCTATCCATCTATCTGATCTTAAATCAGATGACTTACTGTTAGGTTTGCTTTCGCTTGTTTTCGACTATTTCTAGTCCTCTGAATCTTCTTCAGAGCTTTGTCCTCTCGGACTTTCTCATTTAGAATTTTCAGGGTTGCATTACTGTTTATTTGTCAAGGTACATGCAAAGCGGGATTTTGTATGAAGCATTTCCCAAAAACCTGCATCACAGATCTGCTTCGCATTCGCTGCTGTGTCTCTCAGACGCAACTCTGATATAATATCATGTGTTTCTGTCTGTGTCAACACCTTTTTGAGATTTTTTATTTTTGTTTTTCTTCTCAGAAAAATCTCCCTTCCGTCACGCCGGATCTCTTACCAGCTCTTTCAGACGGTGGAATTTGATTATAACACTGCACCGGACTTAATGTCAATCCCCAATTTTCTGCAGTCTTGACAGCGTCCTGATAGCGTTCTAATAGCGGTTTTAATAGTGTCCGACAAGAAAAGTGAACACCAGCAGTATTTAATATGAATTCTTCTCCCCTGAATGCAGAGAGCTGATGCTTCTGCGAATAAATAATCACAGAGGTCACCAGCTCTACCAGCGTTTTAAATTACTCAAAGGCAAACTTCATTCTCTATTTTTTCCGAAAGTGCTGTGCCAGTCACTTTCTTATCTGTTAAATGCACATCGATAACTTGGACACATTCTTCTGATTCCCCATATGGAAGGACTGTGATCAAAGATCCGTCACTATCGTAGGCTATTGAATTACCGATCGCTTTCCACCCTGACCAGGAACCCTTTGACACCTGTCCGACATTGCTTACACCAATAACGGGTATCCCAAACATTTTGGAAATCTTTCCATATGGAATATGCCATTCCTCACCATACGGTTCTGTTTCAATATTATAATCCGATTTTACAGCCCATGCACATGGGGACAAGATCATATCTGCACACATCCTGCCAAGAGTAATAGCAATAGAAAGACTGTTTAATGAATTATCAGCGCAGATATCAATCCCAATCTTGCCGAGGGGAGTTTCTGTAACGCCAACCCGATCTCCAATCGCATAGACATCCTCCACTCCGGTCAATACATTTATCTTACGGTGCTTATAAAGGATCTCTCCCCCATCTGAAATAAGAAGTGCTGTATTGTAAATTTTTTCCTGTTCTCTTTCTGTAAGTCCTGCAACAAGAAATACCTTATTCTCAGTAGCAATTTTTTGATAAGCATCACTGACTTTTCCCGGAACTGGTTCAGCAAGTGAACTTGCTTCAGGGTTTCCCCACCCAAGGTCCATGCATTCAGGAAGAACGCAGATCTGTACACCTTTTGCTTTTGCGCTTTTTACAAGCTCCGATGCATGCTGAATGTTTTTATCTGGTTCTGAAAACAGAACATTCATCTGGATCATACCGATTTTTACAATATTATTTGCCATATAAAACTAATATAGCTCCTTCCCATCTTCTTATCAGTTCTCTGCTTTCTTCTTAACAAGCTCTTTTCCTGAATGTACCACAATCGTAACACCAAGTATCATCAGCAGGATCGCTATGATCAGCTGCAGACCCTCTACCAGGAATACTGCACTTCCTGCACTGTATGCCTTTACAAGACCTATTGTACGTTCAACTAGCGCAGTAAAGGTTACACAGAGCATGATGATCAGTGGAGGGAACAGAGTTCTGTTCTTTCTTCCGGTTACCTTCAGGAATACGCAGAGTGTGATCAGTACCAATGCACTCAGTAACTGGTTTGCGCTTCCAAACAGTGGCCAGATGTTGGCATATCCGATCTTGGTCAGGATAAACCCACAGGCAAGTGTCAATACTGTTGCAAAATACTTATTGCAAAAAACCTTTCTCCAGCCTTCCGCATGCTCCATATCATCTACACTGAACAGTTCCTGGAATGACATACGTCCGATTCTTGCTACAGAATCAAGGCTTGTCAGTGCCAGTGCGGATACGCACATTGTCATAAAGCACTGTGCAGCATATACAGGAATACCAAACATTTCAAAAAATCCAGCCACACCTGATGAAAAAATCTGGAACGGTGTTCCACTTGCTGCAGTACCATCGGCAGCTGCAGCTGCGCCTGCTACACAGAGAGCAAGAATTGCCAGCAGACTTTCCAGTATCATAGCACCATAGCCAACCTTCAGCATATCCTTTTCATTGGAAATAGTCTTGGAAGAGGTTCCCGAAGAAACCAGACTATGGAATCCGGAAACTGCACCACAGGCAACAGTTACAAACAGGATCGGAAACAGATCTCCCAGTGTATCATTATGAAATCCGGTAAATGCTGGCAGATTCATTTTAGGATGTGCAACCAGCAGACCGATAACTGCTCCAAGGATCATTCCTGCAAACATAAAGGTTGTCATATAATCCCTTGGCTGCATCAAAAGCCACATCGGAAGCACTGCTGCCAGAAAGATATAGGCAAATGTAAGATAACTCCATGTGTCCTTGGTTGCTGTGATCGGGCATGCCATACCAATTGCAAAAGCTGCCACTGTACATATAAGTCCGACTACAACCTGCTTCCAGCCTGTCAGCTTGAACTTCTTCTGGATCAGACCAAATACAACTGCAAATACAATAAACAGCAGAGAAATGCTTCCGGCCGCTCCATTGGTCTTCGCAGCGTCAGAAAGCTGTGATACACCATCCACTACGGTATAGGCATTAAAGGTACCTGCAACCATGTCAGCAAATGCAGCAATAACGATCAGGGTGAATAACCAGCAGAACAGAAGGAACAGCTTACGTCCTGTTTTTCCGATATACTGTTCGATCAGAAGTCCCATGGATTTTCCTTCGTTCTTGACGCTTGCATACAGCGCACCAAAATCGGTGACTGCACCAAAGAAAATACCACCAAGGACAATCCAGAGAAACACAGGAACCCATCCAAATACAGCTGCCTGAATAGCACCTGTAACAGGGCCAGCTCCGGCAATGGATGAAAACTGATGGGCAAATACTGTCCAGCCATTTGTGGGCACATAATCCTGTCCGTCTTCCTTTGTTACGGCAGGAGTTTTGGCATTGGGATCGATCCCCCATGTCTTTGCAAGCCATCTTCCATAGAAAAGATAACCTGCAGCCAGGCATACGCCTGCAACCAGTACAATAACCAGTGTGTTCATAATACTATCTCCTCTTTGATTGAATATAAATATATATGTTCAACACCCGTATTGGGTCTTAAACCAAAGCCCGGTGCCTTACATCAAAAGCACGTTGATCCTCAGGAAATCTTTACCGTTTCTTAACAATAAAAAAAACTCCGTCTCCTGATTCACTCAGAAGACGAAGAACTGTTCTCCGCGGTACCACTTCAATTGCCAATAAAATTGACCTCTCTTATCATATCCGCACTGCTGCTGAATACGTATCCCTGTAACGGTGGATCTCCGTTTCGGATTACTGGCTGCTTCACCCGAACTGCTCTCAGGGGATAATGCTCTTCCTTCACACACCGTCTCGCACCAACCGCCGGCTCTCTGTCCATGCTTCCCGGAAAGCATCCTGTCCTGCTCTCTGCATTTCATTTCTAAAACTATGGACTATTTTAGTCCCTTTTTCTGAAATGTCAACTGTTTTTTGTTAACTTTTCAGATTGATCTTTTTTATCCTATTATACAGATAAGAATGTCAGGCCAAGCTCCTTTACGACCCGCACCAGAAAAGCCGTGATCAGTCCTGCCTCCACCACCCCGAGTACCATCCCAAGCAGCTTGTCAAGCCAACGGATCACCGGCAGACCCGAGATCAGCTTCAGTGAAGTAAACAATACGTTCATAAGCCGGTATACCAGGCAGACTGCAAACAGGACACAGACGAACTGCACCACCTGACCAATCTTCTGGTCAAAATAACTGTTCAGCGCCCCCATGATCAGGATCACACAAAAACCCGCTGCCACCATGGCGATCAGTGAAATCAGTTCCTTTACCATTCCCTTTTTGGCTCCTGCAGCAATCCGCCAGATAAAGATCAGAGCAACTATCACCAGTGAAAAATAATACATCCTCTCCTTCGTCCTTTTCTATTTTAATTCCATCGTATCTACCGAGCCGCTGGTCACTGCCGTATACTTGTAGGCAGAAGAGGTAGGTATCAGCAGGCTTACCGGTTTTTCAAAAGTACCGGTAAACCGGTCCACTCCACTGATATTACAGATACGGCAGTCCATATCATTATAAATGATGATCTGGTCTTTGGAAAATACAATATCTGAATAGTCCATATCGATCAGCAGGGAATGGATCTTGTCACCACCTGTATTATAAACATCCAGCCGGTAGGCAGCTTCTCCGCTCTGATCTCTGTATACCAGTCCTACATAGCTTTCATTATAATAAATTCCCTGTACCTCTTCATCCAGCAATGCTACAGCCGTAGTATTCGGCTTTTCACTTCCGGAAAAGAATACAATTCTATCATCTGAAACAGCAAATGCATTGCTGCTGCTCATGAACTGTACATAAGGCACTACCGTATCAACATAATCAAAACCACTTACATAATTATCACTTTCATTTTTTCCCACTTCACCAAAATTAAAGAAAGCAACTGTTGATTTCATTTCACCGCTGTCAACATGGAGATAGGAGATGGCAAGGAGTTTCCCATTTGGTGAAAGAGAGATACTTAGAGGATATCCGCTCTTATCCATAGTAGCCTTGATATCTACAATAGAAGTATCCGTATTTTCATTTCCATTATAAAGAAGGATCCTTGTCACGTCAGAATCATCCAGAACCGCTGCCACTACTCCATTCTCCGACACACAGATCTTCCGGATCGGCAGATTGGTGTTCACAGTTCCAAGCTGCTTGTCCCCACTTACCACATAAATTGTTCTGCCATTATAATCACCGATCGCCGCTACATTTCCACAGATTGTGGTCATGGGATTCTGCATTTCAAAGGTCTGGTTCCAGAGCACATTTCCTTTTTCATCCAGCGAACTGACACCGTCCTTACTGTATAACAGCACCCGTGTCCCAAGTGCCCTTACGCTGGCTCCCTGGACAATCGTCACCGGCGTAGAACCTGTGATCACGCTTTCTGTGAAGACTTTATTCTTCCACTGAAATATAAAAAAGAACAGCACAGCTGCAACCAAAATAACTCCAAGCGCTGCCCTGTAAAATATAGCCAGCTTATGTCCCCTGATCTTTTCTCTGTAACCAGTGGTCTTTTCGGTCTGTTGACGTTTTTCTCTTTCTTTTAAATAGTCCCGAATGTTTGACATATTTTTCTCCAGATATCCTGTTAACCGGCTCCCTGCAATGCCTTTGCCGCCATAAGCGCAAATTCCCGCATGGCAGCATAATCCCCAATCGCAAGAGAGGCTGTTGCCGTCAGCAGAATAAGAACTGCCAGAAGAAAAATCGAAATAAAGCCAGTCCACTTCCCCTGTCTCCTGCTGCTTTCACCTTTCACCCCCAGGTGTTTATCCTCTTTAACGCCTGATCTGTGGTTCCCCGGCATTCTCTGTTTTCTTTTATTGCAGAATACCATATAATCCTGCATGGCTTCATTGTTCTCATAAAAGATAAAAAATCCCGCTTTATCGGAAGAATCCTGAGAAACCGGATTTTCAAACAGTGTCTGACCGGCATACAGGTTCACGTAGCCGATCAGCTCATATTCTGAAAAGAACATTTCCTGGATCTGCTCCTGGCTCATCCCCTGCTGAAGCTCTGCCGCAATATGGGAAACACCATAAATCAGATAGATATGGCTTTCTTCTTTCTGCAATGCATATCCATACAGTGCAGCTCTGACAGGAAGCAGAGATTCCTCTTTTCTGCAGTTTTCCAAAAAAGAACAGGCATAATCTTCTATATAGATCCGATCCTTTCCGGAAGCATTTCCGATCTGCCTTACTACCCAAGGTAAGCGCATAGTCCCTCCATGATATCTATTTTTCTTCATCATATCGGAAAATCTATGCGCTTTCTGTCATAGCCTGTCCGGCTTTTTCTTTATTGTTCGACTTTCAGGCAAAACGATAAATAGTTACTGTATCATATGCCCTGTCAGGTCCAAATACTGCAGACGGAAATCCCGGTTCATTGGCAGTGTCCGGATAATACTGGGTTTCAAGCGCAAGTCCGCTTCTTTCTGCATACACTGCCCCATTCTTTCCTGTCGTTCTGCTAATACAGTTTCCTGCATAGAACTGCACACCGGGCAGATCAGTCAGCACTGTCATGACCCTGCCAGAGGTTTCCTCTGTCACTCTTGCGGCCTCCCGTAAGGTGCCATAGTCACCATCTATTACAAAATTATGGTCAAAGCCCTTGCATAGCTTTAACTGTTCACAGTCTTCATTAATGTCCCTTCCGATCTCCTTCTCTGTCGTAAAATCAAATGGTGTCCCTTTTACAGAAGCAATCTCTCCTGTAGGGATCGCACCCGGCAGTACCGGTGTATAATTTGCTGCATGAAGTAACAGCCTATGTCCTTCAATTCTACCCGCATCATGTCCTGCAAGGTTAAAGTAAGAATGATTTGTCATATTCAGGATCGTATTTCTGTCACTTTCCCCGTGATAATGGATCTGAAGTTCATTTTCTTCGGTTACAGTATAGGTAACTGAAACCCTCTTGTTTCCTGGGAATCCCATGGAACCGTCTGCATCCTCCAGTGTAAATTTCACACCATTTCCTTCAATCTGTGCATCCCATATCCTCTTGTGATAACCAAGCTCTGCATCACTGTGAAGATTATTTTCCCCATCATTCCTTGCAAGCTCATATTTCTTTCCCTCCAGCACAAAGCTGGCATTCGCAATTCTGTTGGCATTTGGTCCGATGGTCGCACCAAAACAGCTTCCGTTTTCAAAATAAGGCTCAAGTGTATCATAACCAAGAACCACATCTGCAGTCTGTCCATTCTTATCCGGAACCAAAAGGTCTACGAGAATCGCACCATAATTAATGACACCTGCCTCCATGCCCTTTCCATTGCTGATAAAAAATCTTGTGATCTCCCGGCCGTCTTTCATTTTGCCAAATGCTTCTGTTCTTACTGCCATTTTCTGATAACTCCTCTCCTGTTATAGTTCTGTTCTTCCCTCCAGTGCCCGCAGCAGGGTAACTTCATCAATATATTCAAGGTCACCCCCTACCGGCACACCGCTGGCAATCCTTGTCACTTTAATTCCTGTAGGCTTAATGAGCTTCCCGATATACATGGCTGTAGTCTCGCCCTCCAGACTTGAGTTGGTGGCAATGATCACTTCCTGCACATCTCCTTTCAGTCTCTCAATCAGTTCCTTCAGTTTGATATCTGACGGTCCGATCCCGAGCATGGGCGATATTGCCCCATGAAGCACATGATATACCCCTTCATATTTACCTGTTTTCTCATAGGCAGCAAGATCCCTGGTATTTTCTACCACCATGATCGTGCTGTGATCTCTTTTTTCATTTCTGCAGATTGGGCAGAGTTCATCATCCGTCAGAGTATAACATTCCTTGCAATAGCGGACATGCTCCTTGGCATCCAGGATCGTCTTTGACAGTCTGGCCACCTTGTCCTTTGGCATATTGATCAGATGAAATGCCAGACGCTGTGCAGACTTGTTTCCGATTCCCGGAAGAGCTGCCAGCTCATCGATTAATTTGTTAATATATCCGCTATAAAGATCCATTAGAACGGAAGTCCTCCTCCGAGGCTGAGTCCTCCTGTCATCTTGTTCATCAGCTCTGCATTTGCTTCATCTGCCATACGGAGTGCTTCATTCGTTGCTGCCATAACAAGATCCTCAAGCATCTCAATATCATCCGGATCCACTACTTCTTCAGACAGCTTGACCTTTGTGATCTCTTTCTTCCCGGTCACTGTCACTTCAACAGCTCCGCCACCGGCCTTGGCTGTAAATTCCTTTGTCTCCATTGCTTTCTGGTTTTCTTCCATCTGACGCTGCATTCTCTGCGCCTGCTTCATCAGATTGTTCATATTTCCGGGCATTCCACCACCGGGAAATCCTCCACGTTTTGCCATAATTTATTTTCCTTTCTCAACATAAAACTTTTCTTTTTAAAATTCTTCTTCCAGAGGATCCTCCTCCGGTTCTTCCTCTTCTTCAATCTCGATCTGAATATTATCAGAGATCAGTCTGGTCAGATTCGGGAATACAGCCTCCGGATTTCTGCCAGCCTGTGCATTTTTAATAACAACCTTCATAGCCTTACCTGCATAACCGGAAAGGTGCTTCTCCAGCTCTTCCTTGTGACCTTCCTGCCTGAAATAATCAAACGGAAGTCCGCCACCGAGAACAACCATAAGCTTCCCATCCTCCGAGAGGCTGGGATATGCCCCTTTCAGGTAGGTTTTCATAGGATTTGGCAGTTCTGAAATAGCCACAGACCATTTACCTGCCACCATCCTGATATCCTCCGGGACTGCTTCTGGAAGGGGTGCCTGCGGCTCTGGCTGAGCCGTACTCTGCTGTGGGCTGCTGCCGCCTTTCGCCGGGATCGTCTGTACAATACCCTTTTCCAGCTTTTCCTCCAGATCCCGGATCCTCTCTGACAAAGATGATGTATCCACTTCCATCTGGGGTCTGCACAGCTTGATCAGTGCAATCTCGATCAGTACACGCTTCTGTGCTGCATACCGGATCTGTCCTGAAAGATCGGAAAGCACACGGATATACCGCATGATCCTGTCATAGTCAGTAAGCTCTGCTTCCTCTTTCAGATGGTTCAGATTATCTGTTGACATATCTATGATATCTTCGATCCCATCTGCTGTTTTAAGAAGCAGCAGGTTTCTCAGATACCAGGTAAAATCGGTTACAAACTGGGTCAGTTCCCTTCCCTGTACCACCATCTCCTCCAGGATGGCAAGTGTCTTGCTTACATCCTCCTCAAGGACAGCACGGAGCAGCCTGCTGAACACCTCCGTGTCCACAGCTCCAAGGACATCCAGCACCTTATCATACGTCAGTTCCTGTCCGAAATGAAAGGCAATACACTGGTCAAGAAGGCTTAGGGCATCCCGCATGGAGCCGTCCGCTGTCTTGGCGATATAGCGGATCGCCTTGTCCTCTATGGGAACCTTCTCAATCCCTGTCAGTTCCCGTATCCTGTCTGCGATCGTATCGATCGTGATCCTTCTGAAATCATACCGCTGGCACCTTGAAAGGATCGTGATCGGTATCTTATGTACCTCTGTCGTAGCCAGAATAAAAATAACATAAGACGGTGGTTCCTCCAGTGTTTTCAGAAGAGCATTAAACGCTCCTATGGAAAGCATATGAACCTCGTCTATGATATAAACCTTATATTTTCCTGCCGCTGGAGAATAGGCAACCTCTTCCACGATCTCCCTGATATTGTCCACACCATTATTGGATGCAGCATCAATCTCGATCACATTCATGGATGCTCCTGCGGCAATGGCCTTACAGGTCTCGCATTCTCCGCACGGACTTCCATCCACCGGGTGCTCACAGTTCACCGCCTTGGCAAAGATCTTGGCAATAGTGGTCTTACCTGTTCCTCTTGTTCCGCAGAACAGGTAGGCATGACCGATCCTGTCAGCCCTGATCTGGTTTTTCAGGGTCGTTACTATATGCTCCTGTCCCTTTACATCTTCAAATACTGTGGGACGAAATTTTCTGTAAAGAGCTGTATATGACATTCTGATATTTCCTTCCGGAAGCGTTCCTTCTCTTAATCTCCGAAGCTGATACCAAGAAGCTTGGCCTCCTTGACAATATCAGAATCCGGAGAAACCATTTTCAGCTTTCCTGCCACATCAGCAAGCGGAACCTTCACAATTTCTCTGTTCTTATATCCAACCATAAATCCGTACTCACCCTTCAGGATCAGTTCTCCTGCTTCTGCACCGAGACGACTCGCAAATACTCTGTCATAAGGGCAGGGACTTCCGCCTCTCTGGGTATGTCCTGGTACTGTCACACGTACCTCTCCACCTGTCCTCTTCTGGATCTCATCTGCAAGCTCATAGGAAACGGAAGGATATTTATAACTCTTCATTTTTTCTTTGTATTCTTTTTTGGACAGCTTCGCATCCTCCTTGGAAATGGCTCCTTCAGCCACTGCCAGAATCGTAAAACGGCTGCCATCCTGGTTTCTCTTTTCGATTGCTTCTATAACCCTGTTAATATCATAGGGAATCTCCGGGATCAGGATAATATCTGCGCCGCCCGCCATACCGGCATTCAATGTCAGGAACCCTACCTTGTGTCCCATAACCTCCACAATAAAGGTCCGCCCATGGGAAGATGCTGTCGTATGGATACAGTCAATAGCTTCTGTGGCAATATTGACAGCACTCTGGAAGCCAAAGGTCATATCTGTTCCCCAAAGGTCATTGTCGATCGTCTTCGGAAGTGTGATCACATTGAGTCCCTCTTCCCTAAGAAGGTTCGCTGTCTTATGGGTGCCGTTTCCTCCAAGGATAACCAGACAGTCAAGACGCAGCTTATAGTAATTCTGCTTCATGGCTTCTACCTTGTCGACGCCGTTCTCATCAGGCTCCCTGATGGTCTTGAACGGAACTCTTGAGCTGCCGAGAATCGTTCCTCCCTTAGTAAGGATACCGGAAAAATCATGTCCGGCAAGCATACGGAAGTTCCCATAGATCAGTCCCTTATAGCCATCCAGGAAGCCATAAATTTCCACATCTTCATTACTGTTTACGAGGCACTTTACCACACCCCTCATTGCTGCGTTCAGTGCCTGACAGTCACCGCCGCTCGTTAACATACCGATTCTCTTCATTTGAAAGCCCTTCCTTTCTTTTGGAAAAATACCTTTTAAGTATACCCCATTTACAGCATATCTACAACCGCTTTCTCAGATTCCTGTAGGTCCACAGCAGCCTGTAATACAGCATAAACAACAGGGTGGATCTGCTCTGCAGACGGATCAGCTTTCTTTCCTCTGCATGAACTCTCTCCCCATAATATTTATTTTCCATAAACCCGGGAAACGTCTCTTTCATCTCCCGGTAAAGTGCTTTCACAAATCCATATTCCTTTTTCTTCACACCAGCCATATAGGAAAACAGGGTATTTACATAAAACAGGGTGGTAAAGCTGCTTTCGATCTCCGGATAATACTGCTCCAGATAGTCAAATTCCCTGGCCTCCCTGACCATCACTCTTGCTGCTTCCATGCGGTCCTCGCACCGGCTTTTTGTAATCGTATGCACCGTAGAGCTGTCATGCTGATAATAGTAATACATGGGCTCCTGGATATATTCAAAATGCTTCGCTCTCAGCATCCAGGAATTACTGATGGCGTTATCCTCATAGAAAATATGCTCGGGAAAACGGTTGGGATAATCCAGGATGATATGCCTCCTGTAAATCTTCACCACAAGACTGCCGCTGTCCAGAATCAGGGATCGGTATTTTTCCTCATTCAGGATCCCCGCCTGTGAAGGCTTGTTATTGTGTACGATCTGGCCGATCTGCATGCTGTGCTCTCCGGTCAGATGATAATCACACCCAACCATATCCGCACCGGTTTCTTCTGCCTTCTTCAGCAGCTTCTCATAATAATCATCACAGACCCAGTCATCGCTGTCGATAAATCCGATCCATTCGCCCTGCGCTTTCGCAAGCCCCAGGTTCTTGGCTCCGCCCTGTCTTCGGTTCTCCGGTGAGGCGATCACCTTCACCTTCTCTGGATATTTTCTTTCGTAGCTTCTAAGGATCTCCAATGATCTGTCCGTCGAACAGTCATCTACTGCTATGATCTCATAGTCCTCTATGGTCTGGTTCACCAGACTGTTCATACAGAAGGAAAGCTTATCGCCCTCTGCCATATTATATACCGGTACAATCACACTGAGTAACATATCCTCTTGTCTCCGCCCTTATACTGTCTGCCTTTTCGTGTCTCTTACAGCTTCTTAAGCCTTAAAATACTCTGCAATTCTGGTAACTGCCCGGATCACATCCTCTACATCCTGATCAGTCATGGCATAGTAAAGAGGCAGGCTGATCTCTTCTGCATAGAGCTTCTCTGCTTTTGGGCAAAGTCCCCTTTTGTAACCAAGCTTTTCATAGTAAGGGAAATAATAGGTAGGAATATAATGCACATTACAACAGATATTTTCTGCTTCCAGGGCCTCAAAAAACTGCTTTCTGTCAATCGTCAGCTTCTCTGGGCGGATCCGCAGGATATACAGATGCCTTGTGGTATCAGATTCCGGAATCTCCTGCTGTACAAAAAGCTGCGGCAGTCTGGAAAAAGCCTCATTATAAGCCTTCACAATTGCCTTTCTTCTCTCCATGAATCTCGGAAGCTTATTGAGCTGGCTGATGATCAGCGCCGCCTGCATATCCGTCATACGATAGTTCATCCCAAGTGCGATCTGTTCGTAATACCAGGGGCCATCCGGCTCATGCTCCATGAGCTTCGGATCTCTGGTAATGCCATGGGCACGATATAATAAAAGCTTCTCATAATATTCTTTACTGTTGGTAAGGACTGCACCGCCTTCGCCTCCTGTTACGGTCTTTACCGGATGGAAGCTCATGGTCGTCATGTCAGCAATGGATCCGTTCATCCTGCCCTTATAGCTGGTGCCGATCACATGGGCGCCATCCTCGATAAGTACCAGATTATGTTCTCTGCAGTGGGTAAGCAATCTGTCCAGTTCCACTGACTGACCTGTAAAGTCAACTGCCACTACGGCCTTTGTTCTCTCTGTTGTCAGCTTCTCCACATGTGCCGGATCTATGTTATAGGTATTTTCATTGATATCTGCAAAGACAGGCTTTGCCCCGCAGTACAGTGCACAGTTTGCAGAGGCGGCAAAGGTAATCGGTGTAGTGATCACTTCATCTCCCGGCATAACTCCGGCTGCCAGACAGGCAATATGAAGTGCCGCTGTCCCATTGCTGCATACAACTGCATATTTTGCTCCCGTTACTTCACACAGCTTTTCTTCCAGTTCCCCGATCTTGGGACCACAGGTCAGATAATCACTTTTCAGCACATCTACAACTGCCTGGATATCATCCTCATCAATAAACTGGTGTCCATAAAATATTTTTGTACTGCGGACAGGTTCCCCTCCGCAGATTGCCGGTTTCTCCATATTCATTGCCTCCTGTTATTCTATGACGTCTGCCGGAACCTGGCCTCCCTGATCGCAGGAAATGTTACCGTGATCTCTGTCCCTTCTCCCGGCTCACTCTTTAGTGCAATTTCCGCATTTAATTTTAACAGAATATGCTTGACGATTGCAAGTCCAAGACCCGTTCCCCCTGTGGATTTGCTTCTACTTTTATCCACCCGGTAAAAACGCTCGAAGATCCGTTCCTGATGTTCCCTCGGAATACCAATACCGGTATCCTTCACCGTCAGTACTGCCAGATCCAGGCGGTCTTCCACGATCACACTGACGCTTCCCTTTTCCTTATTGTACCTGATTGCATTATCACACAGGTTGTAAAGCACCTCATCCACCATCTGATGATTAGCTGATATCACTACATTCACGCCACTCACCGTAAGGGTAACACCATGCTTCTCTGCATTCAGCTGCAGCATATCAACACAGTTTTTTGCACATTCATAAAGATTGACAGGTTCCATAGTCTCCTGATTTTCTGAATCATCCAGCTCTGACAGACGTATCACATCATTAATCAGTACCAGGAGTCTTCCTGCATTTTTGTGGATCTCACCACAAAACCGACGCACCTCCCCCTCTTCTGCGACCATGCTGTTTTCCACAAGCTCTGCATAACCGGAGATCGCTGTCAGTGGTGTCTTCAGTTCATGGGAAACATTGGCTGTAAATTCCTGCCTGAGCCTTGCATTTTCCAGCACGTCATCCTGCTGTCTCTGAATAGCCTCAATGAAGGGCTTCATTTCTTCATAAGAAGAACCCTCTCCTGTCTCCCCGCCGCTCTCTGCGATCTGCCGTATAGGACGGATGATCCCTTCTGCCAAGTAATACGAAACTATCCCACATACAACCAGCAGCGCTGCTACGATCAGCAGAAGATACGGCACTGCATATTCCATTACCTTGTAAATACTGTCAGCTTCCCTGGCAACCCGCAGGACAATCCCATCCTTCAGAAGCATGGCATAATAGTAGGTATTTTCATCCAGTGTGGCAGATCTTCGGATCTCAAAGCCACTTCCATCTGTAAGAGCTTCCTGTACTTCCGGCCTGCTCTTATGATTCGAAAGACCGTCCGCACGCACCTGGGAATCGTACAGCACATCTCCTTCATGGTCTATCACAGTAATACGGATATCCTGTGCACCATTTTCTCCTGTCAGAGGTGCAAGTGACTTCTCAATATCCTCAGTGCCCTCCAGCAGTCCTGCTGCCATCTGTGCATAGTGTCTGCTATCCTCCAGCACCTGCTTTTTCAGCAGATTATAATAAACAGCTACCGTAAGCAAAAGGGTAACCACAATTGCCAGAGTAGCTGTTGCAAATAGTCTGTTATATATTTTTCTCTTCATAGGTATATTCCTTTATGCACTGAAAATATAGCCGACGTTCCGCACTGTCTTGATCAGACTTCCGGTCTCTCCAAGCTTCTGCCTCAGTGTTTTGATATGCATATCAAGGGTTCTTGATTCTCCCTCAAAATTAGTACCCCATACCTTTTCCAGGATCTCCTCACGGGATGTCACAATATCCGCATTCGTCATAAGGAGTTTCAAAAGCTCATATTCCTTAAAGGTAAGCTCGCAGTCTGCCCCTGCCGCTGTAACCTTGTGCTTTTCATCGTCCATACGGACTGTTCCTATTTCAAGCACTCTGCTGTTCTGCTCTCTGCTTGTCCTTCTCAGAAGAGCCTTCACCCTTGAGATCAACTCCATAATACCAAAAGGCTTTGTCAGGTAATCATCCGCACCGATATCCAGTCCCTTTACCTTGTCGATTTCTGTCGTTCTGGCTGTCACCAAGATAATGGGAAGATCTCTTCCCCTTTTATCCTGACGCAGTTCCCTGACAATATCAAGACCATCTGCATCCGGAAGCATCAGATCAAGGAGCAGCAGATCCGGCTGCCTTTCTTCAAATGCCTTTCGGAATTCTCCTGCAGTTTCAAACTCCTGTACTTCATATCCGGAATTTTTCAGGGCGATCACCTCGATCTCCCTGATATTCTTATCATCCTCAACAATATATACAAATGCCATAACAGTCCCGCCTTTCTATGGCAGCTGATAACGTTCCTTCAAATGCTTTACCTCTGTGGTGAAGGCAACATTATCCTTACTGGAAATTGCCTCCTGATATTCATGTGCTTCAAAGTTTTCCTCATTGAGCTGTAACAGGGACAATGCAATATTAGAGCAGTGATCTGATACCCTTTCATAATTAGTTACAATATCTGAAAGGATAAATCCCATTTCAATCGTACATTTCCCCTTGCGGAGGCGTTTCATATGTCTTTTCTTTACTTCTACACTGAGATAATCGATCACTTCTTCCATTGGCTCGATCATGGCAGCCAGCTTCAGATCTTCCTCCTGGAACACCAGAACAGAGGTGTTGATGATATCCTTGATCGCACCGGTATAAATACCCAGTTCCTCTCTTGCTTTCCTGGAAAAATCCAGTTCCTTGGCATGCATTTCCTTCGCTGCTTCCATGATATTGATCGCATGATCCGAAATACGTTCAAAATCACCAATACTGTGAAGCAGTACGGATAAATGCTGACTGTCTTTTTCAGTCAGGTGGCGGCTTGACAGCTTGACAAGATAAGCACCGATCTCATCCTCATAATGATCTACGATATTTTCAAGCTCCACCACTCTGTCTGCGGAGGCTTTATCAAACTTGTCCAGCATCTGGATTGCCAGAAACAGTGCTTCCCTGGAATAATCTGCCATATCTACCGCTACATTTTTACACTGTTCCAAAGCAAATCCGGGTGTTGACAGGAAGCGGGTATCCAAGAGCTGGATTTCTTTTCTGGATTTTTCGGCTTCCTTCTCTCTCTCCTCTTCCGTTTCTGGAATCGTCAGATAAGCCAGCTTTTCAAGGATCCAGGAAACCGGGAAAATAATAATGACTGCTGCCACATTGAATGCAGTATGAATCACAGCAATACCAAGGGCACTCGCTGCCTCTTCAAGAAACGCAAAGTGGATAAAAGCATTCAGTGCATAAAAAACAGCCATAAATGCTACTGTCTTTATGATATTGTAGTACAGATGAATCAGGGCTGCCCGCTTGGCATTCTTGCTGGCACCCGCACTGGAGATCAGTGCTGTCACACAGGTTCCTACATTCTGTCCCATGATAATGGGGATCGCCGTAGCATAACTTACTACGCCCGTTGCACACAGCGCCTGCAGGATACCAATAGATGCGGATGAAGACTGGATAACTGCTGTCAGGATCAGACCTACCAGCATACCCAGTACCGGATTGGAAAACATAAGCAGAATATGTGAAAATTCCGGCTGCTCTGCCAGAGGCTCAACAGCCGTAGACATCGTGTCCATACCAAACATCAGTACCGCAAACCCGATCAGGATCGTACCAATATTTTTCTGTCTTTCCTTCTTGCCCATGCTGATCAGACATACACCAATAATTGCCAGGATCGGCGAAAAGGAAGTAGGCTTCAGAAGCTGCAGGAAAAATCCGGATCCGTTTACATCCGTAAGGCTCAGGATCCAGGCTGTTACTGTTGTTCCTACGTTGGCACCAAGAATAACTCCCACAGCCTGTGAGAGTTTCATAATACCGGAATTGACAAATCCGACTACCATGACAGTTGTTGCAGAAGATGACTGGATCACTGCAGTCACACCTGCGCCCAGAAGCACAGCCATCAGCTTGTTGCTCGTCAGCTTCTCAAGAATGTGCTCCAGTTTACCGCCGGATGCCTTCTTCAGTCCATCACCAAGGACCTCCATTCCATATAGAAACAGAGCCAGGCCTCCGATCATCGACAGTAACGAAAAAATATCCATGTTATCCCTCCGGGTCATGCGTAAAAATCTCGCTTTGATTCTCATTCTACACTATTTATTCCCATTTGGATATAAAAATTTTCATTCTGTCGTTTTCCGGGGACTTATCTTTCTTACAAAAGCCTCATATCACTGATATTTCCGGTCTCTTTGAAGATCTCCCATTCACAGATATTAACGGCATGATCTCCGATCTTTTCCAGATATTTGGCTATCATCAAAATGTCAACGCTCTCATCTGCATCCCTGGTTTCCTTTTTCAGGGACTCGATAACATCATTCTTAACCGCATTAAAGAGCTCGTCTACAACATCATCTTTCTGAATGACTTCCTGCGCTTCCTCTTTATTTCTGCCGGTAAAAGCATCCACCGCCATCCGAAGCATATCTCTCGTTTCCCCGATCATCGGATTTAAGTGAACAGAATACGCTGACAGCTCCTTCATATCCATCCGGATGAGCAGCTCTGCAATATCTGCCACATGATCTCCTACTCTCTCAATATCGGTAACCACCTTCAGGCTGGCTGTGACTGCCCGCAGGTCACTGACAATTGGCTGCTGCTTCGTGATCAGGAACAGACATTCTGATTCAATTTCTCTCTGCCTTCTGTTGATATCCTTATCCACTGCCACGATTTTTTCTATGGCAGCCTTTTCCTTTTTTTCATAGGCCTCGAACAGAGTTTCATAGTTTTTCTCAACTCTGGTCGCCATATCAGCTACATTTTCCTTTAACTGGTTTAATTCATTGATAAATGTTGTTCTGGGTGACATGTTATTCTCCTTCTGTCTCTCCTAGTATATCAGCCAAACCATCCGGTAATATAATCCTCAGTCCTCTTATCCCTGGGTCTTGAAAAGATATTATCTGTTGTATCAAATTCGATCACTTCTCCCACCAGGAAAAATGCGGTATAGTCAGAAACCCGGGCTGCCTGCTGCATGTTATGGGTAACGACCACGACTGTATAATCTTTCTTCAGCTCTTCCATCAGCTCCTCAACCTTAAGAGTTGAGATCGGATCCAGTGCCGAGGTCGGCTCATCCATCAAAAGGATCTCTGGTTCTACTGCCAGTGCCCTTGCAATACAAAGTCTCTGCTGCTGTCCACCCGAAAGACCAAGCGCAGACTTTTTCAGACGATCTTTTACCTCATCAAAGATAGCAGCACCTCTGAGTGATCTTTCTACAATCTCATCCAGCGCGGCTTTATTTTTGATCCCGTGGATCCTTGGTCCATAAGCAATATTGTCATAAATGCTCATAGGAAATGGATTAGGCTGCTGAAACACCATTCCCATCTTTTTCCGAAGCAGCGTGGTATCTACCTTTGGATCATAAATATCCTCGCCATCCAGGTAAACCTTTCCCTCTATCCTGACACAATCTACCAGATCGTTCATCCTGTTCAGTGTTTTCAGAAAGGTGGATTTTCCACACCCGGAGGGTCCGATGAAAGCCGTAATAGCCCCTTCCCGGATCTTCATGTTGATGTCTTTCAGCGCATGATTCTCTCCATAATAGAGATTTAAGTTTTCAGTGATAATTTTATTCTGGTTTCCGTTCATTATGATACCCTTATCTTTCTTTTTCCTGCTTTATTCAGCTCTGGTTACATCCAGCTTTCTGGAAAGAACCTTAGTCAACCAGTTGATCACAAGTACGATCACAAGAAGAACTGTTGCAATACCAAAAGCGGTAGAATATTCGGCCTTAGCCATACTTAAATACATCTGGATCGTTAAGGTGCCTCCTGATTCCAGTATCTTTTTCAGGAAACTGATCCCTGATTTCGGAAGCAGATAACCACTACCTGCTGTAAACAGAAGCGCCGCCGATTCTCCAACGATCCTTCCGATCGCGAGGATCACACCTGTAATAATACCCGGCATGGCTGAGGGAAGGAGTACTGTGCGGATCATATACCATTTCGTTGCCCCCATTCCAAGGGCACCGCTCCGGTAGCTGTCCGGTACCGTTTTTAACGCTTCCTGCGTATTCCTTGTGATCAGCGGCAATACCATAAGCGTCAGCGTAAGAGAGCCTGTCAGAATGGAGTAGCCAAGTCCAAGTCCGGTTCCAAAAAACATCATACCAAACATACCAAAAATAATAGATGGAATACCGGAAAGTGTTTCTGTTGTAAACTCGATCGCCCTTACCAGCTTTCCGGGCTTTGCATATTCATTCAGATAAATAGCAGATCCGATTCCCACCGGTGTTGCTATGAGAAGGGTGATCACTATAATATACAGGGTATTCACTATATTTCCCGCAATACCTACAGTTTTGTTCAAGGTACTCGTTACCGTTGTCAGAAACTGCAGATTCACACTCCGGATTCCCTTTACAAACACATAAGCAATGATTCCAGCCAAAAGGATTACAGAAAAAGCAGCAGAAAGATTGATCAGACCACTTACAAATACATCTGATGTCCTTTTCCTTCTGTTCATGATACTGTCATGCATCTTCCCTTTCCCCTTTCTTCAGGATACTGTTCAACGTAATATTGATGATCATAATGAATACAAACAATACAAGTCCGATCGTAAAAAGCACCTGTCTGTGAAGTCCGGATGCATATCCCATTTCTGCTACGATCGCCGTTGTCAGGAATCTGACGGAGTTGAAGGGGAGTGGCATGTTCACACTGCTTCCCGAAACCAGTGTGATCGCCATGGCTTCACCGATCGCTCTTCCAACACCAAGAACGACTGCTGTGATGATACCTGATTTTGCTGCAGGAAGGATCACTTTAAAGATTGTCTGTATATGAGATGCCCCAAGTGCCAGTGACGCTGATTTCAGGGAAGGATGCACTGCCCGGATCGCTGACTCACTGATGTTGATCACCGTAGGCAGGATCATAATGGCAAGTACGATCACAGCCGACAGCAGATTCGCTCCACCCGTAAACTGATGAGTATCTGAGCCTTTAAATATGGCAAGCTCCAGTTTGTACATAAGAGGGTTCAGGATCATCAGTCCAAGAAGTCCGTATACTACCGAAGGGATGCCGGCAAGAAGCTCTACTGCAGGCTTCACAAGAGCTGCCAGCTTCCTCGGTGCTGTTTCTGCCAGAAATACCGCTGTCAGGATTCCGATCGGAACGCCAAGGAGTACCGCAAGTGCTGTTCCTATAATAGATGTCAGGATAACATACAGGATACCAAAAGATGGATTTTCTGCCGTTGGCTTCCATGCTGTTCCAAAAAGGATTTCCCTGATACCTACCCGGAACAGGGCCGGTGCTCCATTTATCACCATATATACCGTAATGGAAATAACTGCCAATATGGCAAGAAATGCGCACAGGGTAAATATAACCTGTGCGATTTCCTCCACTGCGGACTTATTCTTTCGGTTTCCCAGGATGGAAAAAGTCTGCTGCTTGTTCAAGATGATTACCTCTCTTTAGTCTACGGTGATCAGACCTACACCGGAAATTACCTGCTTTCCTTCATCGGATGACAGATATTTGAAAAGCTCCTGTACAGCTTCACTCTGCTCACTGATCTCGCCCTTGGTAGCCATTACGAAGGGTCTGCTCAGAAAATAATTTCCCGCCTTGATATTTTCTGCAGTTGCTTCAACATCATCAAGCGCAAGAGCCTTTACTGTATCATCAAGTGCATCCAGTGATACATATCCGATTGCTCCAGGAGTAGCTGCCACCTTAGCGATCACTGCGCCTGTGCTGTCCAGTTCACTTGCATAAGCGCAGGCATCTTCCAGCTCAAGAAGCTCTTCAAAGGCTCCTCTTGTACCGGATCCCGCTTCACGTCCGATCACTACAATAGGTGCATCTTCACCGCCAAGCTCACTCCAGTTCTTAACCTCCCCCTTATAAACGCTGATCAGCTGATCCTTTGTCAGACCTGAAACAGTGTTTGCAGGATCTGTTACTACTGCAATACCATCAATTGCTACGATATTTTCTACAGCGCCAGCTTCCTTCTCTTCATCCTTTAATGCTCTGGAGGAATTACCGATATCAACGCTTCCTGCAGTTACTGCTTCAATACCTGCGGAAGATCCTGTGAACTCGGCTGTTACAGTAACACCAGGATACTTTGCCATAAAGCTCTCTGCTACTGCATTGGCAAGCTTCTCCATAGATGTGGATCCTGCCATAGAAATAGTTCCGGAAAGATCTGCTGTTTCTGCTGTTGCTGCTCCGGTTGTATCAGCTGCTGTTGTATCAGCCGCTGCGCTTCCGCAGGCTGCAAGACCAAACACCATTGCTGCTGCACATGTCAGTGCAAGAATCTTCTTCATTTTCATTTTTTCATTTCTCCTCTTATTGTTATTCATCTGCAGACATTTCAAAAGCTCTGCGCTTTCCTTGTCTGTGCTTTGTATATTAGCATGAGAAAGTATAAGAAAATATCATAGAGAGGTAAGGATTATGTAAGATTTGTGTAAAAGACAAAATGTGCGCCACAAAAGCGCACATTTCAAATTATTCCATATATTTATCCTGCAGGATCTCTGTCACAGAAGAACCTCTTCCATGATGTTAAGAAGCTCTTCTGTTTCCTGCAGCAGGGATCTGGCATCCTTCTCTGCCACACCAGATCTCTGATAATGATACACAAAGGTTGTCAGCTTGATATTGAAGGAAAGCTTTTCCACCTTTCCAAGAAGCTCCGGGATCCGCTCCGCATGGATCCTGGCATCCGCCTTGATCAGAAGCTTTATTTCACCGTTCTTTCCTTTCAGCTCGGTAATGTACAGTCTGTGTGCCTGAGACCTGATCAGAGCGATACGCAGCAGATTGTGCACCGGTACCGGGATCTCCCCGAAACGATCCAACAGTTCTTCCTTCATATCATCGCACTCACTCTGGCTCTCAATCCCGGCAATCCTTTTATAAATATCCAGTTTCTGTACTTCGTTAAGGATATAGGACGGAGGAATATAAGCATCCACATCCAAGTCTACTGTGGTATTGAAATCCTCCGCCACACTATCCCCTTTAAGCGTTTTCACCGCCTCATTCAGCATCTTGCAATACAGGTCATAGCCGACCGCCTGCATATGCCCGGACTGCTTCACCCCAAGCAGATTGCCGGCACCTCTGATCTCAAGATCCCTCATGGCAATCTTGAAGCCACTTCCAAGCTCGGTAAATTCCTTGATCGCCGCAAGACGTTTTTCGGCGATCTCCTTCAGCATCTTATCTCTTTTATACATCAGAAAGGCATAAGCCGTCCGGCTGCTCCTGCCGACTCTTCCCCTGAGCTGGTAAAGCTGGGACAGTCCCATATTATCCGAATCATGGATGATCATGGTGTTGACATTGGGGATATCCAGTCCGGTTTCAATGATCGTTGTGGATACCAGTACGTCAATATCTCCATTGATGAAATCATACATGATCTTTTCCAGCTCCCGTTCCTGCATCTGCCCATGGGCAAAGGCTACATCAGCCTCCGGTACAAGACTCTGGATCTGTGCTGCAACATCTGCAATGTTATTGACTCTGTTATATACATAATAAACCTGTCCGTTCCGGGAAAGCTCCCTGACGATGGCTTCCCTCACCATTTCTTCGTTATATTCCATAACATAGGTCTGAATTGGCAGTCTGTCATTCGGAGCCTCCTCCAGGACGCTCATATCCCGGATTCCGATCAGACTCATATGGAGGGTTCTCGGAATCGGTGTCGCCGTCAGCGTCAGCACATCCACCTGTTCCTTCATCTTCTTGATCTTCTCCTTGTGCCCAACCCCAAAGCGCTGCTCCTCATCTACGATCAGAAGTCCAAGATCCTTGAATACCACATCGGAAGACAGTACTCTGTGGGTGCCGATCACGATATCCACCAGTCCCTTCCGGAGATCCTCTATTGTTTTCTTCTGCTCACTGCTGCTCCGGAATCTGGAAAGCAGATCGACCCGCACCGGAAAGTCCTTCATACGCTGTACAAAGGTATTGTAATGCTGCTGGGCAAGGATCGTAGTCGGCACCAGATATACGACCTGTTTTCCCTCCTGAACAGCCTTAAACGCTGCCCGGATGGCAATTTCTGTCTTCCCATAGCCCACATCACCACAGATCAGACGGTCCATGATCTTTTTGCTTTCCATGTCCTTCTTGGTGGCTTCAATGGCAGAAAGCTGATCCTCAGTTTCCTCATAAGGAAACAGCTCCTCGAATTCCCGCTGCCAGACAGTATCCTTTCCATAGGAATAGCCTTCACTCTGCTGTCTGATGGCATACAGCTCCACCAGATCCTTTGCCACCTCGTTAACTGCCGCCTTTGTCTTATTCTTTACCTTAACCCACTCTGCCGTCCCAAGCTTATTGAGCTTTGGCACCTTTGCATCTGCAGAGGCATATTTCTGGATCACATCAAGACCTGTCGCGAGAACATACAGGATACCGCCATCCCTGTAGGAGATCTTGATATAGTCCTTGACTACCTTTTCCACCTCTACCTTTTCAATACCCTGATAAATACCAAGCCCATGATTTTCATGGACAACATAATCTCCGACAGACAGTTCGGAAAAGTCGTTGATCTTCCTTCCTTCATACTGCTTTTTCTTCTTTTTTTTCTTCTTTTCAGCACCAAAGATATCACTCTCAGAAATGACCGCAAACTTCAGCAGCGGATATTCAAAGCCCCGGAATACTCTTCCATAGAAGGTCATGATCTCCCCTGCCTTTATCTCCCTGTCCGGATCCTCGGTATAAAATGTTGTCAGTCCATCTTCTGACAGATCAGCCGCAAGTCGTTTCGCCCTTGTTCTGGAACCGGAAAGCAACAGCACACGATAACCATTTTTCTTATATCTCTGCAGGTCTGATACCAGTGCTTCAAAGCTGTTATTATAGGAAGAGATACTCTTGGCAGAAATATCTGCTTTCCAGTCAGGCTTCAGCAGTCCGCCCTTCAGGTCAAGTGCAGCCAGGGATGCCAGACGGAATGCGGACATCCTGGCTGTTACCTCAGCTACGGAATACAGAAAGTCTGCCTGTCCCGGAAGAATATAGCCCTTTTCCAGACGGTGGCTCATGCTCTCCCTGAATTCGAGTTCTACTGCTGACGCATGCTCCCTGATCCTCGCCGGTTCATCCAAAAAAACAATACTGTTCTCCACGTCCAGACAGTTTAGGAAAGATACCGTATCCTCATAAAAATATCTGACATATCCATCCAGATTGGCCAGGCTCTTATAAGCAAATACCTCTTCCTTCAGCGTATTCATCTGCTCTTCCACCCGGTGGGCTTCTTCCGTTTTAAATTCCTTCCGAAGTTTTTCTGAGAACTTTTTGCTTTCCTTCTCAATCCGCTCCATGCCCTTTTTCAGTTGTTCCTCTGTAAGGATCAGCTCACAGGCCGGATAGATCGTTATGGAAGAAAGCTTCTCAATAGACCTCTGGCTCTGCACATCAAAGCTGCGGATGGATTCCACATCATCTCCCCACAGCTCGATCCGGTACGGGTTTTCCTCTGTCAGATCGAAAATATCAATGATCCCTCCACGAATGCTGAACTGCCCCGGTGCTTCCACCTGATAGACATTCTCATAGCCAAGCTTCACGAGCTCCTCTACCATCTTTTTTTCATCCAGAGAGCCATTACAGCTTACCGTGATCACATTATCCCTGAAAACAGAAAGTGGAATCTGCGGTGCAAGAAGACTCCCAAAGGTCGTCACCACAGTAAAGGGTCTTCCCTCCATCATCCTGCGGAAACACCGGATCCTCTCCTTGGTAAGCTGATTTCCATGGATATCTGCCTGATAAAAGATCACATCCCTGGCTGGAAAGCAGGTCGTATTTCTGTCATAAAAGCGGTAGTCCTCCTGCAGCTCCTTCATCCTTTGGTCGCTGAAGGTCACGATCAGCCTGCACCGGAGTCCTTCCGAAAGGCCATATGCCATATGAAGCTTCTGGGACTCCACACAACCTGTCAGAGCTGCATATTTCCCCGGCTTTTTTAATAGTTTCCTTATTTCTTCAAATTCCGAAAGCTCATATAACGGAGCTGTCAGTGCCCTCATATGATTCCTGTTCCTTTCAGTCCTTCTGGTTTTTCTTTGAGTTATACAGATTCATTGCCTTATCAATATCTTCTGCAAGGATCGTTTCAATGGCTTTTACTGCCGTCTTTCTGCTCTCTGCCATGATCTTTTCCTCTTCCTTCGAAAAATGTCCAAGCACATAATCCGCCAGATCATAGCCCGCAGGCTTTTCCCCGACACCCATTTTGATTCTGGCAAAGTTTTCATGTCCAAGCTGTGCAATGATATTCTTCAGTCCATTATGTCCACCTGCACTGCCCTTCTTCCGGATCCTGATCTGTCCTACATCCAGACTGATATCATCTGCAATGACGATCAGTTCTGTAGTCTCATCGATCTTGTAGAAGCGTACTGCCTCTGCAATACTCTCCCCACTGAGGTTCATATAGGTCAGTGGCTTTAACAGAAGCACCTTTTCAGAACCGATCATGCCCTTTCCGGTCAGTCCTTTAAACTTGTTTTCCAATACCCTTATATTATATTTCTCTGCCAGCTCATCAATAACCTGCCAGCCAATATTATGCCGCGTTCCTTCGTATTTTGTCCCTGGATTCCCCAGTCCTGCGATCAGATACATTTTTCTTTTCCTCTTCGTATACATCCAGACCGACAGCAAAGAATTTTCTTGCACGGATGCCCTCGATCAGATCAGCTGTTTTTACCAGACCGCCACGGGAAGTATTGACGAGAATCACGCCGTCTTTCATCTTCGCCAGCGCGGTTTTGTCAATCATGCCGACGTTCTCCGGGGTCTGCGGGCAGTGCAGGGACACAATGTCGCTGCGGGTGTACAGTTCATCCAGCGGCACATAGCCTTCGCCCGATCCGTGGCGGCTGTAATAAATGACATTCATGCCGAACGCGCGGGCGAGTTCCGCCGTCGCCTGACCGATGCGCCCATAGCCGACGATGCCGAACGTCTTGCCCGCCAGCTCCATCAGCGGATAATCCCAGAAGGAGAAGTCTCGGCAAGCCGTCCAGCGCCCCTGCTGCACCGCGTCGTTGTGATGGCCGATGCGGTGGCAGATTTCCAGCAGCTGCGCCATCACGAACTGCGCGACCGCCTGCGTGCCATAGGACGGAACATTTGCGACAACGATGCCCTTTTCCTTCGCCGCCGCAATGTCAATGACGTTAAATCCCGTCGCCAGCACACCGATGTAGCGCAGATTCGGGCAAGCATCCATCGTCTGGCGGGTAATGAGGGTCTTGTTGGTGAGGATAATCGGCGCGTCGCCGATGCGGGGGAGAATCTCCTCCGGCGCGGTGTAATCGTAGACAGTCAAGTCGCCCAAGGCGGCGAGGGCTTCCCAGCTCAGGTCGCCGGGATTCTCCACAGCGCCGTCCAGAATGGTGATTTTCATGGGTGTGTACCTCCTGCGGTGGTTTGTTTCGGTTCCTATTATATAGCAGGGTGTGACAGAATTGCAAGGGGATTTTGCGGATGCGCAAAGCAGACAAGGAGATACAGCCGCCTCTTGTGGGGGGCACCATTCCAACGGTTCCTCGGCGACCCATTCAAAGGGAAAATTCAACCAGGTCGCGGCAGCAAAGCGTTCTGTGCCAAATGAGTGCGCCTCGATAGCCCGACCGCCGCCGTCCATCCACCTAATTCGCCTTTTTCCGCGAAAAATCCTGCTTTATACGATTTCCAGATAAGAATGCGCATGCAGATGGCGCAGTTGAATCTGGAAATCGTATTACGTCCATTTTTCCCGGACAAGCAGGGATTCCCATCATGCACTCCTCCAAAGCCGGGCAGACTGCATCTCGGAAGGAGGAATGCCGCATGGACAGAAAACGACCTTTGCACCCCAGTCCGCTGGTGAAAGCGCTCGCGGACGCTCAGCGCCGCATGAGCCACACCGACGTGCTTGGCTCGTGGACAGGCGTGCCGTGGGAGGACGCGGACGAAGAACCCGTGCAGGACGCTGATGACCTGTGACGTGCATTTGACGCGTGTGCTGGGGCTTCCCGCCGTGCTGCGCGGGCGCTCACAGGGGCATGTGGAACGCGCCGTGCTCGAAAACGACGGTCACGCGCTGCGTGGGCTGATTGTCCGGCGCGGGTTCGGCGGCGCAAAGTGGGTCGCGAGGGACAGCATCGCCCTGCTCGGCGACGTGTCTGTCATCCTCCGCGCCTGCCCAACGCACCTGCCCCGCAAAACGGATTTCCGCCTGCGCACCGTCAAGGACACGCGCGGCTTGACCCTCGGCTGCGTGACGGATGTGCTCATCAGCGCGGACAATCTGCTCGTCAGTGAGCTGGAGGTCTCCCTCGGTTTGATTGACGATTTCCGCGACGGACGGCGGCGCATCCGCCACTTTTCCGCTTCACCCGACGGCGATGTTCTCGTTCCGGAAGGCGAAATTCTCTTGGAAGGGAGGGAAACGCAGTGAACAAGATGCTGATTGGCTCGGCGGTCGGTCTGGCAATGGGTATCGGGCTGATGATGCTGCCCGGCATTCGTCAGGATGTCCAGAAAGGCGCAAACAAAGTCAAGAAAGCCGTGCAGGACATGAGCGAAGGACAGCAATAATGGAGGCGGGCAGGATTGCACCATCATGCGTCCTGCCCGTTTTCCCATCCGCTGCGAAAGGAGGAAAAGCGCATGGAGAAAGCCGTCACGCGGCGCAAATGGACAGCGGGGCTGCTGATCGCGGGCACGGTCGCGCTGGTGGTCGCATTCTGGTCGTTGATCATGTCGATGCTGCAGTCGCCGCGCAGATACCGTTCTTTGAAAGACATAGTATAAAATCCTCCTGTATTGATTGTGACAGGCGTGGAGCGGAATGTGCCCCACGCCTGTCCGGTGCTGCATTACACAGCGATTTGGATGTTGTTCTCCCGTGCCCAGTTGCAGAGGAACTTCCGCTCGTCGCTTGTGATTGAGCGGCGGTTCAGACCCTGTGCCTGGCAGATGCTCTGCCCGGATAGCTGCAGCGTGACCAGAGACTGATCCGGTGCGTGCTTACGGCGCAGGAACAGGATATGGCAATCACCGGACGCCACGCGGGAGATGTAATCTCCAACACAGTGGCTGAGGTTAATGCCCTCGTCTGCCAGCTCCTTGGGTTGGGAGGGCACCACGATACAGTAGCGGCTGCCCTCATAGGCGAGATGCTCCACCTCGCCGACCCGGTCACTAAAATCCTTGCAGACAGCAGCCTGCCTGGCCAGATTGGCCTTGAGCGCGATGACATCATGTGCCGTTTTGAGGCTTTCCGGATACTTCTCGCGGATCTTTCCGTGAAACTCCTTCTGCATTCTGAGATAGTCGTAGTATTCCGTCCAGAACGCGGAGTTGATTTTGGCATAGCCCTGCCGATAGAGATCGAAGAGCACGTAATCGATGAGACGCCGGAGGTTCAGGTTGAAATCCTTATCCAACAGCCTTGTAAATCCATCGGTATCATGAGTTGCGCTGTCAAGGTAGTTGTGCTTGGCACCGCATTCAAAAGACTGTATGCCAGAGCGTACCAGCTGCTCTGCGAAGTAGATGGCCTCGTTGGCTCCGTAACGGCGCTCCAATTCATAGATCAGCGGGATGCTGTTTTGATACTTCCCATTCTTCCCATCGCTGATGGTGGGGAATAGGGTGTTCAATCGGATGAGGAGCTTGCTGTTCTGGTCCCAATAGCGATAGTACCAGGACGGCTCACGGACGTTCCCCATGACATTGTGCCGGCACATCTCGGCGAATTTGGCGTCAGTGACCACGCGGTAGATCCGGTCCGTGGATTCCTTGAACAGATGGGGCATCCAGAGCACCTGATCCAGCGGGATCATACCATCCTGCAGGTTGCGCAGGAAGGTGCGCAGGTTGCTTTCAGACAAAGACTCCACAGCGCCGGTCTTCACATTTTTGAGATAGTAGAGGTCCTTGCTGACCAGTACCACCAGGTCCTGTTCCAACTTTGCTGTTTTGCGGCGAATGATGAAATCTGAGTTGTTCTGCAGCACCACGTCGTAGCCGGACACCTTGGGTTTCGCGGCCTCCACGTCGATGATATAGTCCTGCAATAACGCTCTGCTTTCCGTTGTCATACCGATCTGCACCTCCGTTCTCACAGACTTACCACATGGATGGACAGGTAGAAGTCACGCAGCTTTTCCTTTGCTGTGGCGAGACAGCGTCTGGACTCTGCATGGGCGCCGATAGGCTGCCCCTCCAGATATTCCAGCACAGACTCTCGCTCACGGGGGTCCAGCCGGGACAGTGCCTGCCAGAGCCGGTCATTGCTGAGCACTTCCATGAGATTGGAGTTGTTGGTGCGCGGCTGCCGGACCATGTTGGAGTGGGCGCTGTTACGCGCATTGTCGCTCTTCAGGTCAGCCAGCGCACACTGCAGCGTCATCCAGACATGGGCATCCATGGTGGTGGCGCGCTGCTCTTCATAACTGTCCAGTGCCCGGAGGACTGCCAGGGAGAGCTCCTGATAGATGTCCTCCATCTCCATAGACAGCGTGCAGAGCATACGGTGATTGGTGCGCATTACACGCTCAATGAGTCCGGTATAAGAAGTGAACAGGTCGTTTCGAATGATTACATCCATGGTTTTGATCCCTCCAATATAGGTAGTAGGGCAGGGGAGCGTAGGGGCATGGCAGCGTTGCCCTGTCCCAAACGCTCCTCTGCGCTCATTTGTCAGCGGATATACCGCTTGATGATACCGGCCAGTTTGACCGGCAGCTTGTTCAGATCGGTGATGTCCAGAAAGGAATCACCATAGATCCGCTCGATGTTGTCCTTGTCGGCGCCGATGGCCGCTGCCACGAACAGGATGCCCTTACGCTGATACTCCTGCTTGACGCCACGCAGGTCTTCCTCTGCGGCGGTGCCGTAGTAGCCGGAGTCAGCGGGCTGCCCATCGGATACCAGCATCAGGATCTTCACATCCTCCGTCCGCTTCGCCAGCTGCTCGGCGACATAGCGCAGTGCCGCGCCGTCACGGTTGGAGCCGCGGGAGGAGATGTCCATGAGCCGGTAGCGATCATCCCGGTCGATGGCGTCGAACTCTGCGTAGGAGTAGAGATCGACGCGGCCGCTGCTGGTGGAATGGCCATAGACCATGATGGGGATATCCAGTGCGCGGCAGAAATCGTAGAGGATGATGGCAGTAGCTCTTGCGTAGGTGGCACGATCACAGCTGCACATACTGCCCGACTCGTCCAACAGAAGACCAACAGACAGTGCCGGTGCTTCGTTGGGCAGTGCGTTTTTACAGAACACGCGCCCATCCAACCGCGCAATGGCGTGTGCGTCCAGCCGACGTCCCATGAGCAGGGAAGTCTGCTTACCGCCACGCCTGCTGTCCTCCAGCTTCTGTGCCAGAGCTTCCAGTTCCTGAAAAGCCTCTTCGATTGTTTTTTCTTTT
>OLSQ01000749.1_pt1 | contig 30319 bp, 24 predicted proteins | sample 1672561 | NCBI WGS metagenome assembly OLSQ01 (sample SAMEA3136699, study PRJEB25190) | human gut metagenome | biome: human gut; feature: human-associated habitat; material: faeces | place: Austria | collected 2013
TACATGCCGCCCCGCGGCCGTGCCGCCGTTTGCCGCCGCCGACACCGACCTTCGGGCCGCTACCCGGCTTTACGTACCCGACACGCCGGTCGAATTCACCGACGCCGTCTTCGGCCCGCAGACAGTCGACCTCGCCCGCGAATGCGGCGACTTCGTGCTGCGCCGCGCCGACGGAGCCTGGGCCTACCAGCTCGCCGTAGTGGTCGACGATGCCGACATGGAAGTCAACCAGATAGTGCGCGGGGCGGATCTCCTCGCCTCGGCCGCCCAGCAGAACTATCTGCGGCAGATTCTCGGTTTACCGCCTGTGCGATACGCCCATCTGCCCCTGATCTGCAACGCCGACGGACGCCGCCTGAGCAAGCGCGACCCCGACCTCGATATGGCCCACCTGCGCCGCGACCGCTCGCCGCAGCAGATCATAGGCCTGGCCGCCCGTCTGGCAGGCCTCAATCCAGCAGGCCTTTACGCCCGTCCGTCCGACCTTCTCGCCGACTTCTCCTTCACCCGTATCCCGGCCGTACCTGCCGTAACCATACCCTGACACATGCGGATTATCCGATGCAACAATTCCGATTATGAGACGCTTGCCGGAATATGGGAGCGTTCCGTCCGTGCCACCCACGGTTTCCTGGCCGAAAAAGACTTTCTTGAGATCCGCGATGCACTTATCCCCGGCTACTTCCCGAATGTCAGACTATACGCCATCGCCGACGGAGGTCATTTTACAGGATTCATCGGCCTGCGGGATAATACGATAGAAATGCTTTTCATCGACGCATCCTGCCGCGGACGCGGATACGGCTCCGCCCTTATCGACTTCGCGAAACAGAAAGGCGCGACCGACGTCGACGTAAACGAGCAGAACACGTCAGCGCTGGATTTTTACATCTCCAGGGGCTTCCGCATCATATCCCGCGACGAGACCGACGAAGCCGGACGTCCGTATCCCATCCTCCACCTTTCGACCCTTAACCCCAGTGGCAACCATCCGGTCTGACAACTTCATGAAATTCCTTTCCTTATAAAATTCCCCGCCCCCACACAATATGAAAATCAAGAAGGACAATAAAACAGTTATCAGCGGCTCAGCCGTGTGCATGGCTGCCGGAATAATCGCAGGCATCTGCGGACTCTACTGGCTCATAAGAGCCCTGGCATACGACGACTCCAATCTGTCGGCAATGCTGTCGGGATTCGCCTTGGCTCTGTTTCTGATCCCGTGCGGCCGAAAACGATAAACGCCCATTACCAGACAGGATAAGACAATCGGATAATCCCTAAAAAGGATTTCGGCCTCAACTTTTCGCCATCAGCACCTTTCGCGATGTTTACCAGAGACTTACAGACTCTCACCAAAACGTGCGCGACAAAAAAATCACGCAACCGCCAAAAAAAATCACAAAAACACTTGCACAATCCAAAAAACAGCCGTACCTTTGCAGCGCAAAACGAAAAACAATGACTCCGTAGCTCAGTTGGTAGAGCAGCTGACTCTTAATCAGCGGGTCGAGAGTTCGAGCCTCTCCGGGGTCACAAAGCAAAATGGCAAAATGCCGCAAAGCACTGAAATCACTTGATTTTCAGTGCTTTTTTAATTTGCCAAAATTTCAGAACGGCGCAGAATACAGCGGTGGTGAGTGAGTCATTAGTGAGTACTCACTTTTGTGAGTAATTCGACTCACTGTTGGCGGAAATCATCAGTGAGTCGGCTGACACAGCGTAAGTTAGACCGTCATCACGCCTCACAGAGTGGGGTTTTGAGCATGGGAGCGAACCTCTGACCCGGTTAGGGTCGCAATTTTCGGAGTTTCTAAACACTATTTAACTCTTGAAATATTATTTAACTATAAATCCCGCTTAAAACTACTCCATGATACCGATTTCTGCGCTTTGCGCCATTTTGCACCGTGAGCCGTACTCACGGTTTGCCGGTGAAACAGGTGTGAGTCGCCGCAATGACCATTCCTGCTAAGTCAGATGTTTTTCTTCGTTTTGATATGTCGGGGAAAATGATTATATTTATGTAACCATTAAACCCACAGAGAAATGACATCCGATTCTTATTTTACCCTGACTTTCTACGCCAGAAAGCCAAAGACCGACAAGAGCGAATATCCGCTTTACGCCCGCATCTCGGTCGGCGGGCAAATGACTGAGTTCACAATCGGTCGCTCAGTGAATCCGAAGCACTGGAACCAGAAGCGTAACGTGAGCGACGGCACATCGCGCCGCGACAAGGAACTTAACAAATTTCTCGAAATGGTGCGAGCCCGCTTCTGCGAGATTCACAACATGCTCATCCGAGAGAACAAGCTGGTGAACCCCGCTGTCCTCAAAGCCCATTATCTCGGTACTATGGAAAAGCCGAAGATGATGTGCGAGGTTTTCCGCGAGGCAAACGAGAAACGCAAGGAAGAACTCGACCGGGGCGACATTGTGAAACCCACCTATCAGCGCTGGACTCGCTGTGCCGACTATCTGGAAGATTTCTTCCAGCTCCACTACAATGCCCCTGACCTTCCTATAAAGGAGGTTACATCCGGTATGCTTGATGACTTCGAGCATTTTCTCCGAATGAAAAAGGGATGCGCCAACAATGCCGCCGTGCGCTATCTGCGCTGCGTGAAAAATGTGTTGCAGTATGCGCTGGCACACAAGTGGATTACGCACGATCCCTTCATAGGTAAGAAATATCAGCGCACATACAGCGAGCGTCAGTTTCTGACGGAGGCAGAACTCAAAGTCATAATGGAACTTGACTTGAAAGAACTGCCCCGTCTGGAGATAGTTCGCGATACATTCGTGTTCTGCTGCTTCACCGGTCTCGCTTTCTGCGACATGAAAGCACTCACGCCCGACGACATTCAGGCCGATGACAAGGGCAACACGTGGATACGCAAGGCCCGTGCCAAGACTGGCGAGATGTGTATAGTCCCCATGTTGGAGGTTCCCCGTCAGCTCATTCTCAAATATGCCGACCATCCGGTTGTCAAGGCAAAGGAGGTGGTGATGCCCGTGATAACCAACCAGAAGATGAACGCATACCTCAAAGAGATTGCGGATCTCGCGAAAATCAAAAAGCATCTCACCACCCATGTTGCCCGGCACACTTTCGCGTCAATGTCGCTCTGCAACAATGTTTCGATAGAGGTAATCTCAAAGATGCTGGGACACAGCGACATCAAGACCACGCAAATCTATGCCAAGATGCAGGATCAGGCTGTCTATGACGGTATGGCGACAATGCGCAGCAAGTTCAACAACATTCAGGTTGTATAAGAAATCCCTTACAACGTAAAAAATGCGGTCATCGGTATTATCCGGTGGCCGCATTTCAATTTCAGTATTTGGGACAATAAGTGCTTTTCAAAAAAGCCTCTACATCATCGTCGGCATAAAGTATCTTGCCGTCAAGACGATAATATGCGATGAGTCGGTTGTCGCGGTATTCTTGCAAAGTGCGTCGTGAAATGTTGAGTATCTCCGAAAGCTGGGCATCGGTATAGAATCTTTTGCCTAAGAAAGAGGGAGTGACATCCTTGTTCAGACGCTCCATTATTTCAAGAATAGCCAGACTGTCGGCATAAAAGCCTTTAAGGTGTTCTGCGGAATAGATTTCTGCCATTGCCGGTATCTGCGTCTATCCGTTCAAGCAATCCAAAAGCGTCACTCGCGCTATAAAGGAAACCTTTGCCACATTTCACAAACCCGATACGTCCGCTTTTCTTCAATGAGCGTACTTTGGATTCCGAGATATGGAGCAATCCGCATAGCTGTTCCATTGTAAGCCAGTCGTCCGGTTCTTTGTTTCTTACGCGCTCATATAGAGAGCGCGATACTTTATGAAGATAGTTAATCCGACCGAACATGTCTTCAAGTACGGATTTTTCTATCTGGATAAATTCTGCCATAAAATTATAGTGGATTTGAGTGGTGGTTTGGGATAAGGGATTGTAAAAAGGCAGCGGGTATCCCTCCCGCTGCCTCACCACTAAATCCACAATCAAAATAAAATTATGACTGCGATTCAGTGGCAAAGTTAGCGATTTCTATCCGATTTTCGGCTATGTTGGGCCGGTTATTTTTGATAGAAATGCGATTTACAGCGGATTGCAGCGTTTTACTCTCCGGCTTCGGGGTCGATTGTCTCTATCATGCACAGCAGGGAGCCTGAAAAGTCCTCGATCACCGAGCGTCCGGACTGGTCGCCTTGATAGAGGTCGTTGGCCTCGAACTGCCATGTGAGCAGCATCTCGGCGAACTCGCGGCCGGCAAATTCGTCATAGACATACTGACCTTCGGGCGAGAGATACACATCGTTGCCGTCAAGAGTGACGAGTCCCTTGCGTATGAGGCTGTCCAGTGCGCTGCCGTAGTCGCCGGTTTCCAGTGTGTACGGCACGTTGGTGTGCATCATCTCATCGACATACTCCGCTTTTGAGGTCACGGCGCACATCACATCGGTGAAGGCGTTGGATTCGGCTACCGGGGCATCGCAGGGATATACCGCCGCGTCTGCGATTGTAACGCCTGTCTGGAACGTGCCCGTCTCGGTCACTGCATACGCCTCTCCGGTAAACTCCCACCGGCGGTAGAACACGGCTTCGCCTATCTTGAACTCGACGGTGGCATACTTGCGGCTCGGCTGTTGCTCCACAACCGCCTTCATGCGGTTGAATATGAGCCAGTAGAGCTGCTTCTCCTTTTCGGGCAGTTCCTGGTCTATAGCGCGAAGGGTGATTATCGCGTGGTGGTCAATGGTCGCGTCGTTCTCGCCCCAGCGGTAACCGGACGTGTCGGGGAATACCGTCTGGATATGTCCACGGAGCTTTTCGGGAAGGTGTGAGCAACGTGTCAGTGGCGACGAGATAAGCCCCTTGTCATAAAGGCTCTGTGCCAGTCTGAGAGTCTGGGCGGGCATGAAGCCGAGATTGTTGAAGGCGTCCATCTGGAGCGTGAGCAACGTGTGGAAACGGATATTGAAACGGTCGGTCTCGTCAACCGTCAGCGTGGCCGATACCGTCTCACCGACAGGGATTTCTTCGGCTACTGCAAAGGCGTCTTCCTCAGCCTCCCAGACGGCTTCGGATTCAAATTCCTCACCGCCGTTGACATTGACACGGATTGAATGTCCGTCGGGGATACCGTTATAGTTGTCGAAACGGCCGGTAAGGTCGCCCACAAAATCGAGGGCGATTGCCTCCTGACGGGTAAGGTCGTATTCGGGCAGTCCGATATGGAGAAATGTCTGGTTGATGTTGTATGTGAACATCAGGTCCATACCCTTCGACACAAGGCCGGTCTGTGCGAGGCGGTGCAGGTGTCGCCCGGACTCGCGGAAGTGGAAGGCCCCGCGTATGGCACCGTAGCTGAGGCGCGTGAGCCACATTCTGCTGCGGGGGCATCCGACACGGAAATGGCGGCAGATGTTGAAGAAGCGTGCCTGAGCGTCGGCGCCGCCGTCGGAGGCGAACACCACTTCCTCGGCTTCGCGGAACAGGGGTTTGAGCTGTCGCTCCAGCTCTTTCATCGTTACCGACATACGGAACTTGTCGGGCATGAAGGGATATTCTCCCCCGGCCAGCTCGCGCAGCGGAGTCTGGCGGATGAAACGTGGCGGGATGCTGGCGACGGTGACGGTGTCGGATGTGTAGATGCCGTTGGCGGCTTCGGTGTTCGCGCCCAGAGAAAGGGCGACGGTGTCGGATATGCGAGAGTTCTCGCAGACGATTAGAATCATAATTTAATCCGGGATTTAGTGTGGTTTGTTATTATAAGCCACGGGGACGGTAGCCCATCCCCGTGGCTTGGAGATAGTTGTATCAGTATGACATGGTTGCGGCAGTGGGATAATTACAGCTTTGTTGCGGTCATAGTGGTCGGAATCGCGGCATGGAGCGGCAACCTTGTCGGGTGAATCGCAGTATAATACTGATTGTGGACGGGTGAGCGGCGGTTATGGCTTGGGGCCTTTCGGTTTACGCTGCTGCCTCTGTTGGTCTTCGTCCTTTGGCGCGGTCTGTCCGCGCTGGAGCGGCTCCTTCACATTCTTGGTGGCCTCGTTGGTCGCTCCATCGTTATTTACGGCATACTGCGTCTTGCTTTCCTCGGCGACGCCCACAACCTTGTCGCGGTCGGGATATACCCGCGTGGTCTCAGGCTGACGCTTTTCGGGATTGTACTGGAAATAGACGGTGCAGTCGTTGCCGAATTTGTCTTTTGTCTCGCCTACGAGGACTTTCTTTCCGGCGAGGTAATCGGCCTGTTGCTGCTCGTTGAGCGGCAGTTTGCACCAGTGTTCGAGCCGCTTGACGGTGCCGTCGGCATTGTGCCACGAGTCTCTGACCTGCTGTTGGGATGTTGCGCCCTGCTCCTGTTTCTGGCGGTACAGGTCGGAGTTGACGAACACGATGTCGCGCTTTGAGGCATTGTATTGCAGGTCGGCGGTAAATTTTTGGCCGTTGGGCAGTTCGATGTGCTGCTCCTTTATAAGACCGCCGTTTTTGAGTATGCCGATAGCTTTCATGTCGAGGTCGATGTTGGCGACCTTGGGCTTGATGTAGATTTTATCCACGGGCATCGCCTCTATCTCGTTGGTGAGCTTGTCGATGCTCACGAGACACTTCTTCAGTTCCCCGGTCTTGGGGTCGGCGAGTTCAACGACTTTGCCGAGATTGCCGGTCTTTCGGAGTTCCGCCTTGTCCTCCTTTGTGAATGTGTAGCCCTTGAATTCCTGATCGAGCTGCGGCTCATTGCGGATGAAGTGAGGCACGAGTGAATATGAGCCGTCGGGGTTGGTGCGGAACGAGAGCTTCGCCTGAAGCGAAAATGTCTCGTCGCCGAAACGGGGCGTTACCGTGAATAGCTGCGGCGACTTGTGGTTATACACCATCTGGTCGAGTGCCCCTGATTTTTCAAGGTCGTCGCGCTTTATGCCCCACTGCTGTTCTATCTTCGCCCAGTCGATGCGGTCAGGGTCGATGGGAGCCTTTCTGATGGCTGTCGAGGGAGATTCCGCCTCTTTGGGCTGCGTCTGTGTCTGAGCCGGGGCCTGTTCCTGCTTTTCTGCCTGCTGCGGAACTTTTATCTCAACCTCGTATGGTTTGAGCATTTCGGCGTTGTCGCCGGGATTCTTGATAATGTCGGACATCGCCGGCCCTACAAGCTCGTATTTGTCTTCCTGCAATTTGAAGAAGCTGAACAGCGTGGGGTTCTTGGCCTGACGGATAAAGTTCGACATGAACGCTTCGAGGGGGGTCTGCCCTTTGTTGAACTTGATGAGTTCGCTTAATGGCGTTGATTTCACATCCGCCATCTTGGGAGTGCCGTCGGTATTCTGCCCTACGACTGCTCCCACCTGCCCGCTTGTGTTGTCGCGGGCGATCAGCACTTCCTGCTGGTCGGGAGTTTGGTCCATAAAGAATTATGATTTAGTGGTGGTTGGATTGGCGTTTCCGCCGTTGGTTGATTTCTTCTTCACAGTCTGATAGTCTGGATGGGACGAACTGATGAAGGAGTTTTCGAGAAACCTGTCGAGGTCGCATTGAAGCACAAACTTGATATTGCCCTCTATGCTCTCATAGACTTTGATTTTACCTGCGTCGCGGTAGCGTCTTATTGTTTTCTCGCTGACATCAAGCCCGGTTACAATGTCTTCAAGAAGAATAATCGGCTCTCCGCGAAAGTATAATCGAGGTCGGTTTTCCGTAGGGTACTGGCCCGGGCTTCTGGCTCGCTGCTCTATGAGTGATACGTAGGCGTTTGCCGCTGTCTTGAAGTCAGCCTCGTGTGTGTCGGTATGCTTCATAGGCTCACACGGTCGCTGATTCGGAATTGCGTCCTGTCGGCTTGCTGAATCCCATGACGGGAGCGAGTGCCTTGGCTACTTCCACAAGGAACATGGAAGCGAAGAACCATGCCTTTGCCTCTGCCGGCATACCTGCGCAGGTGTCGTGTTTGCCGAATATTTTACGGCCGGTGGCTGACTTGCGGCTGCGTGAGCGCTTTCTGGTTTTGGGCTTTCTGTCGAAGCCGGAGGTGTTTGGGGGAGTTGTAATCTCCATGCGGTTATATGTTTTTACGTTAGACTTATCGAGGATTGCGCCTCGTTTGCAATTATAACCGAAGGGATTATGAAAATGGTTATTTAACGATAGTTAATATCGCCAATATACTGTGTTGCTGAATTTTATATCGGCAAAATATTTTGAAAGTTAAATCTTTATGATTGGTGAACCGTCAATCGGGATTTTCTTATGGTAAAGGATTTGGCTGTGTTTTTCGGTTTGTTAAGGAGCAAAAATAGCGTGCATTATCACGCTACCTCTATTGAAGGTTCTGGTAAACCGTTGCCGAAATAGTGTGTATGCACGCTATGCTTGAAGCATAGCATAAGCATCACGCTAAGCTCGGCGATTGTTAAATGTACCAGATTTACAATAGAACTTATGCGGAAGTTATGTTATCCTATATTGTTGATGCGATTGACTCCTCAATCACTATTATTTGCAGTTTTGCACTGCAAAGTTAGCAAAATTTCCTGAGGTTGTCAAGCCTCAATTTCTCCGTCAGGATTGATATGGTGCTTTTTACGAAGTTGTATAAGGGTCTTCTCTGACACACCGAGCAGCTTTGCAGCACCTCGCCATGTGCCTGCCCGATTGAAGGCTTTGATGATATTCTCCTTTTCTGTCCTCGGATTTCGATGCGTCAAATCTTCGGCATTGTCGGGAGTTGCATCGTCAAATCTGATGTCCTCAGCAGTAATGGCATCCTCTTTTGCATGGAAGGCGGCGAAAAGAACAGTGTCTTTCAGTTCTCGGACGTTGCCCGGCCACGGGTGCAGTTTCAACGCCTTTATCGCAGACGCGTCAAGATGCTGTTTCGGTCGCTGCTTCTTCTGAGCATATCTCTGGAGCAGATAATCTGCAATATCAGCTATATCCTCCGTTGATTCACGCAGTGACGGTACAGAAATACTCCTCTGCCGGAGCATATAGAAAAGATTGTCGCGGAAGCTACCGTCAGCTACCATCTTCAACAGATTTCCGTTTGCAGTGCTGATGATTCTCACATCGGGGTGTTCCTGTTCAAGAATGTGCAGTAATACTGATTGCGTCTCGAATGTCAGCAACTGGATGTTCTTGATAATCAGTGTGCCGCCTTTCACTTCCTGAAAGTAGCCCTCGATGCGGTTATAGATTTCGCTGCGGTCTGACTCCGGGTCATGCTTGCCGACAAGCGGCGCGCCTCCGGCTTCGAGAACCTTCAACGGCTTCTGTGTCCGCGAACTTTGGAGATAGATCTGTCGTGCAATCTGTTCCTTTCCCATACCGCTTTCACCGAAAATGATGCAGTTGGCGTTCGTGGTCGCGACTCGTCCGATAGCCTTTCCTATTTCACGGAAGCTGTTGCTTCTCCGAGGAATCAGGGCGTTGTCAAGCTGGATTACGATATTCTCCGGCTTGGCGTATTTGCCTACCGTTTCAACGAGCTGCTTGTCAATGCCGGCCCGTTGCACCACGTCTACCGCTCCGCCGCCTTTCATCACTTCAAGAAGGTCGGGACCATTCAGGTTGTTCACTATGGCGATGACCGGGAAAGTGAATCCTTCGGCCTTCTGCCAGTTGATTAACTCTTTTGCAGAGCTGTCACGGAGTGAAGCGTCCGCAACAATGACTGCGCCGGGTGGCAGTTTCGCCACCTCGTCCTTTGCTGCCTCCATTGTCTCAACGGCAATCGGCTCATAGCCGGACTTGACAAGCAAGCCCGACATAAGCCGACGGTCAGACTCGGAGGCATCTACAATAAGAACCTTGTTCATGTTGAAGAATTTTAATGGATTAAAAATATGACTAATGACAATAGGATTATATGCCCATTGTCATTTATTTGTCGGTATTGTCTAAATTCCGATATATCAGTAATCTTATTTTCCGGTAATATCCGTCATCATTTGTATCCTATTTGATGACGATGCTAATAATGATATAAAGAGAATGATTATGTGCAGTCTGTCAATCATCTGTCTTCAAGATTTTTGCGTTGCCTCTGCGTTTTATCTTGGGATTACCGGTATAATATATTCTGGTTGTGCCTAATCCTGTGATCTTAATAATATTGGTCTGTGGGCAATTGATTGCCCCTGTTCCCAGACATCTTAACATGGTTTCTTCTGAAATAAGGCCAGCCATGTTTATTTGTCCAGTTCCTACTATTCTGGCTTTGACCTTATTGCAGTTTCCTCCATCAACAGTAATGACACCGTTACCTGTGACCACTGAAAGTTCCGCCTCTTTAGCTTGTAAATTACCTATCGTTATCTTTCCATTCCCTTGTAATACAGCCTTGAATCTATTTTCATTAATCAATGAATCAATAGCCAGTGTTGCCTCATAAGCGTTTTCTACCGAGCGCAATTCCGGATAAAAGACATATACAGTATCAGGTAATTCTTTGGCAGACTCCTTCTGATAGATTGTTAGCACGTCCTTATTCAAAACGGCAACGATATCATTAACCCCTCTATCAATGCCATCATAGTAAATCCACCCAATTGAATCATGGGATGCCTTACACATAACGTTAATGTCAGTATGTAACCTGATACGATTGAAAAATCCCATATCCGCACGTTGTCCGGAAGCCGGTAACCTGACAAACAGCATAATGGCAATTATCCATGCCGACCTCATGTATTCCCTGAAATCGGAGTTATTGAAAACTCCTTTTGACAGATTGTAAAAATACTTGTGATATTGACACCGACCGTCAGTCTTCAATATCGGAATAATGGAATACAAACGATTTTGATGTGGATGTATAAGCTGAAAAATAACCGAGAACTTCTCCGTTGAAATCATATACCGGATTTGAATGGTTCTGTCCCGAAAGTTTCGCCGAGAACAGATAATCATAAGCCTTCATGTCAATCGCTCGTACCTCTACGGTTATATCATCCCCTTCAAACAGGATGGAGTCGTAATCGTCAGGATCATTTTTTTCGGCTTTGTCGCGGCTCATACAGCTTATGTCAAACTGTATGGTGTTGTTTGAACTATCAAGGTCACGCACAACATTCCATTTGAACAGCTTGCCGTTTCGGAGTATCCGGTAATAATAGTAGTTTATATCATCAGCTTTGTCGCTGACATCCACTATCAGATGGAGCATATCGTTACCCATCATTTCCTCCCATCTCATACTGGTGGATACGATTTCAGTAAATCCGGGCATCGTAGAACTCGAAACATAAGATTCTCCGTCGATGACAACAGTAAGAGTATATGTTTCGTCGGGTATTCCAACGAATGACAGTGAACGGTATATGCCGTCTTCTCCATAAGTCAGCGTTTCTTTGATGCCGTTATCTGAAGACAGAACAACAGATTGCACCTCGATTCCTGTTTTTAACACAGGGTCTTCAATATCACGTGTGCCGGTTATCACGACTTCAGAGCCTTCGTTGCTCACATGACCTTCTATCACATAAATCGGTTCAATTGGACGATAGTCAAGTTGTATTTCCTCCTCACATGAACACAACAGGCATAATGCGACAATATAATACAGATATTTCATTTGTTGTCAAAATTTTAATGTGTAGGACACCGAAGGAACAAGACCGAAAAGAGAATGCTTCATGGTCTTAAAGCCGGTAGGAGCGTTTTCGTCAGTTTCAAATACTATCAAGAAAGGATTGTAACGCGAATAGGCGTTATAAATTCCGAATGACCATTCATATGTGAGTTTTGACCCCTCATGTGTATAGGTCGCACTTAGATCCAGTCGATGATAAGCCGGAGCGCGGTATCCGTTTCTTTCCGCATAATGGAACATGTGAATACCATCCACCTCATATTTCGCACTCGGCGCGGTCAGTGCTTGTCCGGTGTTGAAAACCCATGCCGCAGACATATTCCATTTTTTATTGAACTGATATATTCCGACGACAGAAATATCATGGCGTCTGTCGTTTCCGGCAGTGTACCACTTTCCGTTATTTATACCGTCAATCTTGTTCTGCGCCCATGATAAAGTATAGCCAATCCACCCGGTAAGTTTACCCGCGTTCTTGCGCAAGGTGAACTCAAAACCGTATGCCCGTCCCTTGCCGCCCAAGAGAAGACGCTCTATCTCAATTTCGGAATTGAATGATTTTCCATCTTTATAGTCATAGATATTATGGATGTCCTTATAGAACACCTCACCTGATATTTCCCATCGGGTGTTTCCAAAGAGAGCCACATATCCGGCACTTACTTGGTCGGCAGTCTGGGGCTTTATGATATTGCTCGTCATTGCGTATCTGTCAAACGGCATCGAAGACCCCGTACTGCGTATGGCATGTATGTTCTGCGAACTTCTGCTGTATGCCATTTTTATACTTTGCAGGTCGGTTATGCGGTAATTCAGACTAAGACGTGGTTCAATGGACAGATATGTCTTATATGGCTTCCCGTTGCGGGGCGTATAGCGGTCTATTATATTTCCACCCTCATCCAGTCTGTAATACGGAGAACCGCCTAATGCAGACATTATGCCCAGACGTATGCCGCCCATTACATGGACACGCTCGTTTATGGCCCAGTCGTCATTTATCCATACCCCGCTTTCCCATCCCCGGCGTTGCTCCTTCTGGTGGGTTGTCCCCATTGTCCATTCAGCGGATTTCAAGTCAATAAGAGCTGACTGCAATCCAAAATCCACGTTATGATTCTCATGAGGATTCCATGAAAATGAATATTTTATCCCTGTCTGACGGAGATGACCGTTCATATTGTCATCTTCTGATGTTATCTGCATACCCATATCATTTATAAAATTGCCATGATACAGAGTCGCGACAGATGCAAGCCTGTCATTGAATGTATGATACCATTTGGCAGTCGTGGTGATATTGCCCCACTGCATATTCATCATGTCACTCATTCCGAGGTTGTCACGTCCGACAAATAGTGATACCGCTATTTTGTCATTGTACCCCACGTTGTAATTGACTTTTGCATTTATATCGTAAAAGTAGAGAGAGTTATCCTTGAATTGGTCTGTGAATTTCAGAAACATATCCATATAGGAACGTCGGGCGGATGCAAAGAAAGACAGCTTGTCCTTGATTATCGGCCCCTCTATGTCAAATTTTGCCGAAAGTAATCCAACTGTGAAAGAACCCTTATATTTTTCAGCATTGCCGGCTTTTGTATTCACATCGAACACTGACGAAGTTGCACCTCCGTAGCGTGCCGGAATCTGACCTTTGTAGAGAGTGGCACTTGATAATGCAGGGTCGTTGAATGTTGAGAAAAATCCGAACAGATGCCCCGAATTTATAACCGGAGCATCGTCAAGCAGTACAAGGTTCTGGCTTGCTGTACCACCACGGACTTGAAATCCACCGGTTCCATCCCCCTCGGCCGATACGCCGGGAAGAAGTTGTAATGATTTCAGTATATCGCGCTCTCCAAATAATACCGGAGTTTTAGACATCTCGTCAATGTCGATACGCTCCATGCCCGGCTGAGTGTTTTTTAATCTGTCCATCACGGAACGCGATAACACAACGACTTCAGACAGTTCACTTGTGGCACTCTTCAACTCAAAGTTTATCACCGTGTCACAGGATACTGTAATCCGGCGTCTGTCATTTTCAAAACCGATATAGGAACATTCGATATCATAACTACCTTCTTTTAAAGAAAGCTCATAATTGCCGTCAACATCTGTTGCAGCTCCGGCTGTGCCACATCTCACGGATGCACCGATAAGAGGTTCGGTTGTATCCGCCTCCGTCACTTTACCTTTTATGACGAATGTATGCTGTGCCAATGCCGTATTGCTGCATAATGCCACAGCAGTTATTAATATTACAATTGTCGTTTTTAATTTAGTCATACGTTTAGTTTAGACACTATTAAGTCGGATGCAAAATTACTATGGGATTCACCAATACAAAAGGCCTATCCTTTGGATAAATTGGAACATTCTTAAAATATAGACTTGAAATATGGAATTATTAGCCTAATTTTGTATTCTTAAACTATAAAAACAATGATACGGAAGACCTCTATTATCGAACGGCTGGCTTCATGCCCGGACTCATATCGCCTTGATGACGATTTCTTTGTCATTGACATAACGGCGGATGATTTTCCGAAAATACCGGTAATCAACCACATGTATCAGTGTAGTGTCTGCATGACAGGCACATGTAAGAGCCGGGTAAATCTCAAGACTGTCGTGTCGTCGCCGGGTTCAATAGGAATTACTCTGCCGGGGCATGTCGTTGAGATATTATCTGTATCTGAGGACTATAAAGCCATATTGATATCCATATCTCCGGAGTTCATGGGTTCTATGGGATTTCCCTATAATCTGAATATTTCAAATGTCCTTGCCGCCAATCCGATTGTCATCCCATCGGAAAAGGAGAACGATGCGATCAGATTGTTCTGCGAGATGGTGCGTCGGATACTCGCACGCCGAAGGCCGCATATCCGCGAGATATTGCAACATCTAACATCAGCTATGATATACAGCATGGCTGATAGTATTGTTGCGAAAATCCCTCCTGCTTTGTCAAGAGAGGAAAATATAGCACAACAATATATCAACATTGTCAGCCAGAATTATCACCAAAAGAGAAAAGTCATTGATTATGCAGCAGATATGCACCTGACACCGGGTTATCTTTCATCTGTCGTTAAAAATGTTACGGGTAAGAGTGCGGCTGAATGGATTGAGGAATACGTACTTATGGAGGCAAAAGCATTGCTTGCATCGACCGATATGACGATTCAGCAAATCTGTTATCAGCTCAATTTCCCGACACAATCGTTCTTCGGAAAATATTTCAAGACACACACAGGCGTTTCACCAAAAGCCTATCGCAACAGCAGTAATGAGGATTGATTATTTGAGAGAATGACGTGTCCGTTGTTAATAGAATTAAAGTAGGCATAAAGGCAGGTTTCCCCACCTTTATGTCCAACCGAGTCTGATTATGAAATTCTATATCCTAAATAGGAATAAAATCTGAAAAATATACCGGGGAATAATGACAATGCACGCATAAGTATTGTCTGACGTGAGCGGAAGAAGCGGCCCGGAGAAATCTGTCCTATCAGAGATAGATGCTGATTCCATGATTCGAGGATATGCCCATTGTTGACACCCCATTTTACAGAAGCGTCCACTTTTTTAAGGGCATCATGTTTGTTCTGATTTTTCACGGCAAGCGTACCAAGAGTGTCAAACCAGATCTCTGCACCATAGAATCTCGCACAAATATCATTGATGAAAGATTTAAGCTGTCTTTCCTCAAAATACATGACCACTCCCTCGATAATGAAAATAAAGCTACCGTCTGGATGCTGTGCCTTGATTTCATCCATCCATGCCGTTTCAAACATTGATGCTGAAATATAATTTTCATTTACAGCCGTAGGGATATAATGTTGACGGAGCTTGATTGTGTCCGGAAGATCGAGGCTGTAAAAGACCACGTTTTTATCTTTCTCCACCGTTCTTTGACATCGGGCATCAAGACCACACCCTACATTGATAATAACAGGATTGATATGCGACTGCACAAAATCCAGAACTTTCTTATCGAAAAACCAACAGCGGATGGCACACCCTATTTCGCTCATCTTCGCATTATCAAATTTGGAGTAGTCATACTCAATTTGCTCAACGAGTTTCTGCGCAATCGGGTCTTTAACCATTGCCTCCGCTTCGCGTCGGCTCTCTTTTGCCCGCATATATAGCGGAATCAGAAGTGTTTCCGCTATATTATTCTTGAATTTGTATTCGCTCATGATTTATGTTTTAGCCACAACAGGATCAGCCATTCTTGCATTTTTCGACCATGTGCCAGCTTATCACACACAAGACAACGCTGACTACGAGATTGCCAACTAACATCGGCACTTGTACCGGCGTGAAATCCAACAGTTCAAAGCAGTGAGCCGCATTGAACAGGGCCATGACAGTTGCGAGAATAGCGTTTGTCTTTCTCCCTATACGCTTATTCCAGAACATGACACATAGGATACCCAACACGGGTATAAGATATGTCATGGTCATCATGAACACGAGCAACCCGGTTGGGGTGTTGCCATCCTGTGACACAGTGATGTCCTCACCCCAGAACAAGGGCATGAGGTCGGCGAGCGAGTGGATAGTGAGTCCACACATCACTACAATCCAAAGAATTGTGATTTTAGTTTGTTTTCCCATTTTTGAATTATGTTTGAATGATTTTAGAAGCTGTATTTCAGTTTTAGCCATATCTCCGAATTTTTGGAATACATGGCGAACATGCCTGCATCGGCATGAAAAAAGTCATATCCGAGGAAAGCGTGGATTTGGTCAGTCACGGCATACTCCGCGTAGAGCCGGTTGTATATTCCTCCGTTGGTAACATCTATATATGCGAATGTAGATAGGTTGAGTGTGTTGCGCAGGAGATCTTTGGCGACACGCACGGTTGCCATGCCCGAATTACGGAAACCAGACACCTCGGAAGAAAATCCGGATATATATTTATGCGAATACTGAACCGCAAAAGTCCAGTCATTACCGGGATACCAGTCAACGCCCAAGAGAGCGTTTGTCGTGTTCTTTCTCGGAGGAATAGCCCCGATTGCAGAGGGTGTCTGCGCTTCATCAAGGTACTCTGCAAACTCTCCCCTTATTACTAATTTACCCACGGGAACGGAAGCATCCGCACCTAACATTGTCATTCGTCGGTGTTCTCCTGTGAATACAAGTTCTCCGGCCTCATCTGTTTTATGTGTGAAAACCGGCATCTTGTTCCATGTATGCAATGCCGAAAACGAAAAGTCAACGCCGGGAAGAAACACGCTGAATTTTCCACCATATTCGGAATTGCATATTTTTTTTGCAGGGACACTGTTGACATTTATCAGATATGGTGAGTTTATACCGGGAAAAGATATTGCCCACGGATTAGACTTATCTGTCGGCAGTTCAAAAAACGATGGTATAGGAATAGCAATAATTTCAGCCGCCCATTTGGGCATTACATATTTGACCCTTACACCCGTCACCGGAACCCGTATATCATCGTAATCCTGCGCCAGATATTCGGTAAAGTCCATAGGAGAGATTATATCGGTCAGACGCATGGCATCCGCCACACCCCAAGTGACAATCTGCCTTCCGGCTCTTATATCCCAGTTTCCGACGCTGAAATAACCGTAAGCCTCCCGGAGATAAAAGCCGCTTTGGTCTTTGACGATAGAGTTATATATGGCATTGGCTGACACAAATGCCCCTACGTTACCTTTCTCAATGGTCAGCTCGCCCCTCACTCTTGTACGTGACGACATCCATTTGTTCGGTTTGTCAGTCTGCACAGCCTGATAGGTATCCACAAAACCTTTCACACGGACATCAAAGGCGTCTTCATCCTGCGCAAAAGCAGGATGAAGGGATAAGCCTATGATGATTATACTGAGAATATGCTTCATTTTCCTTTCTCCAGACGGTTGACGGTAAACATCGAAGCATCTACCTTGACATTGTACTTAGGATTTTTCATGACGATGATTGTAGAATGGCCTGTCTGCACATTTTTCATTTCCATCCGGTGCTTTGTCCAAAATCCTTGTACTTTGAAAATCTGCGACACAGTAAGCACACGGTGGAGTTTATTCAGTTTGTCATAATATTCCACACGGATGGGCATCAGACAGTCCTGCGCTATCCAGCTTACTTTTCTACTGTAAACTTCATGCTTGTCAACCGGAACAGATTCAACCACCCAGCACTTGTGGCCGTCCTTGTTTTCCTCTCTGAGAAGGGTATGCTTGTCTTCATCGACATTTCGGTCTCCCATGTCGTCGTATGTGAAATCTGTTCCCATGAAGTAGTCGGTCTTTGAAGAAGAACCGCTTATACGGCGTGTTTTCTTCATGGCAGGCAGATAAAGCCATTTGTCATCGGCTTTGCCTATCTGGTCGTAGTCCCATGTCAGGAAACCTGTTCCCTTTACATCGCCGGGATAGGTGAAGAACATGACTTTCTTGACATCCTTGCCGACATCCATTGCCCATGATTCCACCTTACGCTCACGTTTGGTTCCGTTTTTCTTCACGAGTGTCAGCTCCATCTGGGAATAGCGGGTATCCCCGTCAGGACGGTCATCGACCTGCTGCATGATACTTCTGCCTGTCGGCTTTTGAGGATTTGCGGCAATGCCCGTGAAAGCCATCACAAGACACGTTGCCAGAAATGCGATTTTGATTTTCATATTGTATAATTGTTATTTGTTGATATTCTTTTCTTTGCCATATACATGGAACTTGTCCACGAGAATGGGCGTTATGAACAAGTCTGCAACCAGTGCAGCCATGACACCTATTATAGAGAGTATTCCGAAATTCCTGAATTGCTCACATACAGAAGTTGTGAATGTGGCGAACACAGCCGATGTTATGAGCGAAGATGTGATGATTGCTGTTCCGACAACATGGAACGTGTTTTTTATTGCTGGTCGGTAATGCCCGGTTCTTATGTACTCCAGCTTTGAGTGGGTGATGAAGTGAATTGTATCATCGACCGCCATGCCGAGAATCATTGGGATGATGCAGGCTGTCATCATATCAAGCGGCATATCCATATATCCCATGTATCCGCCCACACATATCGCCGGGAATAAGTTGGGGATAAGTCCGATCAGACCGACCCTGATGCTTTGGAACACTATCATCAGTATGAAGCCTATAATAAGCACTGAAAGGAAGAAAGACTGAACCTGCCCCCTGACCAGATACTGCATCATGGTGGTGAATTGCGGCAGATTGCCGACCATTGTCACTTTTGCGTCCGGGAACAGTTTTGTCGCTTCAGCTTCGAGTTCGGCAAGCTCTCTTTCTGTTTCGGCAGAATTAAAATTCTCTATCTCAACCATAAGACGCAGCCGTCGGTAATCATAATCCATCCAGTATTCTGATTCGGTACCACCGGCATTTTCATAAAGAAGAAGCATTTGTGCTATTTCATCTTCATTTGACGGAATGGCATAAAACGACTTTTCACCGCCATTGAGGGTCTGATTGAGATCCTTCAAAATATCCAGAATGGAGGTGGTGCGCTTTGTGAGCTTCATTTTATCAGCATAATTTGACAGTTTTTCAAGCTGTGTCATTGAAACGGGGCGTTTTGCATCACCGTCTTCAGGGAACTCAATCATGACATCGTATGAATAAAGTGACCCCAGTTCCGACTTGCTGACTTCGAGCAAACTGTTGACATACGGAACTTTTTTACCCATCGTCCGCTCCATGTCAAAAGCCGGTTCGACCTTGAATGTACCCAGAGCAAGGACAACCGAAACGATTATAAATATCGCTGACACGAATTTAGAGTGACGCAACGCAAAGTCGCCTATGCCCATGGATAATTGCGCAAGGAATGATATTCTTTTATTCTCGGGTTTAGGTTTCTTATTTCTGCCTATTGAAAGCAATATTGGCGTAATCACAAGGGTCGTAAGCAATACGAAAAGCACACAGAGAGATGAGTTGATACCGATAGCCTTTACAGGGCGTATGGCAACCGCAAGGAATGACAACAGCGACACTATTGTCGTAGCTCCGCAAAAGAATGTAGCCCAGCCGGTTTCCTCTATCGTCTCGACAACGGCCTGTATCCGTTGTCCATGCAGCCGCATCCGTTGTCGGAAATAGGAAAATATATGTATGTTGTAGGCGATGGCAACTGCAAAAGCCAGCATCACTGGAATCATCGTGGTAGCAGAATCAACATACAATCCGAGCCAGCCGGCAACACCGAAAGTCAGTATCAAGCCCCCGAAAGTCGAGATAAAGGGAGCTGTCACGCCTTGCCATGACATAGTAGCCAGCAACATTACAATAAAGGATATTGCAAGCGCAATCATCACCATACGCTTCATGTCCTGTCCGATGAATTTCATCTTCTGCTGGTTGACGAAAGGCATCCCCGTCGCTTTGGGGTTCAGGGAGGAATAACAGGGCTTTGATATGATTTTCTCTACCTCGGCACCTGTAATAAGGTCGGGAGCTATCGTGCCGGACTTTTTCCATACGGAATCTTCAGGGAAAGGCCGCAATTTTATCACTATCCATGACAGCCGACCGTCTTTCGACACCAGTTTACGGGCAATCTCAGGCTTGCAGTAGGCTTTTGAGCGGATTGAGTCCAATCCCGCCTTATCAGTCGGGATAGATTCAGGAACGATCTGCTCTATCGCCATTCCTTCATCGTTGCCGACAAGGAATTCAATGTCGGTCAACGATGTGATTTTGTCGATATACGAAAGGCTGTCAAGCAATTCGTTGGAGAGCTGACGAAGTGTTGTCAATGATTCCGTTGTGAAGTGATTATCACATTCGGTCAGTACTCCGATGAAGTAATCATTTCCGAAATGTGATTTGAACTCGTCTGTCTTGATTAGCATCGGGTCTCCCTCGACAAAGTAATCATCGAAAGAGGTCTCCACTACGAGATGCTTTAGCCCGCACACACCCCCGAATACAGCAAGTGCGAAAAGCACAAGCGCAAGCCATCGGAAGCGGATGAGCCATTTGGCATAAATGCCGAATTTCCTGTTGATTAGTTCTATTTTCATAATTACTATATAGGTTTATTCAATTCATCAATAATGAACAATGTTCCAAATCGTTCAAAAAAAGAGGAGAGAATCTCTTGTCTGAAATTCTCTCCTTGACATTATAATGTATAGGAAACTCCATTATATCTGCAATATATGCTTCCATCCGTTTATCTCAAATTTAATATATTCTTTTATAACACGTTCCATTTCGGCTCCTGTAACGCGGTGCATCAAGATCTCTTCAAACATCGTGAACATCCACACTGTATGCAGATGTATCATAAAATCACTGACATCGGTATTCATCTCAGGGTGCCTGAGCTTGTTATTTGCGAACCATGATTTTACTTGCACGGTTGCCCTGTCGGTAAACTCCACTTTGAAGTTTTCGAGAGATGAGCCTTGTGCCTTGAAAAGAAGGATTTTCAGGAGCGTCCTGTTTCCCTTCAAAATTGTCATATAATCCGATACGGCAGAAACCAGATAGTTTTCCTGCGTCATTGATATGGCATCCTGCCCGTATTCTCCATGATGTTTGTCAAACATTGCATAACAGGCTGAAACAACCGGCGCAAGCACGGCACGGAAAAGATCATCCTTGCCGGGATAATAGTTATACAGATTGCCAACGCCGACACCCACCTTTGATGCTATATCTCGCATGGAAGCCTTCGCAAATCCCTGACTGTTGAACTCCTGCCGAGCCACATCGAGAATACGTCGTTTTATGTCGTCTTTAAGAACCTGCATTAATAAACATTGTTCTGTTATCGCTTGCAAAATTACTACTTTCCAATGGATTACGCAATACCTAATTATAGTGAACGCCCGATTTACGGCTGCAAACCAATCACATAAACCTCAAACAATGAACAAACAAAAACGACGTTCATTATTAACGCATACACATTTACTAACAATCGGGTAAGTGCCTAACCCAATACAACATCAAGCACCATCATCAATGCAAATCCTATCGCAAAACCGATTGTGCCGAGGTTGGAGTGTTCTCCCTGCGCCGTTTCAGGTATAAGTTCCTCCACAACCACATACATCATAGCCCCTGCGCCAAAGGCAAGCAGATAAGGGAATACAGGCAATACCAATGATGCAATCCAGATTGTAATAATTGAGGCGACAGGCTCAACCAACCCGCTCAAAGCCCCGATTGCGAATGACTTTCTCCGGCTGTTGCCGAGTTCACGCATCGGCATGGATACAATGGCACCCTCCGGGAAATTCTGAATAGCTATGCCGATTGCCAATGCCAGTGCGCCCGACATTGACATTATCGCGCTTTCATCAATAGCCCCTGCAAGAGATATGCCTACGGCAATTCCTTCCGGTATATTATGGATTGTCACTGCAAGAGCGAGTTTTGAAGTCTTTGACAATCGGCTGCGCGGACCTTCCGGCACATTGCTGTCAATGTGCTGGTGGGGAGTGAAGTGGTCGAGGCAAAGCAGAAAAAATATTCCGAGGAAGAATCCTACTGTCGCGGGAAGCACTCTCGCAGCCCCGGACGAGGCGCAAAACTCCATCGACGGTATCAGCAGCGACCATACCGAAGCCGCCACCATGACACCGGCAGCAAACCCCATCAGAGCCTTCCTTACCGTCTGCGGCATTTCCTTTTTCTGAAAGAACACACAGGCAGCACCGATGACTGTTCCGGCAAAAGGTATCCAAAGTATAGTGAGTATTTGGGAATAATCCATAGGCATAAATCGAATTATCAGGTATCAACAGCTGTAAATCGCCATTTCATTAAAAACATCATAATTACAACAATGTTGAGTATAGTGAAAAAGCGGAATCCGGCAATAAAATTCCGAACTCCGCATTTTTGGCTTACATATGAGGTTAAACTGTTATCCTATCACAATTCAGGTGAGATTTCAGCGACCCATGCGTCGATGCGTTCCTCTGTCTTATCGCTTTCGTTGTCTTCGTCAAGAGCGAGGCCGACAAACTGTCCGTCAACTATGGCTCTGGATTCGTCGAAAGTATATCCATCTGTGGATACTTCACCGACAATTTTGGCTCCTGCCATTTTTGCGGCGTCATAGAGTTCAGCCATAGCATCGCAGAAAGTGGTACTGAATCCGCATGAATCTCCACACCCGAAGATAGCGACAGTCTTTCCTGAGAGGTCGGAAGATTTTATCACATCCACCTTCCCATACCATTCATCCTGCAAATCTCCGCTTCCCCATGTGGAGCTGCCGATAATGAGGTTGTCATACTGTGTCAGTCTGGATGCGTTAAGTTCGGAAGCACTAAACACATTAGAGGAATCAATTCCCAATGCAGAGGCTATTTTGGCGGCAATGCCTTCGCAGTTGCCGGAAGTTGAGCCATAGAATATTGCTGTAGGTTTCATTGTTTTTTGGTTTTGATTATGATGCAAAATTACGCAGAATTCTGTACCGTTGAAATACCTAAAACTGGTGATATTGTGTTGGTGTAGATTATACATATCTGTAAATCAACACCTTCCAGTTCGCATTTCGGCTAAACAATGAACATTCTTAAAATAAGTTCATTATTATTGGGAGGGACATTATATATGACATCTTATAATTAATGAATTTATATTCTTATTTTTTTCCACTGTGAATTATTATATCTGATTTTAGGCTCGGCAACCATTGATGATTTATCTTCCTCTTGCTTTGAGATTTTAGGTGGTGTGGTGTTGACTTGTTGCTGCATTGGAGTTTCTGCTGGCTTGATTTCTTCTCCGTCCTGTTCTTCCTTTTTCGGTGCCAGTTCGGCGGTGATCTTGCGGTCGAGGGCGGCGAGTTCGGATTTGAGTTGCTTCAACTCGTCCTCCTTGCCCCACTGCTTGGCGACAATGGCTTCGAGCTGGGGAACGTCGGCTTTGAGTTTGGAGGTGCGTTCCTCGTACTGGGCGATGATACCGGGTATCTTCTCCAGAGCGTTGACGAAGTTCATGCAGGCGGCATGGGTGTCGGACATGGCAATGAAGCCGTTGTTGAACTTGTATTTGTAGTTGCCTTCGACTACAAATCGGTTCTGGACAGTCTCCTTGCCATCAACAACTGTGCGCTCCGAGATGATACTGATGGGGAATCCGTAGACCTCACCGATACGCTTGTACTGACCGTGAGTGTCGGTTTTCATTGCCAGCCCTTGCAGGTGGATACCCATGTTCTGCTCGTCACGGAGGTTGCAGGTGTCGATAGTGAGATTGTTGACGGGGTTGCCGTCTTTATCCCGCTGAACGACCGAAGCATACCGGGCGGCGTCCTCCTTCATTCGCTCTATTGCCGCCTCATTGTTGGCAATGTCGTGACTGATGGTCTGAAGTCTGAATTTGGAATCTGAAATGCCCTTGTTGTGAGCTTTGCGCTCTGACTCCAGGGCCGCGATACGTTTCTCCAACTTGGCTTTCTCCAACAGGTCGGTGTTACCCGACAAGATAGCCATGTACTCTGAGAAGTTCATGCCGTTCTTCTCATCCATTGCACCCTCGTCGATTGTACGCGCTCCGAGTGCGCCGGATTTGAGCTGGTCGATGAATGTCGCCTTGCAGTGAAGAAGATTGAACTTGTAGGAGTCCAGAGATTTTTCCACCGCATAGATGATTACATCCACCTTGTTGTCAGCATAGAGTTTGGCAATCTCGTTGCCGGCTCTAACTGCCCGACCGTCACGCTGTTGCAAATCGCTTGGTCTCCAGGGTGTATCGAGGTGATGGACCGCGACACACCGTTGCTGTGCATTGACTCCGGTACCCAACATTGTCGTTGAGCCGAACAAAACTCTCACATCGCCACTGTTCATCGCCTCGATGACAGCCTTTCGGCTGCGCTCAGTCTTATACTCCTGAATGAAGCGTATCTCATGCGCCGGAATACCATAGTCTTCAATCAGCTTGCGCTTAATTTCGGAATAGACATTCCATTCGCCGGGCTTGTAAGTCCCGAGGTCGCTGAAAACAAACTGTGTGCCTTTTTGAGCATCGTATTTTCTGTAATACTCAGCAATCATTTTGGCGCAGTGCGAGGCTTTGTTATTGGGATCATCCTCAGCGTCGGGGTCAATCATGCGCATATCAAGAGCCATCTTGCGGGCATAGTCAGTGGCAATGAGCATCTTCGCCTTTTCCTCAGTTTCAGAAAGTGGGGCCCGTCCCAATATCGTGGCATCGCCACTCTCGGCAAACTTCATCAGTTTCTCGATGAAGGCCTCCTGCTGTGGAGTCGGCGGGATATTATGAAGAATCTCGTTCTTCACCGGGCGGTCAACACCAACGTCCTCGGCGGTACGGTAATCCGTTATCTCATTGTAGAATGCCGCAAGTTCCGGCACCTTGATGAAGTAGCGGAATCTCTCCTTTGCCACAATATGATTGGTTACGTTGAACTCGAAGTCGGTGGTTTTCTTTGCGAATATCGCCGCCCAAGCGTCGAAGCACCTAATCTCCTGCCTTTCAAGTTCATTCGGGCGAAGATACTTGAAAAGCAAGTACAGTTCAGTCAGGCTATTGGATATGGTGGTACCACTGAGAAAAGTAGCACCCAAATCCTTACCTGTCCGTTCCTGAATGGTGCGTATGGCATACAACAGATTGAGTGCCCTCTGGCTTCCTTCGCTGTTGCCCAACCCCGCCACTCGGTCATGTCTGGTATTGAACATAAGATTCTTGAACTGATGACTCTCGTCCACAAATATGTGATCTATACCCATCTGCTTGAAATCCACGACACTATCCTTGTTCTGCTCCATCTGATACTGTATGGTGGCAATCTTGGCAGTAAGGTTCTCCTTACGCTTGATTAAGCCTTTGAGCATACCACGCGATACATCGTGCCCTTGCTGCTTCACCACTTCGAGATTTTCCTCAACCGTATCAAGTTCCGCCTGAAGAATCTGCTGCTGCATTTCCGGCGACTGCGGTATCTTGCCGAACTGGTCGTGCGACATGATTACACAGTCATAGTCGTTGTTCTTGATATTATTGAAGAAGTCCACGCGCTTGTCAGCCTTGAAACTCTTTTCATCGGCAAACAGGATGCGGGCGTTTGGATAGGCCGACTGATAAGTCATGGCAATCTCGGCAACATTGGCTTTCAGTCCGATAATCATCGGCTTGTAGGCGAGTCCGAGACGCTTCATTTCATGCGCTGCGATGCACATTATCAGCGTTTTACCGGTTCCGACCTCGTGGTCGCAAATTCCTCCGCCGTTCTGTTTCAGCATCCATATACAGTCCTTCTGCGACTGATAAATTGAGCTGATTCCATATCGGTCTCCGAGGATTTTCATGTTCAAGTCCGGGAAGGTCTGATGCGAACCATCGTACAGCGGACGCACGAAGCAGTTGAACTTGTTGTTATACAAGTCCACCAATCGCTCCTTGAACTCCGGCGATTGAGCCTCCAGCCATTCCGAGAAACCGTTGCGGATTTCATCAATCTTGGCATTGGCGAGTTGGATAGCCTCGTTGTCAGGAACTTTTATGTCGTGTCCGTCCTCATCCTTACCGATTGACTTCTTTATGTCAGGTATGGTATTGTGAAGAGCGTGTTTAAGAAGACTCATACCGTCATAGACACGATAATAACCTTTGACACAGAATTCCTCCCATATCTTCATGTTTTTGTGAGGCGCATCTGCCGAATATTCATCCATCGAGGAAGAATATGCAATCTTTATTTCGGTTTCATACAGATGACTCATATATGCCGAATAGATACCCGTAGGGATCCATCGCTCACCGAAGTTGAAATCAAGTTCATCGAACTCGATGCGGCGGGGCCGGGCTTCCTCCAATGCTTTGAGGGAGTCCTGCGACATGGCGATGAACGGTTCTATACCGTCATAGCCGGGGAAGCCTTTGATGCGTTCTTCCTCTTTATCTATCCATGCCTTGACTGCCTCGGCTTTGGCAACGACATTTCCGGCTATAAAGCGGTCTTTTATCTCGTAATTGCTCACAAGCGGATTGTAGTAGATGTGTCCGCCAAGGTTCTCAACCATTGCGTCCTCATCCATATCCACCAATGACGACATATATTCGAGATTTACCTCACCGTATTTGTTGAGCGACGCAGTCAGTGCCTCCAGCGGAGTATCTACACTTGTAACCTCATCAAGAGAGAATGAAACGGGATGGTCGAAGATGTCAGCCTTGACAAACTGACCGTTCTCGCCACGTTCCAATGCCAGTGCGTCACGACCGTTGGCGTCCATCATAATGAACTTGACATTCTGCTTCTCGTTGAGATTGCCATACTTGGCTACAAACTCATCGTAATACTGATTGAGGTGTTCGCGCAGATGTTCACTCGGCTCATGTGTCTCCGCCTCGTAGTTGTAGAGCTGCTGATAGGTCTCCGAAAGAGTGACATACAGCATGGAGCGTTTCTCCTGCTCCGGTTTGAGGTTGAGCGGTGTGAAAGTCGCTCCGGTTTTACGCACATCCGAGAGAAAACCTACCATGCCGTCAGCAACCACCATAGAACCGTTCTTGTGGAAGAACTGAATATCCTCCGGGAAAGGACGGGGCGACATATCGCGCTCGATTTTCGCAGATTGAGGCGTGGCTGCTCTTGGCTTACGACCGGGTATAAAATCTCCTTCGGTCTTATGAATGACTGTATTGCCCTCAATGATAGTTTCTACATTTGCCGCTTCCTGCGCCTCTTTCTCCAGACGCATTTCCTCCATCTGGCGATGGGCAATCGACATCATTGTTTCATAGAATCCGTTGATGGGCGGATTGTCCTCCCAGTTCAAAGAGCCGTAAAACTCCAGTTCTTTTTCTGAAAGGGGTCGGAATTTTTTTATCGGGATGTCTGCGACATTTACAGTCGGACGGGGCTTTGACTCCGAGGCTTCCACTTTATGCTTCGGCTGCGGGCGCGGTTTGCCGATTGGCTCCAGTTCTCCGAAAAGATTGTAGGCGAAAAGACGCGGGTCGGGATTGTCCGAGTAATCGGGTCTGCCGTCAGTTTCAATCTCTTGGGTAGGTTCTGCCTTTGGCGGCTCAACGGGCTTGGGTTCAGTCTTCGGAGGCTGATTAGGTGTAACCGTCTCTACCACTTTCTGTTTGGAAGTCCTTTTCAGTTTCGGGTCTTCCAACTGCTCACAGATAGCCACACGTTTGCCGGCCCGCACAAGTTTTGGCAGATAGGTGTCAAGAGCATGATGCGGAAACCCAGCCAATTCAATGCGGTTGTCAAGGCCGTTCATCCGGCGCGTCAGAGTAATACCAAGTATTTCAGACGCTTCGATTGCATCCTTGCCGAAAATCTCGTAAAAATCGCCGACACGGAACATAAGAATGGCGTCGGGATGCTTCTTCTTCATTTCCTGATACTGTTTGAGCAAAGGCTCATTCTTCTGCTCAATCTTCTCGGCGAGTGGCTTTTGTTTCGGAGTTTCAGACTTTACTTCGGGGGTCGGCTTTACCTCCGGCTTTGGTGTCGTGGTCGGTTTGATAGGGTCAGGCGTAGGCGGCTTGATACCGTTGGAATTATACAGCTCCAGATTCAGACGCAGGTGTAATGACTCGTCGAGCGCAGTCCGCAGGTCGTGGGCTATGCCATCGACTCTGCCTTCATGCTTATAGATGATAGCGGGTTTTCCGAATGGGTCTGTTCCCACTTTGGCGTCGGTGCATATCACATCCTGCGGAAAAGCCTGAAAGAACTTGTTGCCCGGCACCTTCGTACCACGGTCAACGACAGACTGGATGAAGAACTCCTCGTCTGCCGACAATGCTTTCTTTCCAGTATGTTTCTGGAGAATAATCAGGTCGGATCCGGCATCGGTTCCGGCGTTCTCGCTGAAAGTGTTGTTTGGCATACGCAGAGCCGCCACAAGGTCGGCACGTTTTACAAGCTCCATCCTCACGAAAGGACTGCCGGCGTTCATCACACCCTGGGATGCTATGAAAGCTACAAGTCCTCCCTCGCGCACTTGGTCGAGTGCCTTTAGGAAGAAATAATTGTGAATGGTCTTTGTCGCCTGACGGTAGGCAATATCCTTGCTCACGGCATACGTCGGGTCTGCGACAGCAAAATCTCCGAAGGGGACATTGGAGGCGGCGAGATCGAAATAACCGTCGAAGTCGCGCTCTATCTTCTCGAATCCCTCAATGCGGGTCAGAATAGACGGATGCAAAGCCGATAGGATTTTGCCGGTGAGCAGATCCTTCTCATACGCCAATACCTCGGCACCGGGGTAGTTGTCATTGCGCAGGAAGGAATCAATGAAAGCTCCCTGTCCGGCAGACGGTTCAAGAAAACTTTTCACCTCGACACCGGAATATTTTAGCGCATCTGATATGGCATCCACTATGCGGTTGTCGGTATAAAACGCCGTCAGTACGGACGCTTTCAGCGAGTCCATATAGCGTGCGAACTCCTTATCATCCTTTGAATAGTCATGGATAAGGCGACGCAGCTCGACAGTCGGCGCAAATAATTCAATATCAGACTTGCTCCACTTGGCGGCATCCTCTAAATAATTGGCATCGTTGAGGATACATTTCAGCCCTCCGAAACCGGCATACTTGCGCAGCACCGCTATTTCCTCAGCGGTCTGCGCTCCACGCCCTGCAACACCGAGGCGAAAGGCAAGCCTTATCGCCTCGATATTGTCGCGCATTGTCTGTAACTTATTGTAGGCCATTGTCGGAAAGATAGATTACGATTTTGCCTACAATCTCGGTTTCCATCAGTTCAAGGTCAAGAGCGTCAACGCCTATTGCCATACGGTCAACGCCGTCGAACAGGTCGGGAATATCCGTCATAACCTGATTTGTCCAGTATTCGACAGCTATTTCACTGTCAAGGTCGATGGTGTCTCCGAAATTCTCAAGGATAAGTTCCGATACCGTGTTATACTCCGATTCTCCGATATTGGAGAAAAGCACGGATATGGCCTCTGCCTCAGCCATCGGCACATTGGCTCCGTTGCGCCGCGCATTTTCAAAGGCATCGAGTGCGGCGATAGAGTTGGCGATAATCTGGGGATGGTCTGGATCAACCTGATATTTGTTGAGCTGGAGATACTGCAACAAATAGAAATAGTAGTAATTGAAGTCAGTAAGACTTCGGTCAAGTTCTAACATGATTGTGGATATTTAGTGGTTGGTGATTACTTTGGGTCGAACAGGTGGCGCAGTGCCGGGTCTGACATTATGCGCTCTTTCTCGTCGGCGATGATTTGGATTACATCGGCTTTCACCTGCTCGTAGTTGCGCTGGATAATCGCTTTCATACGGGATTTGTCCGGGGTGTCGTCCTTGAAATCGGTGAGTATGGGTATAGGCTTGTAACGGTCGGTTTCTGCTTTGACTTTTTTACTGTCAATGACAATCTCGGCATGAAATATCTTCTGGTCTATGCGCTCGTTGATGTTGTCACAAACTGCGCCTACGAACATTCCCTGTGTCAGAGTGGAAATCTTGCTCGGCGGGATAAGACTGTCCATCTGCGTGTTGATGGAGTGGCTCACATCCTGACGGTTTATCGAGATAGACTGCCGTTTCTGGAGAACTTTGCCGAAACGCTCTGACAGTGTCTTGGCGGTTTCTCCCACGACCTGCCCGGAGAATATGTTGCCGACGGTATTCATCACAACTGCTGCTTCCTTGTCACCGTAGTCGCGTTTTAGCTGAGAGAAGTCCTGAAAGCCGAGGCAGACGGCAACCTTGTT
>OLSQ01000755.1_pt1 | contig 30144 bp, 37 predicted proteins | sample 1672561 | NCBI WGS metagenome assembly OLSQ01 (sample SAMEA3136699, study PRJEB25190) | human gut metagenome | biome: human gut; feature: human-associated habitat; material: faeces | place: Austria | collected 2013
AAGCCTGAAATACTTCCTTGGTTACTTGGATAAGTTCATATTGGCCGGTCATGGTGTTGTAAACATTGAGAACATATACTTTTTCGGACATGATTTTGATCTCCTTTTGATTTTTTGAAATTGATGGGGGTTTTCAAAAAATCGGAGATCAGGGATATCGAGCGATATAGGGCTCCCAAAGGCTGGTCAGCATTGTTACCTCCGTTAAGGGGCAACAGCACAAAAAAGCCGGGCATTAAGAAGGCAGGTACACTTTGCAGTAACCTTTTCCTCTCAATGCCCGGCAATTTGGTGACTCATAGACTTCCTAATCTAAGGACCCGTGGCTCGGTGCGATCAGCTTTCTTATTCTGTTGTCGTTCTTATGTGTAAGTGTGGCAGGGTACCCGGTAATAGGTAGCTCTCCTGCGGCTTGGGGTGCGATAACTCAGGTCGATCTCAACAACCTTTCGGCAGTTGGGACACTTCAGTTCAATGATGCCCGAAGTGGGCGTCACTTTATCAAAGATGCGCCAGTCACATTTTGGACAGCGCTTTACGACTTTGATCTCATATTGGTTAGTTTTCATAGCATACGGTCCTCCTCATCCATCTCGACTCGAACCAACCTATAGGGGTCAGAAAGATCATTCCTTTTCAGAAGCCCGAGCTGCATCATCCGAATGGACAATGCTGTTTTGGAAGCCCCCATAAATGATGCCATCGCCTCAAACTTCTTATAATCAGCAGGGGCGAATACTCGGTTAAGTAAGCGCATCTGTGTTCCAAGGCCGAATCGCTCCATGCTCCGAATCACGCATTCTGGCGGAAGCAAGATCATGGCAGCCAATGTCTCGACTTGCCATTCCTCCCAATCGGTATTCCCCATGCTGCTCCGGTAATAGCAGTGGACAGAGCGTGCTTTTGCCTGGGCTCCATAGTCATGCGGAAACAGCATTTTCAGAATGTGGTGACAGCTCTCATGGGAAACGGTATAGTTTCTGCGGCCTATGTTTGCGCCTTCTTTCATGAGTTCGCTTTCAATCAAAATGGTTTTTCCATCGAGCATGTAATATTGCTCTTCTTCGCAGCCCGGATCTTCGGGAAATATCTCAACGCCTACCTCACAAGAAGATGTCAAGCCGATTTTCTCGCCGTTCAGGGATAACCGGGCATAATCGACACGAAGGCCCAGGAGCTCTTGGCAGAGATAATCGATATCTACTCGTTCCGGGGCTTGATCGGATATAGCCGGAAGTTTTTTATACGCGGCGATGACTCTTCCGCCGATAGTTTCAAGGTCATTGCGTGATAGATATTTCAATGGCATATCTCCTATATATGGAGGTCCTTCGCTTCTACAAACCACTGATCTTCGTCTTCGAAGAGATAGGTTTGCCGTCCTCCAATTATAATCGTATAACGGATACCTGTTCCGCCAACTTTTGTTGCTGCGGCTCTCCGCCTGCCGCAAACACGGTCGATGGGATATTCCTTCCCATCTTCAAAAGTCAGAGAGACAGGAGTTTTTGTGCGGTCTGGTGCTACGACGACCAGCACCTTCACCACGGCTTTGTGGAATTGCATTTTCATCTTGTTTGGTCCCTCCTTTCAGTTGGCAACAGTTACTGATACATAAGTCCAGGCATGGTCACCAACTGCCTACCGTCATCGGGGATCTTCAAGTCACCCATAAGCACGGCGTAGGAAATGGCTCGTTTGCCGAATCTATTTCGAATATCCTCGACAGCGTCCTCCAGACGGATGCGACGATCCCGCTTCTGATGATCCACGAACATGGAGAGCTGCTCTGCTTCTTTCTGCGATACCAAATCAATCCCCCGGATAGTGACAGCTCGAATTGGCTTGTCCCACCGATATCGTTCCATAAACAGATGAAAGCCTGCCCCCGCGATTTCGCTTGGGAGCTGCGTTCTGAACGGGAGCTTGCACTGGTATTGTGAGCCATACAGGTCATTTGCCCGGACGGAGACTTGGACACCACAGGCCATCAGCTCGTGGACGCGGAGTCGATGCCCAACATCCTGGCTCAATTCCAGCATAACTCGGAAAACTTCCTCCGGCGTTTGCAGGTCAGCGGTACAGGTGATCCCGTGCCCGATGGACTTGACAGGGCTGACAAAGTCCTTGTGCATGACACGAGAAGTATCCGTTCCATTTGCATACCTCCAGAGCTTGATACCACTGATCCCCAGCATGTGCTGTAGCGTTTCTGGGGAGGTCTTTGCCACATCACCGATGGTGTGAATCCCGTATTGGGCCAGTTTGTTTTCTGTGGATCTTCCCACATAGAGTAGCTCGGCAGCATCGAGAGACCAGATCCTTTCCTTGAAGTTATCCAGCCTGATTTCGGTGATTGCATCCGGCTTCTTCATGTCCGACCCGAGTTTGGCAAATATCTTGTTGAACGACACACCGATGCTCACCGTCAGGCCAAGCTCGTCCTTTGTTGTCTGCCGAATCGCCTCGGCGATCTCCATGCCTGTCCCGCAAATACTGGAGCCGGTCACATCGAGCCAGCACTCATCCATGCCATACGGTTCAACAAGGTCCGTATATCGATGGTAGATTTGGCGAGCCAGCTTAGAATACTTGAGGTACTGGTCGTACTGAGGCGGTACAACGATCAGCCCTGGGCAAAGCTGTCGAGCTTCCCAATTCACCATGCCTGTTTTCACTCCGGCTTTCTTGGCTAAGTCTGACTTGGCTAAGACAATTCCATGACGCTCTTCAGTCGAACCGCACACCGCAACAGGCTTCCCTTTGAGTTCAGGATCAAGCATCATCTCAACGGATGCGTAAAAGGAATTCATGTCACTGTGCAGAATGACGCGCTCGGTTTCCATGTGTTTTTCACCCCTTGTCGTGTTCGTGTGACTTCATAATAAATAGATTATTTGTCCGTGTCAATGTCGCATTTGTAGAGTAATATTCAATTTTCTGTTGACAGCGAGTATTTTCCACTATATACTGAAGCCATAAACAGAAAAGGCGGTCGCTATTATGAGTAAGAGCAAAGCTAAAATCCTTTCTCTCCCGGTAACGAATCACGCGAACTATAATGCAGAGATGGAGCGTCAGGAAAATGTTATCGGAGCGCGCATTGATGAAGCACGACGCAAGGCTGGACTCAGCCTTGTCGACTTCAGCGCACTTTTGCGGCAGTATGGGGTAACAATGTCCCCCAGCGGCATCAATAAGTGGGCGAAGGGCAGCGCCCTGCCTAACGCCTATCAGATGATGGCCGTCTGCCACGCGCTCGATCTGGATGTGGATGTTTCTTATTTTTGCAGTAGTCATACGCCGGTACTCAATGATACTGGTTTGGCAAAGGTCAAAGAGTACAGGGATGACCTGATTGCTTCAGGAAGATATAAGCCGCAGCCGAAGGTGGTCAGCATTCTCAAGTACATAGATATGCCTGTGAGCAATCTTGCAGTATCTGCTGGTACTGGTGAGTTCCTTGAGGAAGGGAACTTTGAGATGGTTAGTTTCCCTGAGAAGTCTGTTCCAAAAGGCGCCGATTTTGGCGTGCGGGTTTCTGGCGATAGCATGGAGCCAGTCTATCATGACGGACAGATCGTTTGGGTAGAGGAATGCGAGAAATTGGCCGTTGGTGAAGTCGGCATCTTTGTCTATGATGGTGATGGCTATTTGAAGGTCTACAGCGAGCAGGAGCCCGATGAGCACCAAAGGGATGCATTTACCGACAGCTATGGCTGCCTGCATATGCAGCCTGTGATGCTATCCTATAATCAGGCATACGCACCAAAGACGATCATGCCCGACTCGAGATTCCAAATCGTAGGGCGAGTCCTTTGAGTACAGAGTATTGGGCTATGCTTCCTTTAGGATGGATGAAAGGAAAGAATGTAGAAAGGCGGGGATTACATGAATACGATAGCAAGAGTGATGGAGTTGGCCGACGAGCGTGACCTCTCGCTTTTCAAGCTATCTCAGTTATGCGATGTTTCCTATTCAACTTTGAAGAATGCTGAGATGCGTGGAAGTCAGTTAGGGGTTCCCACGATTGAGCGTATCTGCGTTGCGCTGGGAGTCACATTAAGCGACTTCTTTTCGGAATCAGAAAAATGATATACAAAAAGAGAGAGGCCGGAGCAGTGTTCCTGGCCTCTCTCTTCCTTTTGGGTTATTTACTTTTCTTCTTTTTCTTTATTGCGAAAACAGCAGCTCCTACACCGGCGACTCCTGTTGCGCCAATTGCGATGGCAAGAGGTAAAGAAACTCTAACTTCGTACTCAGAGAAAAAGCCGTCCGCAGAAGTGGCAATTACGGTTATCGTGCTACCCTTTCATATCATCCACGCACACAGATAAGGTCATTTTCTTCTCCCTCTCTCATCAGCGTTAGGTCAGCTTTTTTTAGCTCTGCAGCAAGAAGGGACTCGTCCACGACAGCGTCCAAACCCTCCGCACCAGCCGCATGGTTCATACGGTAGATCAGCATGACGGGCTTGCCGCGGATAATACCGTGTTTATCCGCCCAAGTCTTGAAAAACAAGTCATTCAACTCACGATAGGTCATATGTCCCTCCCCGTGCAGTTCACCGATCAATGATTTAGCGATTGATATTACTACCGGCCAGCGATTCATTCTGGCCGAAAAAGATGGCTATGCTCAGCATCCACCCGTACCGTTATTTGTTCGCGGATTACAGTCTTACCAACATTATACATGAAAGTTTCATTACCTGCAATCACTCTCCGTGCTTATGAAGAAGTGTAATATACTCTTCTTTTCTGACTTAAATCTCCGATAGAGTGAGCTGTTCTGGTGGGTTCACTATGAACTTGTCCTGGGTTCAACGAGCGAGCGCAGTTCCCCCTTGGTGGGGCGATGACAGTTGCGCTTTAATTGAGCAAAGTGGTTGGTATCATATTATGATACCAACCACTTTCCAATTATCGCGGCGCGCAGAGAAGGCGTTTGATTTCCACCTGATATAAATCACCTCTGTTGGGTAACATAGAACCGCAAGGTATTTGGCGAACACCGATACCTTGCGGTCTGTTCCATACGAGAACATATTTCATCGATTGACTTAATTGCGAGCCAGCCTGCGAATATTTCCAATGATGAGCATTAAGTCATCATCATTTAATTTATGGAGCTCCTCGATAGCTGTTTGCAGAAGCGCAGGGTTTTCCTCCGACTCATCGAAGAATTGGCTTGGTGTGATATCAAAATAGTCGCAGATTTGAAGGAACTCCGCCATGGGTGGCAGTGACTTACCGGAGGATATGTTATAAATATAGCTCCGGCTGTGTCCGAGATCATAACTCATTTGATATTCAGAGACGCCCTTTTTCAATCTCAACTGGGTAATTCGGTCACGCACAAATTGTGTGTCCATATAATACTCACCACCTATCCTAAGCATATTGTAGGTGATGGGCGGTAGAAAATGACCCACGATTTTACGCCGTCTGGCTTGAAATAATACAGGACATTATGCTATAATACAAAGAAATATGTTTGCAAGACGAGCAGTCAGACAACACATCAAGTATTAGTTGTTTTAAGCGTGCGGAATTGAATTTTCAGCAAAACAAAAACGAGTGCCACAGGCACTCGCACGGGTAACTTTCTTTTTCGTGAAGTAAGTTCCTTGACGACGCATATTTTGGCTACAGATACAGATATAATTATACAAATTCCTGCCGTTTTCGTCAAGGTGACGAAGGCGAAAAGCCGAGAAAAACGGGAAAATCTGTATCAAAGTTCCACTCAAATCCTGTTTTGTGTGTGGAACAAGTAGGCTCCACACAGTCTTGCGCCGTCATTTTCGCCGTCGACGATCGGCATGAAAGGAGCTGTCGAAAATGCCAAAAAGAGGCGAGAACATCTACAAGAGGAAAGACGGGCGTTGGGAAGGTCGATACATTAAATGTCGTACACCACACGGAAGAATACAGTACGGCTATGTCTATGGGAAAAGCTATTCTGAGGTGAAATCCAAGCTAAAAGAAACCACATCAATGCCAATTCAAACTTCCGATAGCCGGGCCCCGCAGCCTACATCGTATAGCGAGATTCTCAAGATGTGGCTCCTTTCTGCCAAAAACCATGTAAAGGATTCGACCTTCTCAAGATATAATCATCTCGTCGAGCGTCACATACAACCCTTTCTAGGAGGCTACCAGATTGGCGAAATAAGAAATGCACTCCTTGAAAAGTATATTGACCACCTTCTCCAGTGCGGGAGGCTGGACGGAAGTGGAGGGCTTTCGCCAAAGAGTGTGTCGGATATTTTAGTTGTCATTAAGAGATCCATGCGCTATGCGCAAGAAAATAATCATCTCGTGATTTGCTCGACCGCTGGATTGTCTGTAAAAAGAAGCAGAAAAAATATGCGTGTATTATCGGAAATTGAGCAACGACAGTTAGAGTATGTGTTAATGCAGGACATGGATCTTACGAAATTTACCGTTCTTCTTTGCCTCTATACCGGTATCCGAATCGGCGAAGCGTGCGCACTCCGGTGGGAACACATTCGACTAGACAGTGGTATTTTAGAGGTCAGAGAAACCATGCAGCGTATCCAAACACCACAGAATATGGCATCGAAAACACGGATAATCATTACAGAACCTAAAAGCGCGAGCTCAAATCGAGATATTCCTCTCCCTCAGTTTCTCATGCAATATGCTGTACAGTTTCAAGCAGATAGGAACGCATTTGTTTTGACCGGAGAGAAGAGTCAGTTTATCGAGCCACGAACGCTCCAAAATCGTTTCAGAAATTATGTAAAAACATCCGGAATTGAACACGCGAATTACCATGCGCTTAGACATACCTTTGCGACAAGGTGTGTTGAACTGGGGTTTGAGATTAAGAGCCTGAGCGAGATCTTAGGGCACTCCAATGTAAATATTACACTGAACAAATATGTACACTCATCTTTTGAATTAAAAAAGAAAAATATGGAGCGACTAAACCTGACCATAATAGAATAGCCGTCAATTTCTCCGTCAAGTCAAGCTGCGAAGCCATGCGGGATCATGGACTTCGCAGCTTTTTTCGTCAAGGAACTTACTTTACGAAGATGCTCAAGATGCAAATGCACCGCTGTATTGCGGTCGGCTAAGTGGGATATATCCTGCCTGTGGTATATATTGGTTTCGCAAATATGCCTGCTTTACTTGCCAGACTATTGTTTGAAAGAGGCAAATGGACGAGTATAAACTCATTCATGTGATTGAAAAAGTTATGCGACTTCAGTTACCGAAGGTGTGCTTTCGTTCTTCACGCCTTTGCGTAATCTATTAGAACCGTAAGTATTTTGTGTTATAAACAAACCGATTCACCTTTGGAGGGTACAGCAAACCGGTACATATCAGGATTTAGAGAGATTCTTATGAACGAAAATCAAGGTGAAGTAAGAGCTAATTACAAGTTTAGAGATTGAATCCTAGATAATTTAGTTCTGCACAGGAATAAATATGTTCTTATGCAAAAGCCTTAAGAAGAGTTACATGTGTGCAAAGCAATGGAGAGTAAAAAATGTTCGGATATGTGAAAGTTGCAGAGGACGACCTAAAGGTTAAAGAATATAAGCGGTACAAAAAATACTATTGTGATTTATGCCGCCATATTGCAAACTACTCGCAAATTGCGCGGATGATGCTGTCCTATGATATGGTTTTCTTTTCACTCCTCTTGGAGCCGGATGCGGCAAATGAGTGTACGATGTCTAAAAAGGAGATAAGGCGTTGTCGTAAAAAGCACGATAGTTCTAATATGCTGTATATTTCTGCTATCAGTGTAATGCTTCTCTATCATAAATTGGAGAACGACATACAAGACGGTGAGCGTCTCAAAAGGTTTGCGCAGCGTTTAATTGTTCGGGGCTATAAAAAAGCTCTTTCTGATTACCCTGTCATCGGTGAGCGAATATCATGCGCAATGGAAACACTTTATCGCTTGGAAAATGAACAATGCTCTGATTTTGCTACGCTTGAACACGCATTCTCATTACCCTTTGCAGATATATTTACTTGTGCACCAGACCGAGATGTATTTGCGTCACTGCGAGCGCAGCTTGCTTATCATGTAGCTGCATGGGTCTATTGGTTCGACATGCTCCAAGATGTTGAATTGGATCGTTCGTCGGGCGATTTTAATGCGATTCTTCTCCAGGAAAATGAAACTGATGCACGAGCGGAGATCTTGGATCTGTTGGATGGGCATGTAAGGCAGGCACACGATATTCTAAATATGCTGCCGTATAACGAAAATACGCCCATCGTCAAGAACATCATTCTTCTCGGTCTTCCGATGCAGGTAGGATGTGGGACAAGCCAGAAAAACAAATATGTATTGAAATCTTGTCAAAGTTGAGAGGTTACAGAATATGCGATGCCATGAAGTATTAGGTATTGATGAACGCGCAACCGTTTCTGACATTATGTTGGCTTATGATAATAAGAAAAGCTTTTTGAATGGTGACATACCTGCATCCGCAGAACAGATCCAAGCTAAGTTACATGAACTTAATTCTGCTAAAGATGACTGCATCGCGTGGGCAAGTATGAACTTTGCTTCAAAAACAGCAAAACGAGTAGACGAGTATTCTTCGAACTGTTTTTCTCAAAATCGTCTCAATGAAGTTTGTATCGGCCCATGTACTTGCACAGATGTATGTGGCGGCATGCTATGTTCCTGCGGTAGTAACAGCGATAGCTTTTTAGTCTCTTGCTGCGGATGCGAATCACCATGGATTGCTATTCTTTGTGATATTGCTATCTACGTAGGTGCAGTTTTTAGCGACATGCGAAACAAGAGACAAGAAAACGAGAAACGTCGGGAAGAAGAGGCTGCAAAGAAAGCGGCTGAATTGAGAAATCAGGCGACAAAGAGGCTTTCCGAATTACATAACGAACTTGACATTATCAAGAAGAATATTGAAGAAGCGAACATAAAGATTTCTGATGCAGAAATGACCCTGAACGTGTATCGAATGTTCACATCATTTTTCTATAGTCTTGGTTGCTCTTATGATGGTGTGCCAGAGACAATGCAGGAACTATTGGATGACTTGGTATCGAAGCGAGAGAAGCACTCGACCCTGTGTGCAAAGCAAAAAGAGATTGAAAAAAGAATCAATGAACAAGAGCGAATTCTTCAGCAGAATAGGTGAGCCTAAATCATTGGGAGCAGGTATCTAAGACTATTCATGAGGTGAACAGCTGGCCGTATGTGCAAAAAAATATCATATGAGATTCATCTATGTAAAGAAGATGAAAAACCTCTTGCGTGTGAACTTGCTGCCATGGAAGACTTTGAAGAAATATATCTTGACAGCAATATTACCCGACATCAGGACCTAAAAACTTGGGAAACATTTTATCATAAATAATTCAATTTTCCCACTGAATTTTAAGCACCGCTGAGAACCGGAAAGCCTTGCAAGTTCAAGGAAGTTCAAAGTTCAACATCAGCGGAATCCGCTCGGATTTTGTGGAGATTAGTGACAGAAAGATAACATGGTGTTCTTCTTGAAAATTAACTTTCAATCCCCATTACTCATGCACCCCTTCCGCCGATACCGCCAACAGGCAATAACGGTAAATGACCTGAAGCGGCTGATTTGTTGGGAACCGGTGCAAGGAATCAAGTTCCTTTTCAATCTGCCGGTTTTTCAGCTTCATAACCGCTTCTGTGGCCTTCTTCACAAGTTCAAAGTGCTTGAAATCCTTGTTCAGAATCATGATACCATCAGGGCCAAACTGCCCCGGCACCTGTTCCAGCGGGACAGAGGGATCAGGCTTATAACTGATCTGTGGAATGAAGGGAATCAGGGAAAACCGCACGGCCCACAGATTTTTATTGATAACTTCAATATTTGGGTTTTCGTGTTTCAACATATTTTTCACCGCCCTTCCATAGTGGACAACAGCCCTTCCAATTCCACCAGCTTCTTTTCATATTCATCCGTCTTGATAGCTGCAAGGGCCGCATTACAGGCATATAGCAAGGTGTTGGCCCTCTTGGGGTCAAGTTCCCCGTTCAGGGCCATATTTGCAACCCTTGAAATAGCCCGGCGTATATCTGCCGGGGTGGATAGTTTCAGCGTTTTGCGCCGGGGCATAGTGTTTCACTCCCTTCTTATTGGTCAATCACATCGAAGAAGATTACAGCATCTTCAACGGTGTTTGGGTATTGGTCATAAAGGCTAATCAGGGCATTTGTAGCGGCTTTTGTGCTGTCATGCCATGTAACCACATAACGGCATCCGGAAGCCTTCCCGCCGCCCCACAGGTGGCCACAAGCCTTGTATTTACCCTTATCCGATTCATAGGTCACAAAACCCGCTATAAACCGCTCTGCCTTGGCTTGTGCGGCCTTTTTCGCTTTAATAATCAGTCGGTCTATCCGATCCATAAAAACCTCCCACAAGTCAAATACGGGGCGCATAGGCCACGCCCACACGCCCCGCATCAGATATTAGCCCTCGGTAACGGCCTGATAGTAGATAGCCGCCTTCTTGTTATCCAGCACAAAGGCATCGTAACAGATACGGCCTTCCACCAGATCACCGGAAATACCGGGCGGGTCTTGGTGTACTCGGTAATCCTCCAACTTGGTAGGGGCTACGGTTGCCACAGGATGGGCAATCATAAAGCCAAAGCCAGAGGGAAGGCGGTTGGCGGGAACCTTGATGATCTGCGCCCCGTCAAGCTGGGCAATCACGCCCCGAAGCCGCATATTTTCCGCCACATCGGTTTCCAAGAAAATGTCCTTGGACTGCTTCATCAGAAGGTAAGTATCAGGCGTTACCACGATGATACGCCCGGTTTCGGGAACCTCGGCATTATCAAGGGCGGTATTTGCCTTGAAAATCTCACCACAGATGTTTTCGGCGGTAAGGGCAATAGCGGCGGGCTTGTTGCCAGCATTGGCACACATCACGCCATAGGTATAAGTGTCCACCTCCGGGATCACCACTTCCCGAAGCTGACGGGCCAATGCACCAGCGGCCTGAAGCTGTCCTGCGGTTTCGTCCGTGTCCAGCTTGTCAATGGCGAAGGTGAAGGAACGATCCTTCTTCAGGGTCATTTCCTCTGTAGTGGCATCCAGACCGGCCACGGGGCCAAACCGGCTCCAATTCGTGGCGGTGTTTGCGCCGGGGCGGTCATAGTCGTTCATGGCCGAAGTGCTGACCTTATAAACCTTGATGGAGTGCGCCCCCGTCCAATCAAAGTCGTTGTTGGTCAACAGGGATTTGCGGGATTCCGTGGTAAACTTTTCATCCACCAGCGGAAGGAATGTAGTAACGAGATTAACAGTATTAGCCATTTATGGCACTTCCTTTCTTATCCGGGAAGCCCCATAGCCTTTCTAAGCGAACTGTCACCGGTGTTCTTTGCATGGGACAGGCTTTCAGCCGGTTTAGCCCCGCTGATCTTGATAGGTCGGGCTTCCGCTTTGTGTTTGTCCATAACCGTTTTCACGATGGACAGGGCCTTTTCCAGTGCTTCAGGGCTGGACACATTCAGAGCGTCCACCAGCTCCACCGGAAGGCCGTTTTCGGTCAACTTCTCTTTTGCGGTCAACAGCAATTCACGCTGGGCCAACTGCTGTTCCCTTTCAGCAAGGGCGGCTTCCCCCTTTGCCTTCTCTTTGGCAAGGCGTTCACCAACAATGCGGTTCACATCGTCCTGACTGAAGGTTTTTGCCCCGGCTCCGTCCGGGTTCTGATTGTTCATGGCCTTGTTTTCATCCATCTTTCATACCTCCGTTTAACGCCCGAAGTAGGCTAAATATAGAAAAAGCGTGGGAACCGTCCCAAAAAGAACGATTCCCACGCCGTTTTCTCACAGCTTCCACCCGGTAGGGGGTGGGGTACTATATTAAAATTATACCATATATGGGGGTGCAGGTCAAGGAAAACCGCCTATTTCGTGTGTTTTTCGCTTTTCGTAGGTGTGAAATACAGGTGGTTATAGGGGGGTGTACCTGTGCTTTTCTTGACCTTATGACGGGGCAAAAGTGACTTCAGAAGGGCTTCAAGCCGGGTTATTTTCGCTTCCTCGTCCGGGGTATAGCTGACATTGATCTTAATGGGCATCAGCGATCACCCGCCTTCTGCCCCTGATGGAAGCCAATCTTGAACGCCCAAGAAACCATCCTGAACACATCCCCATGGGCTTCACGGTACAGGGCATCCAGATCACTTACCCGAAGTTCGTACTTCTCAGGAACCTTGGTGGCCTTGGCGGTTTCAATCAAATTTTTCATATGTAATTCCGTCCTTTCTTGATTGCCGGGCGGATCATGTGTTATACTGTCCATGAACCGCCCTTTGGGTGGTGGGTTTTGGCTCCCTTGTGTCAGGTTGTGGAAGGCATGACGCAAGGGGGCTTTTTTACTGCTGGTGTTCGTCCAGATCATCCAGCCACATTTCCACTTCTTCAAGGGTCATAGGGCCGGGGGCCATCAGCCGGTTAAGAAAATCGGTCAGAAGATAACCGCCTTTCCCATCCTTGCGGATCATCAGATCATGGGCCTTGGCTCTGGTTTTCAGTTGATCAAGTGTCATTTTGATTCCGTCCTTTCTTTGAAATATTCACAATTTTATAGTTTTTGGCCTGTGTGAAGCAATGGGGGCATCTGGGGCCTTCATAATGGCCTTTGTCGTTTCCGTGAATATGGATTTGCTGACAATAAGGGCAAACGATATAAACATGAAATGAATCAATCGCTATTGGATATATATTCCAATATCCGTCTGAATCTATAAAAGAACGATGATCCACGGCATGGGTTTTGCGCTTTCTATCTGCCGGTAGCAATTCCAGCCGATCCAAGGGAAACAACGGCTTCACTGGGTCTTGGCCTCTGCCCCATTTTTTTACATATTGCCTGAATTCGCCTATGGTCAACTTTTATCCTCCCCCTTCAGCGTGTGCGCCTGTGCGTCTAAAAGTAGTATTTTATATACTTCTCTACTATTAAAAAATTTTTTCAAAAAATTTTTTCTCTATATACAAGGATGTAAATTAAGGGTTCAGACGCACAGGCGCACAATCAATTTTTTATGAACATGGGGTATTGCTTGCCGTTTATGCGCTTCCGGGCTGTTTCATAACCATAACGGGTTTTTATGATCCGGGTGAAGTCTTTCTGATCTTTTGCCCTTTCCCCAGTAGTATTGCAACGAGTTTCGTATGCTTTATAAAGCCCTTCCGGGCCGCTTATCGGCTCCCGCTCCAAAATGCCCACATCATCCAGACTTTCCACCCAAGCAACCACAGAATCGTTCTCCGACACGAAAGCCGCCATTTGCTGTTTGCTTTTCTGGGTTTCAAGGAACCCTTTATTCTGGATCAGGCTTTTGTAACCGGAAATCGCACGGTTGAGAAGTGCGCTCATAGCTTCATTGGTAGAAAGATCATCGTCAATATTGGGATTGTAGTCTGGATCAGTAGGCTTATAAACCCGCTCGAACTTCAGGATCACAAGCCGCCGTTCTATGCCTTCAAAGTCTGCTGAAAAATCTGGGAACAGGTTCATGCCAAAAATCATTTTCCCGGTAAACACATAGTCAAATGCTTCCCGGTATTTCTGTTCAATTCGGACAGCATCACCGCCTACAAGTGCCTTAAACAGACCGGAAGCAAACAACTTTGTTTTCTTTATATCCGGTACGATGTTCAGGGTCTTATTTACAATCCCAGCGGCTCCAAAACGCTTTCCCAAATCTTCCAATTCAATGGAGGAAACATTTTCTTCCCCACAGAACCGGCGAACCATTGTGGAGAAAGTGCTTTTGGCTGATGATGGAAGCCCCACCCAAAAGAAGCACTTTTGATAGCGTGTGTGGTTCATCAGCAAGTACCCCATAATCTGGTTAAAAAGTTCAATCTGCTCTGAACTACCGCTAAACGCATTGTCAAGGGCTTGATCCAGTACAGGGCAACCGGCAAAAGGATCATAATTGGCGTTGAACTGCCTGAAGCTGATAATATCCGGGCTATGGGGATGAAGTTTTACTGTGCCGTTTTCCCCAATCTCTAACAGGCCATTTTTAACATTGATCAGGGAAGTTTCTTCTATTTGGTCAATGTATGCGGCCCCTTTGACCTGTTCGGTCACTTCCTGACGGAAACGGATTTTGGCAAAGGGGTAATGCTTGCTGATATAAGAATTGATCTGATCTTTTCCGAACGGGACATATACCCCGTTTTGATAGGCGTAAAGGTTGCTGTTCAGATAAATCAAATGGTGCTGTTCCAGAAGTTCATTGGCAACGGCCACAGGGGACAGGTTCTTTTCTTCCTTCTGGTTGATGATGTTCCGCAACTTCTCCAAGGTTTCTTCCCGAAGAATGGTGTCAACTTCACCACAGCGAAGGCCGGTTTCCAGCACAAAATCATTGATCCCTTGAATCGTGCTTTGAATTTGTTCAATAGTGTACCCCTTCCACGCTAAAGCAAAGGCGTATTCAGAAAAGCCATTGTTCCGGGCATCGGAAAGAGTAGTGAAATCAAAGGGCCTATTCTTTGATTTCTGCAAAGGCCACAGTTCAGCGGGAAAATCGTCAATATCTTCATTCAGCATATCCCCAACGGCCCACTTTCGCAGAACACCGCCCACCTTGAATGGGATGTGTTCTTTGGACTGTCCCCCACCCAACTTGACTTCAACCTTAATCCCCAAAGCAGAATACCAGTTGATTTTATTGCTTTCATGGGGGTAATTTTGCGGAACCCTGAAATAGAAGTGTTTTCCGTGTTCCGTGATCATCAAATTATAGCGAATTCCTTTGGAATCCAGCCAAGCCAACACAGCATCACTTCTGGGCTTCCCTTTGATGGGTTCATCAAGTTCGCTGGTATTGTGGTCGAAATCGTCAATATCCAGTTTCAGGAACCCCGGCTTCAGACGGGCGCATAAATCGCCGTTGTAACCTCTGATTTTTTCATCCGGGGCAACATATACCCGGCAACTCTCATCCTCTGAAGGGTGCTTGTTGTTGGCTCTACAAATACCATCAATCACTGATTATCACCTTCTTTTTTTTTCAATTTGCTTTCGGAATCCTCGTTAGTTGCCATTATCCGCTATTGCAGTAGCGTCTTGGATAATGTCGGTTGGATCACAGTCCAGGGCTTTAGCAATACGGCCCACGGTTACGGGTTTGATGTTTTCACCCCGTCTGATTCGGGTTAGTGTCTGCGGTGAAGTCCCATTACGCAAATCCCGAAGGGACATACAACGCCGGGCCAATATCAGATCCAATTTCTGATTGTCAATTTTCATGGTTATTCGCTCTCCCTTCTAACCAAAATGGTTGTTTTCTATATTGTAGTACCATTTTGGTTGTTTGTCAATGGCGTTTCATAAATAATTTGACATTTTGGTTGTTTTGGTGTATTCTAAAAAAAAGGTAGGTGATAAAATGAGCATTGGCGAAAATATCAGGCTTCATCGGAAAGAAAAAGGGCTGACGCAAGAGGAATTAGGCGAATTGGTTGGCATATCTGGGGTTGCCGTTATGCGATATGAGAAGGGCCAGAGGGAACCTAAACAAGAAACCTTGCTGAAAATTTCCAAGGCTTTAGGTGTCCATTTGCGAGATTTGATAGACCAGTCCATCTGGGAAGAATTTGACCGGCAACACCCGGAAGCGGTTAAACAAATCAATGAAGGGTTGGCCGCAATTAAATTTTTGGAATCAATGGGCTTCACTGTTTCTGAACAGGTCACAAAATGGCATGATGAAGAAGTGGACGATGAAGGGCATACAGCACAAATACCGGATGAATCGGAAATCATTCTTTTCAAAGATGGACACACAGCCACTTTCACCCAAGCTGAATTTGAAGAACTGCAAAGCGGAGCCAAAGAAGCCATAGAAGGCCGGTTTTATAAGAAGGTCTTAGAACAGCAAAAATAAACCCCCGCTCACAACCCCACAGAAGGGCCATGAAGCGGGATTGTGAATAGGGGGTATGAGAACCACAAACATCTTATAACGACCCGTAGAGGGCAAAAAAAAAAGAATCCCCGGTACTGCAATACCGAGGATTCCGAAAGCACCACCGCAAGGCCCCTACCAAAGAACCAAGGGTGGACAGGTACATTATAGCACCTGCCCTTGGTTTAACGCAACCATTTTCACGAAAGGACAGGTGTTTACTATGAGAGCGCCCAACGGCTTTGGAACTGTGGCCCGGTTGTCAGGCAATCGCCGCCGCCCCTTCATCATCAAGAAAGTAACCGGATGGAATGATAAGGGCCATCCAATCTATGACATTGTAGGCTATGCGGCTACACGGGAAGAAGGCTTGATGATTCTTTCCGAATACAACCGTGATCCGTGGGATGTTGACCGGGCAAAAATTACCCTACAACAGCTTTTCGATCTATGGAAAGAAAAGAAGGCCCCCAAGCTGGGAAACTCAAACCGGGCTTCCATGACTTCAGCTTATAGATACTGTGCGCCGCTGGGAAAGAAGCCCTATAAAACCATCAAGGCTTATCAAATGCAAGAAACTATTGATACCTGTGGGAAGTCTTATTCTACCCAAGCGGCAATTAAAAATCTGTGGTCACATTTAGATAAGTTTGCCCTTGAAATGGATATAATAACCCGCTGTTACTCTGATCTTCTGACTTCTGATCCGATCCCACCCACAAGCCGCCTTCCCTTCAGCAAAGATGAAATCAAACGGCTTTGGGAACACCAGTCTGATCCTTGGGTTGATACTGTCCTGATCCTGATTTATTCCGGGTGGCGGATCAGCGAATTGTTGAACCTGAAACCTGAAGATATTGATCTTTATGCCGGGACGATGAAGGGCGGCACCAAAACGAAAGCCGGTAAGAACCGCATTGTTCCCATCCATCCAAAGATCAGGCCATTCATTGAAGCCCGTCTTGCTGAAGGTGGCCCACGGCTGATCTGCTATAACGGAAGGCCCTGTAATCAAACCCAATACCGGATTTTTTGGGCGGACATTATGAAGGCTCTGGAAATGAACCACACCCCGCACGAATGCCGCCACACCTTTGAAACGCAGTTGGACAGCGCCGGGGCCAACCGGAAATGTATTGATCTTCTTATGGGCCATGTGTCCAAGGACACTGGAAACCGGGTCTATAATCACAAAACCCTTGATGAATTGCGGGAAACGGTCAATCTAATGTCATAGTTCAAAGTGTTGAAAATCAGAAGTTCAAAGCTGTTTGATAGTACCCCATTAGTAACATAGAACCCCGGAAAGCCTGAAAAATAGGGCTTTCCGGGGTTTACATTTTTTATTTTATCATATCGCTTCCCAGTTAATTGATGAATGCACCACTCTTGTGGCTACAGAAGGCGGAAATGTCATTGGCCTTGTGAATTACATATGTGCGTCCGCATACGGAACAATCAACTATCTATATGTGCTCCCTGCCTGGAGACACCATGGAGTAGGCAAAGCTCTACTAAAAAGTGCGGAAAACGGTATTGCATCTGCTTCAATTCGCTTTGCACGAGTTGCAGTAAATCTAAATGAAGATTCAGCAATTATGTTTTGCAAAGAGATGGGCTACAGTGTACGGCAGGTAATTATGAAAAAACGCATTACTCCATCGGAAGATGTTTCATTAGATTACTCTAGTTGCTTGTCGAATGAATGTGACGAGCACACTTAAAGAAACGATGCTATCAGACGATAGGATGTTGCATTAATCGGGCTGAGGAGAAAGTATGAATGATTGGAAAAATGGATTTATCAAAAAAATAAGTGCCATGCGGGGTACAGCAATCACTACTACCTGCGATGTAGAAATTGATGGAGTACAGTATCGTGAACAAAGCGAAGTTGTAGTTGATGGGCAGCGTTATGTTTTATTAACTGACATACATGAGCCTTCAAATATAGTGATTAGACGACTATGCGAGTATTACGATCCTTTGGAAAGCAGATCGGAATTTGAGAATATTTTAAGCATATTCCACGCCCAGCAAGTATCAAAACGGAAAGCCTCCGAAAGGAGAAGTATATTTCTTGAGATTGCGCTCTTTGCCATCACCATTTTGACGCTTGTGGCTTATACTTTGTTTGTATATGACTGCCATTATCAAGCCTTCAAGAACGAGTTGCTCTGCTACTGTCTACTCGCGGTTTGCTTTTGTGTTGTAAATCATAAGATCCTTTGCAAATCAGCCTCTGCAGCATTTGTAACGTCAATCCTTCTTGCCCTGGGTTTTACAGCGTCGGTTTTCCTATTAAACAACCTGTGGCGATACATTTATGAGAATACGCGATTCTATTGGGGGCGTTTCGAAGATAAGGCGTTCTACTGGCCCTATCTCAGTGTTTTGAAAAGCGACTTTCTGTACACCATTGGGATTGGGCGATTTAGATATTGGCTTGTTTTTCTCGCGTCGAGTGTTGGACTATTTGCTGATTCTGTTGTTGTAAACGCCTTTCGCCGCAAAAGAAAAGCCGTTACAAAATAATCGAGAAATGGGCATCTATTTCCCTTTACTATTTACTTACTATAGAGAGAAAACATTATGGGGAGAATGTATCATGAAAGATGTATTCGGACATAGCTCCAATCAAACAGAAGTAAATCCTAACGCCGCGCCCATTACACAGATTAACCCGAAAGCTGCAGCACTAAATGTACCGCAAACAACAGTGAACCCCAATGCCGTTGGCTCTCCAGAAAACAGCACACAAGTTAATTCCAATGCTCTACCGTTCGTACAACCTACTCAGGGCAATCACGAGTTATATGTTGGGCAAATCATTGGTGGAAAATATAAAGTTGTTTCACGGATAAATGTTGAGTCGGGCGAAGCTGATATCTACGCGTGTGCTGATTCTAATGATACACAGTACTGCCTGAAAATCTACCATCGTAGAGAGCAGATTAGTGAAGAGGTGCATGCACGATTACAGCATATTAGAGCACCCTATATTGCAAATCTAGTCGCATGGGGAGACTTTAATGGAAAGCTATATGAAGTATGGCCCTTGTATAGCAGAGGAAGTCTTGCAGGGCAACGGTTTGACGAGCAGAGCATAAAGCCATACATTGCCCAAATGAATGAAGCTATACATACGGTTCATAACTGTGGCTTGGTACACCAGGATATAAAGCCTGCGAACTTCATGCTTGATGCAAAGGGTGAGCTTGCTCTTATTGATTTTGGAATTAGTTCAGTCTGCGGTGACGGCGGGAGAACTCATGTCACACAGATAGGTCGTACCAATGACTACGCTTCACCTGAGGTGCTATTTTCAAAGTTCTGCTGGCCAATCTCCGATTACTATTCTTTAGGAATTACAATCTATGAACTGCTGACTGGACATACTCCTTACTACAACTATGATGAGAATATGGTGCAGCAGAAAATGGATGATATTCGGGATACGAAAATTCCGGGTATCCAGTCATTCCGTGAACAAACGAAAGACCTTCTGGTGGGCTTGCTACAGTATGACAAAGGCTTGAGATGGTCCTATGATGCTGTCTGTGATTGGCTCAGAGACGATTATGAGAAGTGGAAATCTGTTCGGGTGCTGGTGCCCCACGAAAAGCAGTTTAAGTTTGATGGGCACTTTTATTCTATCCCTTCTGAACTGCCAGAACTAGTCACCAATATGGCGTATCGCTGGACATTAGGGCAAAACCTTTTTGGCATTGATGGCCGTTTCGAACGATTGAAAGAAACCGTGAAGGACATTGAGGGCACAGAAGACATTTTCGCTATTTGCAATGAGCCGAAGCGAAAGGGCGAGGACAGTGCTGTTAACTACTTCCGTAAATTATATCAACTCTATCCCAAGTTAACATTATTTACATGGAGACAGTATCAATATGAGAATAAATACCGCTTGGGAGATGCTATTCTGAACACGTTATGGGCGCATGACATAGATGAGAATGCAAAACCCAAATCGGCCAATTCCTCACCAACAAGTTCTGTTTTTCGAACAGGCAGTTCAACGGACTCTCACACTTTTCCGTCTTATGATGAATTGCTATTTTGGATGAAAAACAATGTTGTTTCTCAGTATCTTCAGTTCACTGGCGAGAGTTCGTTGTCAGAAAAAGCCATCCAGTGCGAATCGATTGTTTCAAGAGAAGTGGACAAAAACAATTATTCTGCTGCAGACTACGCATGTTATATACTCGCGTATACTCTCTCGAAGTCTACAAAACTACGCTTGCCGTCAGGGAAGTTTTCAGACAAGGATAGTTTTATTAAATTTGTCAATCAAAAAATTTCTGAATGTAAAAATTCTGAGAACGTGCTTTCATTTCTGACCTTTTGTAAAACCGAAATCTATGATGGAAAAATGGTAAGTCCAGGCTTTCGCGCATGGGTAGTTTCCGTTGGCCTAGAAAAATCCTTGCAAGTTTTAACCGACATTAATTATCTTAGGACCTTTTATGAAACAATACAGACGCAGGGGAAGGCAGAAAAAAGCACTTGTAAGGGGATGACACAGCAAACCGCGAGAGAGGCTCCAACGACAAAAGAAATTGCGAAAGAGCCGGTGAATAGAACGCCCGATTATAAAGTTATCTCTAATACAAAAGAAAACACTAAGTTAATCTGCCCTAAATGTGGTGGACAACTGAGGAGCCTAAAGCAGTCTGACGGGAAACAAATTTCCTGCCCATATTGCGGGGAAAACATAGATTGCACGGAATAGTTTGATTTACATGGTGTCGTTCGAAGTCCAACTATTCACAATCCACATTATGTAACGGTGATTATTGACTTGTCTAATTAGCACTTGGTTATTTTCAAACAGATGTAATGCAAGGAGAGAGAACCATGGAAACCATTTGGATGGAGAAAGAGATCCATAGAACATATGACGGGGAGGTAACCACCCAGGCAAAGCCGTATTGCGGGTATAATTTGTGCGCCGAGGTATGGATTAAATTCCTACCCTATGATGGTGAAGGCTTATCGCTTGAAGCATCTGTGGATGACCAAGATAAGCGAGAGCAATTTATGCCAGCAATTAAGAGAGGCTTAATTGCATGTATGGAGTATTACTCGCTGAATGGGCTGAAAGCGGTATGGACCGATTGCTTTCTTGGTGGCAATACCGCCTGCGATCTCGCATTGTCGTGGGCTGCCGCACTTGCCCTGCGTGATGCACTCTCACCAGACTCAGTGGATGCTGATTCTGCGGATGATGAATGGCTCAAGAAGATTGGGCTATTCACTCAAGATGATGCATTGCTTAGAAACTATGAAAGGGAAACACTATGTAGTGAACATCCGTGGATGAGGGCTGTTTACGAATTATTAGATGATGCTACATCATCACGTCGTGCTCGGCTGGACATTATCCGCCAGGCTGTAGACTCTGGTGACGATTATGCCAAAGCATTACTATCCGTCGAGATAGGTGTCTCTTATGAGCAATTTTTGATATTGAAAGAACAGGCTTTGGAAGAAAATGATATCGATTTGCTCACGGTTGTTTGCGAAAATTATGATTTGTGTGATGTTGCGGATCCAACCGATGCCGATGTTATTGAATGCCATATCAGGCTGGGTGATGCATATAAAGAACAAGGTAAGCCAGCTAAAATGAGTGCAGCGTATGAAAAGGCTTGGGAGCATGCAGAGCGACTTAAGGTGACAGACAAGCGTTTTATGTTGGCTTTTGCCGAACGCATCGGAGATTTGTTTAGCGATCAAACCAAACCGTTTTATGATACGACCTTGGCCACACTGTGGCATAGTCGAGCAAAGAAAGGAAATTGGAATAGCCGCGTGGAGTCAGCAATTCAATCCCATAATATTGCTGAGTGTTTCTATTTAGGAACCTGCTATTTAGAGGGGCGTGACTCTGCAATTCAAAATGCAAAAGAGGCCGAAAGACTGTTTTTGATTGCCAAATGTTTATGGCAAGTTATGTATCCGACAATGATTCCAATCTATTATAAGTTTTCTGCACAGTATAAAGAAAAGACGGAAAAAATATTCGAATCAGCCATAGGAACTTTGGCTGTGACTCCGGGTGCACTTAAGATATACATGGAGTATATTGTGATTCCACTAAGTAGTAATTATCATGAGTATATCGAGGTGGGTAACGGCACTGCAACAAAGGAGGTCAATTTAGAGCTGTTTGCACAAATTGATGAGAAATTGGGAGATTTATATGCGGACGAAGGAGGAGGACTATACAGTTACAAGAAAGCTATTGATTGCTATATGGCTGCGGCTAAGAACAATAATCCTTCCGCAAAGGAAAAAACTCTCAAACTCATGAAGAACCAGAAACATTCTATTTCATAATTGATTTGGAAAGGAATTAATACAATGGCGAAGAACTATGTGGGGTGCTGCGGATATTGCAAACATATGGATTTACGCAGCGGGTATACTTCGGCTTACTCTACATCATTTAAATGCACACGAAATAATTATAGCGTTAAGGCAGATGAGAAATCTTGCAATAAATTTGAGGCGGATGGTAGTCGGTCAAATGCCACAATTGCGAGGTATGATAAATGACTCCTTATATAATATGCGGTTTGATCTGACTGTGTTTTATCAAACCATGCAAGAGCGTCTGTCCGCTAGGATTCCAATTGCCAGAGAGAATTTCATAACATAAAAACACTATAATGATTGCCAAGAAAGTGAGGGACGGGATGGAAAACAGGTTCGAACTTGTAATGACTGAGGTATTTCATGATGAAAAAGATATATGGCATCTACAGGTTTCTGTGCTAAGAGATAGGCGGACTGGGATTATGTATCTTACTAGATCTGACGGTACCGCCGGAGGAATTACGCCTCTTCTTGATGAGCATGGCGTTCCTATGAGTCAGGAATGATGGTTTTAAGCGGGGAGATATGTAAAAATGAGCGGTCCAAAATTAAGCGAATATGAACTCGAGCAACTGCGAAAAGCGGAATTAGAACGCATTCAAAGGGAAATTGAAAATCTGCATGCGAACATCCTTCGTATAAAAAAAGATATATTTTCTGAAACGGAGTGGTGCAGGCATGAACTCGATCAAATGGAGCGTCAGATAAACCTTGTAAACGGTTGTTCCCTTTCGGAAGAAGAACGCTCTCAAGCTCATAGCATAATCGCATCAGAAAGGCAACGCATTTGCGATTTGCTCCGCAGTATAGATGCAATTACTAGTCATGTAATTACACATCCAAACGAATTAAAAGAAGTCCAAGCAGAAGAACGGCACATAAGAGACTTTTGGAGCAGGCTAATCGAGAGCAAAGCTATGATTCTAACTGATCGTATTGAATACGAATCGGTAATGGCAAATGTGGCTGAGAAAATAAAAGGAACTCTTGGTTGCTCGACCTTATCGCTTGCCGAGGCTTTGCAGAATGTTCATCCCGTTAGGCCGGAGAGCATTTCAGCTTCCACAGATATCGAACAGATGCGAGCCGAAATGCTTAGTGAAATTGTTTCTCTAAAAAGGAGCCGCTTTGCATCTAAAAAAATAATAGAGAGGCTCGACAATGCAGCTCAACTCGTGAGCGATGAGATTGACTTCAAGAGATTGAATGATATTAATTCGAGAGTAATTAAAGAACTTTCGCATAGTTTTGCCAAGATGGAGTCGATATATGATGAATACAAAAATGTGTTCTATCGGCACAATACGCTATTGTCGCGGTTGGGCAAACCAACTTTAGAGGAGGACTCCTTCAACAATGCAGCGGAAATGATTGCTCGAATTGATACGATCAAAGCAGAAAATGAATCTTTGCATCAGCAGCTTCTAGCAATTGCTGAACGCCAAGAGATTTGCAATTCTATAGATAAAGCGATGATTTCACTTGGCTATGATCTAATTGGAACAAAGAATGCTTCGACGAAAGGATGTGCGAAGCTTTACCAGTTCTCAAAAGGGACCGGAATACAGATGATCCAAAAGGAAGATGGTACAGTAAGGCTCAAAGTAGTTGGCCTTAGTAAACGCAATCGCCCACCAAGAGAATCTGAAAAAGAGCATTTGCTGCATATGCAAGAGGAATTCTGTTCTGCATATGAACAAATCAAAGAGGCGTTTATTCGTCAAGGAATATGTCAGGTTCAAGGGACCGAGCGTAAGCTACCACCGGATAATCAGTTTTCGCAAATTATTAATGTGGATGAGTATAATTCCACCTATGGAGGGGAAAACGGTACTTTAGCCTCAATAGGAAGGAATAGCAGAGCTTCCGTGTATAAGCCGAAATACATGACACAAGATATTTAAGGCATGAAGGGTATATAGATATGCTTGTCTTTAATAGTGTAAATAAGAATGTTCCGATTAGTTTCGAGGAAAATGATGATGTACAGCTTTGCTCAAGATGCAGTACTCCCAACAATATGCAATTGGGATATTGCATCGATTGCGATGGCCCTTTGCAAACGCCTCGCACAAGATATCTAAAGGCTAAGGATGTTATTCGCTGTCCCGTGTGTGGTCATTATAACTCTCACGAAGATTCGATATGCAGTAATCACACTTGTCTCGCACAATTAGCAAAAAGTGATTACGCTGAAGCCACTAATATAGAGGGAGAAACGCAGAAATGTGTCGATGCGCCCGTTGCCGAGTACATAAAGGTTTGCCCAGAGTGCAAGCATGTAAATCGACCTAATGACTCGGTATGTGCAGCATGTGGCGCCTCTTTGGATTTCGTTGATGAGGAGCGTGTGAGCGAACAGGCGGCATTTATAGTCAATATTGCTACCCATGTTCGTGAAAAAATAAAGAAAGATGTATGCTATACGATTGGCGCCCGTAGCTTTTTAGCTGATCATTTTCAATCTTGTAGCTTTGTGAGTGGTAAACATGTGGAAGTGACTTGGGATGGTGTGCAGTTCAGCGTTAAAGATGTTAGTCGCAATGGTACATATATCAGCGGACAGCGCATAGAAAAGGGTAAAATAATCACTGTCCCTTCAGGAACAGTGATTGGACTCGGAGATGTATCGCCATCTCAACCGCTAGCGGCACATTTTCGGTTAGATAGCAATGTTGATTGATCAGGTCTTATACCCAGTAGAAACTCTGGGACCAGGCAAAAGAGTTGCAATCTGGGTTGTTGGTTGCACACGAGGGTGCGCTGGATGTAGTAATCCGGAACTGTGGAGTAAAGAAGACTGCAAGTCTGTAAGCCCTATTGAATTATTCTCTGCTATCAAGCAAATATCGGATGATAATCCAGTCGACGGGTTCACAATAACAGGCGGCGAACCAATGGATCAAGCAAAGGAACTTCTAGAACTGGTGAAACTACTTCGTCTAATCAACAGCGATATTCTGGTTTTCAGCGGTTATACCCATCAGGAGTTATTAAAGAACACCACACAGCGAGAAATATTGAATGAAATCGCAGTTTTGGTTGATGGGCCATACATAGAGTCCCTCAATAATGCACTGCCTTTACGAGGTTCATCCAACCAAAACATCCTTTTATTTGATCTCACGCACGAGTCTCGTTATGCAGACTACCTTAATACTGAAAAGAAGAGAATTCAAAATTTCTATTTTGATGATCAGACTGTCTCAGTTGGTATCCACGATGTTGCATTTAAAGACGACTTAAATGCTACACTAAAAGAGCTGAAAGTGAGGGAGAAGACGAATGAGGGCAGCAAAATGGCACAATGAAATTGAAATCTTTCGGCAGATAAAACCTTGCATTATTTTAGAGGGAAACATACTGGATCAGTTCCAATATCCAAGCGAGCCTTTTAGGAACAGGCATCTACCCGAGTATCTTTATAAATTACTCAAGGACTTGGGTTACAATGTGGTAGTTATTTACGATGAATCAAAGGGATTCTATGCAGTATCAGGTGGGCAGAAGGATCTGGTAGCATTTGCAGATCTCCTTCAAGAGGTTCCGGGGCTTCGCATAACCAACGACATGATCCGCTGCCCGTTTTCTGCGCAAGGAAGTTGTTGTTATACGCCATCAAATCCTGAAAGTGCCGATAGTGCGCGAAATAAGAACGATGGGAAACTTCTTGATAGTGTTTGCCCTGCGGCTGCCACTATCGGTGAAGTTGTGACGAACGCTCTCAGGCAATCAGATGTGTCTGTTGCGATAATTATGGATATGGCATCTAGATACATTGTTTCCCCTGATCAAATGGATTTGCTTGATGTTCGTGTATATACAGAGCTACAGAGAGCATTGCGATGCGCAGAAGAAGCCGATACAAATGGTTCGCTTTCAAAGAACCTACTTATTTTCCTGACGAATAAAGTTAATGATTTACCCACATGGTTCTATTTAAATAACCCCGATGTAAAAGCAATTAGTATTACAACTCCTGACGCACAGGCTCGTCTCGAGTTTGTTTCCGGCAATCAGTTGCCTCAATTCTTTCAGCGTGACATATACGCTGAAGATATGCGTTTTTACACTGAAAATCCGTCGCAACTTGATAAATTGCAGAAGAAATTCGTAGGGCTTACGGAGGGCTTTTCCTATTCGGATTTGATCGGTATGCGGACATTGTGCTACCGTGAACACTATAGAATGTCGCACCTTGCAAATGTGGTCGATCTTTATCGCTATGGTATCAAGGAGAATAAGTGGGCAACTGTTGATTGGAATACCATTGACCAACTACAAAAAGATATGTATGCCAATATTCTTGGGCAGAATAGCGCACTCGCCAAAGTTATGGATGTTATAAAGCGAAGCGTTGTTGGTCGTGGTGGAGTATCAAATAATAGACCAAAGGGCGTACTGTTTTTTGCTGGCCCAACCGGAACAGGTAAAACTGAAACAGCGAAAGCGCTGGCAAGAAACATTTTTGGAGATGAGAGCTGCTGCCTCCGATTTGATATGGCTGAGTATAAGCAAAGTCATTCAGATCAAAAATTGCTCGGCGCACCTCCGGGTTATATCGGTTACGAGGCCGGTGGACAACTTACAAATGCCGTTAGAGATAATCCTTTCTCCATAATACTGTTTGACGAAATTGAAAAAGCACACCCTAGTATTCTCGACAAATTCCTTCAGATTTTAGATGACGGGCGTCTGACAGATGGACAAGGTAATACGGTGTATTTTTCCGAGTCCATTATTATATTCACCAGCAATAAGGGAATTGTCGGCACAGTCTCCGAAGTTGACGAATTCGGCAACAGAATCGAAAAAAATAAGCAGCTGATTGACCCTAAAGACTGTGTGACGCATAAAGAAATGCAGGCAAAAGTAATTGATGGTATCCGTAACTATTTCAAATATGAGCTTGGACGCCCAGAGTTACTTAACAGAATCGGCGAGGATAATATCGTTGTCTATGATTTTATTCGCCCCGATGTTGCTGAAAGCATTTTGAAACTTCATATCAATCGAGTCAAAGCGGATTTTAAAGATAATAGCGAGATTGAAATTGATACCAGCGCTATTGAAAAAGTCCTTCTCGAAAAGTGCTGTTCGTCTGAAGTTTTGGAATATGGCGGAAGAGGAATTAGAAATACAGTTGAATCTTGCCTATACACTCCGCTTACTAGGTTTATTTATGATCACCAGGATATGATTACTGCTGGAAAAGCTATTGTGATCCGATCGTTAGATCTCAATTCATCACCTGTTGGAATTGACGCGGAGGTTGAAGGATGAAAATTTATTGCCGAATGGAAACTGGCATAGGAAAGAAAAATATAGAAGATCGTGTGGTAGTTGATAACTCGATTATAGCCGGTGGCGTTTACTCTGCTGATATTCCGAAAAAGCAGCCCTTTGTTGTTGCTGTTGCGGATGGAGTCGGTGGAAATAACGCTGGGAATGTTGCAGCTCATGTTGCCGCAGAAGGTGTAGTTACACTATCAATGCCTACTGATTGTCCTGAACAGGTTCTTTCGACTAAGATTGAACAACTAAACGCGAAAATTGTTGCCCAATCTCAATATGATCCTCAACTGCAAAGAATGGCAACTACACTTACTGGGCTATACTACACAGGGGCAAATTGGCTTTTGTTCCATGTTGGCAACTGCCGAGCATACAGTTGGAAGGCCCCGTATCTCAATCAATTAACGCAAGACCACACATGGGCTCGCCAAATGAGTCTTTCTGGTTGGTCAGAAGAAGAAATAGCAGCCAGCGGTCGCAGTTCGGAGATAACCGCCTGCTTGGGAAACGGAGATGTTTCTACGGGCAAACAGCTCTATGTTTCTGATGTAACTGAGGTGCTATCCACAGCAGATTGCATTATTCTTACTTGTGACGGAATTCATGATTTCATGAAGAGTGAGGAACTCGAGAAAGGTGTCAACTCAATACATAATACTCCAGAGCTGCTTGAGCTCAGCATGGCTTTTGCTCGAGAGAACGGATCACAAGATGATATGTCTATGGTGGTTGTTGATTTGACAAGTTAATGCTTCAGTATCGATACTAGTTTTGAGCTTAACTGTAAATCAAAAATGAATGACATACTATCAACTCTTACAAATGCGAAGCCGATGGTTGCCCCTACGACGATTAAAAGCAATTTGTACACCCATAATTGAGTGATGCATGTTACATCACCCAATTATGGGCAGATAGGCAAACGGTAAAGCGTAGGCTTTGAGGGCACTTACTATGATGCTTAGGAGACAATATGAAACACTGTAGCCAATGCGATATTGATGTCGATAATTCTTATAATCTTTGTCCTTACTGTGGCCGAGAGTTGAGACGACTCGACCAAAAAAATGTTTGCAATACAACATATCAGCAGGGGGAAGCTGCCCATCATACTACTTCGACTCGCCCAGAACGAGAAATAGAATTTGTTTTTGAGGAAACGGATCGGCACTCCGTGAAAATAAACGGAATGGTTGTTGAATGTACAACTCAACAATACTATCAATCCAAGCTAACCAAAATTGTTCAGTCAGTTTTCTATGGAGAACCGTACCAGCTTAGTCATACAACCTTTGTTACAGTGTTTAGAGTGCAGGAACATGTGCTACGAGGATTTGCTGAGCAGGCGCGAGACATTATCGTATACGGAAATATTCAAAGTGTTTTGTCAACCGGGGATGACGTGACTATAGTTGCAAAATCGAGCAGAGGTCGTTACATTGCCCGATCAATATATAATCATTCGATTAACTCAACTGTTACGGTTCAAGCAGGACTTTTGCCAGCATGGTTAATACGATTGCTTGTCATCGTCCCTATTGGCATTCTAGCGGCCTTGATTTGCAGCATTCTTTCGACCCCATCTACAGAGATTATAAACGGCATCTTGCTCATTGTCACACGTTGCTGGCCATTAATTGCTTTGGCTTTTGGGTGGAAGTGGCTTGTGAATAAGTTGAAGAAAAAATAGAGGGCTTATTTATGGCAAACCGTATCTTTCAAAGATATAATAACCTATTAAGCGAAGCAACTTTTCTAAGGCAATATTATAGCAAATCATATATCACTGATTTGAAGCAGACCTTTATTAATTTGCAACTAAGCCAGTGCTGGGTATATGATGGCATTAATTCATTTTTGGAAATCAACGGTTTTGAACTGTATGGTTCCGCTTCAGACAACGAACAGATTTTAAATAAGGTTGCCCATAATTGTATACAAATAGCCGCTGCAAACCGTAGCCCTATTTCATTGCATTTTTTTAACCAAAACCAAAAACTTCGTGTAATGATTGGTGTTCCAGGTACATATGCAGATATCATAAAAAATGCATTTGCCGGAAATCTGAGTACTGCCAACATTAAATCACATTCTTCTCCTTTCACCAGCGAAGCGCAGCGCATCATGTGCCAAAAGTATACAGGCGCAGTTGTTGGATCTGGTCAAATCTCTAGCTTTAACGTTGATATGGGTCTTAATGCACTCGAAGATGTCGATTACCTTCTCTCTGTCATGGCCTTCCCGTATAGTAATAATTCCGTTCAGAATGAGCTTTCAATTATTAACACATATTTAGATGAATACGAGGGCGTTACCAAAGGTCAACTGTCCTTTGGAAATAATGCTAGACATGATATTACGCATCCCAACAACGACATCCACGATTTGGTAGAATTACTCAAATCAACTAAGCAGTCGGCTATGGGTTTGTCAAGGGATAAAATTACAGTTTGCTTGTATAAGGGGTATATCGGAAAAGGGCGCAAAGAACCAGACCCTTTGCGGGCCGG
>OLSQ01000770.1_pt1 | contig 29781 bp, 22 predicted proteins | sample 1672561 | NCBI WGS metagenome assembly OLSQ01 (sample SAMEA3136699, study PRJEB25190) | human gut metagenome | biome: human gut; feature: human-associated habitat; material: faeces | place: Austria | collected 2013
GGCACGTTCTCCAACGAATCCTCCACTAAAGCACTTTTGTTCTCTTGTTTCTGCAATTCCAGTTGCTGGGCATACTCAATCTTCGCGATTGAATCTTGGTAACGGCGCTGTGCCTCCAACTGCTCAGGCGTTGGCCGGTTGAACCAGCTAAACGCAAATAATACGACACCGATCAGCAGAAAACCTATTAATGTGTTTTTATCCATTTATCACCAATTATTTTTTATTTTCGATAGCAGCTTTCACGAAGCTGAGGAAAAGAGGATTCGGATTCACCACGGTACTGTTGTACTCCGGATGATATTGAACGCCCACGAACCATTTCAAGGCGGGGATCTCTACCACCTCTACCAGATTTGTCTCCGGATTCTCACCCGTACACATCATACCGGCGGCCTCATATTGCTTCTTATACTCGTTGTTGAACTCGAAACGATGGCGATGACGCTCTTGGATATGCTCCTTGCCGTATGCCTCCAATACCTTGGAGCCCTCTTTCAGCGTACAGTCGTAAGCACCCAAACGCATGGTTCCGCCCATATTGGTGATGTTTTTCTGCTCCTCCATAATGTCTATAACGTTGTGGGTGGTCTTTTCATCAATTTCTCGAGAATTGGCATCGGTGTATCCAAGAACATTGCGGGCAAATTCTATCACCATCATCTGCATGCCCAGACAGATGCCGAAAGTCGGGATGTTGTGCGTGCGGCAGTAGTGGGCAGCTACAATCTTGCCCTCGATGCCACGCTGTCCGAATCCCGGACAAATCAGTATGCCGTCCTGGCCTTCTATCTTCTCAGCCACATTCTCCTCGGTCAGATATTCCGAGTTGATGAATGTGATGTTCACCTTGCGGTCGTTGTACGTACCGGCGTGCGAGAGGCTTTCGCGTATCGACTTGTAAGCGTCCTGCAAGTCGTATTTGCCCACGAGTCCGATGTTCACCGTCTCGGTAGCCTTGCTGCGACGTTCGAGGAACGAGCGCCACGGACCGAGCGACGGTTTCTCGCCGATAGGTTCGCCCATCTTGCGCAGAATGGCTGTGTCCAGCCCCTGGTTCTGCATATTGATAGGCACTTCGTATATACTGGGCAGGTCTTCGCTCTGTATCACACAGTCGAGGTCGACATTGCAGAATCCTGCCACCTTTTTCATTATCCCCTCATCCAAGTGTTTCTCGGTGCGTAGTATCAAAACGTCTGGCTGAATACCCACACTCTGCAGTTCCTTCACGGAGTGCTGAGTAGGCTTGGTCTTCAATTCGCCGGCTGCCTTCAGATATGGCACGTATGTCAGGTGGATGTTAATGGCGCGCTTGCCCAGTTCCCACTTGAGCTGTCGTATGGCCTCCATGTATGGAGCGCTCTCGATGTCGCCGATAGTTCCGCCAATCTCGGTTATCACGAAGTCGTAGCCATACTTCTTGCCGAGCAGCTTCACGTTGCGCTTAATCTCGTCGGTTATGTGCGGCACCACCTGAATGGTCTTGCCCAGATAGTCGCCACGGCGTTCCTTGTCGATAACGGCCTTGTATATGCGGCCAGTTGTCAGCGAATTGGCTTTGGTGGTTTGGATTCCGGTGAATCTCTCGTAGTGGCCTAAGTCGAGGTCGGTTTCCATTCCGTCAACCGTCACATAGCATTCGCCATGCTCGTAAGGGTTGAGTGTTCCAGGGTCGATGTTGATGTACGGGTCAAATTTTTGGATAGTGATGTTGTAACCTCTTGCCTGCAAGAGTTTACCGATTGACGACGAAATGATGCCTTTACCAAGTGAAGACACAACGCCGCCTGTTACAAATATGTACTTTGTTTCAGCCACGGTGATATAAATTATAAAGAATTAAATATTCTAATACGTACAAAAATACAAGGTGCAAAGTTAATATAATTATGCGAAACCTACAAAATTTTTATTTTTTATTCTTACCTTTGCACCATTATTTATCAGCATTTAATTTATTTTTATGCATATGAAAATCTTACATATCGCCATAGTGGCAATGTTGTTTTTTGTGGGTCATGCCGATGCACAGGTGCGTTCGCGTCATGCCAAGGTGCATGATGCCGACACGGTGCCGTTCATTGTACGTTCGTATGTCGACTCTTTGCAGGTGGGCCGCATGCGTGTCGACTCGCTTTTCGCCATGCGTCGCGACAGTCTTTCGGCACCCGATGGCCGCTATTACCGCCTCTTCGTTCCCCTCACTTTCTATCACGGCATAGCCGGCAATGCCTTCAAGCTTGATGGTAACATTCCCGAGCTCGACCGCAGTCTGCTTGATGTTTATCTGCATCGTCCCGATCTCGTGGTCAGCACGCAGAGCCAGCTCGACCGTGTAGGCCCTATCATCGAGCCATCTGCCACTCCCGTCAAGCCCGAAACCGACATAGTCGACCTCGTGTCGCCTAAGGTAGACGATGACGATGTGGTGTCGCCCGTGCAGATATACGTCGAGAAGCCCAACTTCTGGAAGTTCAGCGGCGACTACAGCCTGCAGCTCTTCCAGAACTATGTGTCCGACAACTGGTATAAGGGTGGCGAGAGCAATTACTCTATGATAGCTGCCGTGACTCTACAGGCCAATTACAACAACAAGCAGCGATTCCAGTGGAACAACAAGCTCGAGATGCGTCTCGGACTGCAAAACTCTCGTGGTGACACCCTGCACACGGTGCGTGCCTCCGAAGACCTTATACGCTACACCAGCAAGCTCGGACTGCAAGCCTCCAAGCATTGGTATTACACATTCCAGCTCATAGCCAGTACCCAGTTTATGCGTGGATTGCGCAGCAACGACCCCAGGATGTATTCGCGCTTCCTCTCGCCGCTCTACGTCAATCCCTCGCTCGGTATGGACTACAAGGTCAACTGGTTTAAGGGTCGCATGACGGGTTCTATCCATCTTGCTCCCGTAGCCTACAATCTCACTTATGTGCGCGACAAGGAACTCGCCACACGCTTCGGCATCGACGAAGGTCGTCATGCCAAGAACGACTTCGGTTCGGAAGTGACAGTCGACCTTGTATGGCAGATGTCTAAGGACGTACGCTGGAAGACGCGTCTCTATGGCTATACCACCTACCACCGTATGCAGATGGAGTGGGAGAACACCTTCACCTTCGTTGTCAACAAGTACATCTCGAGCAACCTCTTCCTCTATCCGCGCTTCGACGACGGCGTGAAGCGCGACGACAAATACGGCTTCTTCCAGTTTAAGGAGTACGTGTCGCTCGGATTCAGCTACGGAATATAGCGCGAAATCGCGAATGTTGAATTTTGAGTTTTGAGTTTTGAATTGGTCGCCTACGGCGATTGTGAATTCAAAAATCGTTAATTCTTAATCGCAGGCAAAGCCGAGAATAACTCAAAACTCAAAATTCAAAACTCAAAATTCAAATCATGCAAATCAACCCTATAGCTTATTTTCATTCTCCTTTTGCCACGAAGTTTGGCGTTCCGAAGCAGAGCGGACTTGTGGAGAACCTGGAGGGCACAATCGAGTTTGTGCCACAGTATCGCAATGCCGATGCCTTGCGAGGCATTGAGGCGTTCGACTATCTGTGGCTCGTGTGGGAGTTTTCTGCCAACAGCCATGCTGCTGTCAGCCCCGTAGTGCGTCCGCCGCTGCTTGGCGGCAACACCCGTATGGGAGTGTTTGCTACACGTTCGCCATTCCGTCCCAACCGTATAGGACTCTCATCGGTGCGTCTTTCGCACGTCGAATACAATGCCTCCAACGGTCCGCTTATACACGTTCTTGGTGCCGACCTCATGGATGGCACCCCCATCTACGACATCAAGCCCTACGTGGTCTATGCCGACTCCCATCCTGATGCACGTAGTGGCTTCGTCGACACCCATGCCATTCAGCGCCTACAGGTAGACATTCCGCAGCCGTTAGCTATGCGTTTTACGTCTGCCCAGCTCCAGGCCTTGCGCGGAGTACTATCGCTCGACCCTCGTCCGCATTATCACAACGACCCCAATAAGATCTACGGCATGTCGTATGCCGGTCGCGACGTGCGGTTCAAGGTGGCAGATGGCGTGCTGACAGTAGTAGAAGTGGAGTAAGCCTGCAAGCTGCCTTTTTATCTTACACCGCCCAATTGGTGCAGTCTGAATGTGAAGTCCTTCAGCGAAAGTCCTTCAGTCGAGGTTATGACAATCGTCTTACGTTGTCCGGGCAGAAGGTCGAAGAAGTTGTCCGTGAAGCGCACGCCTTGTACTGGCACCTCTATGAATATATCGCGTGCCAGCTTGTCAGTCTTCAATATCATCTCTACGCTGTCGCCCCGTCTTCTCAAGCTTGTCTCTATATGGGCCTCGGGCAGCTTCTGTTCTTTCGGATAAGCGAAATAATATACATTGTCGGCCAGCGTCGCTCCGTTCTTAGCCTTCAGCGTTAGGTGCAGTAATGAGCTTGCAGCATCCTGCTTGCCAAGCCATTCGCCGGCAGACTTCTTCATGAAGAGCAGGGAAGAGTTGGCTGTTAGCCTGCCGTTGCAGGTCCATTTGCCGTGTGTCTTTCCGTCGAAATCCATCAGTTCTACAGTCATACTTACATCATCGCGGTCGTGCAGTTCGTCCGAAATCAGATATACGCACAGGTCGTTGTCCTCCCTTATGGCGTTGATAAGGATAGGGGCAAAAGCCCTCTGCGACTGATACATAAGGGCTTTCCAGTTGCCGTAGTAGTCTATTGCCGACCACGACACCACTGGCCAGCTGTCGTTAAGCTGCCAGAAGAGGCTTCCCATACAGTAGGGTCTGTTACGGCGATGGGCTTCCATGCCGTGTCGCATGCCCTGTCCCTGTAGCACCAGTCCCATGTACACAAGGTCTTCAAACCTTGCAGGCACTTTATAGTATAGTCCCATGGTCTGCTTGATAAGCGCATTGCCTATTGTGGCCTTCTGATGCGCATTCATCACAGGCGATTCCAGTTCAAAGTCTTTCTCTTCGGCAAACATCCGTATTGTCTTCATTTCGGGGAAAGCCTGAAATCCGTATTCGCTCATAAATCGAGGTATGCTTGAGTCGAAACTCTCAAACGGTTTGCGTCCGTGCCATGTGCCCCAGTTGTGGCTGTCGGCAATCTTCCAGCTTTCGGGTCTGCCCCAATTGGCTTCGTAGGGCGAACTGTGCATATAGAAACGGGTGCTGTCCAGGCGCTCCACCATCTTCGGCAGCATCTGACGGAACAGCACGTCGTATCCGCGCTCCATTTCGGCAAATGTCTCGGCTGTGTATTTTCTCTTCCATCCCCAGTAGCGCATACCCTCGTATATCTCGTTGTTGCCACACCACATGGCGAGCGACGCATGTCCGCGCAGACGCTTTATGTTATATTCTGCCTCAGTCTCCACGCGTTTGACGAACAGCGGGTCGTGAGGATAGGTGCTGCAGGCGAACATAAAGTCCTGCCATATCAATATGCCGTTGCGGTCGGCCTCGGTGTAGAAATTGTCGTCTTCGTAGATGCCGCCTCCCCACACGCGCAGCATATTCATGTTGGCAGCCTTTACGTCTTCAAAAATACGCTTGTAGCGCTGGGGCGTGACGTTGGGCAGCAGGGCGTCGTCGGGTATGAAGTTGGCACCCTTGGCAAACATCGGTCGGCCGTTCACTACGAAGTAGAACGACTTGCCGTGTTCGTCGTCGTCCATCACCACCTTGACTGAGCGCAGTCCTACCTCTCGTTCTTGTCGGGCTATCTCTGCTCCGTCTACCGTCACCGATGCCGTAAACTTGTATAGCGAAGGCTCACCCCATCCGTTGGGCATCCATAGGTGCGGATTGTCAATACTTGCAGGCAGGCTGACCGTATTCTCTCCAGGGCGCAGTTCTATACGCTTGCTTATTTCTTTCGTGTCGTTGGCAGAGTAGTGATAGTCCACCTTGAGCAATGCCGTTACAGTACGTGAAGTGACATTGTTTATCTCCAGACGGTTGTCCACCTCAGCCCTGTTAGCCGACACCGACTTCTGGCATACGTAGTAGTCTTCAATCCTTGCCACGTCCGAAAACACAAGGCGCACCGGGCGCCATATCCCGCACGTAGCCAATCGTATGCCCCAATCCCATCCGTAGGAGTATGGAGCCTTGCGTGTGTAGACGCTGGTGCGCCATGGCGAATGGTCGTTGCTGGCAGGATATTCGAAGCCGTTGGTAGCCAGTTGCGGAAGCACCTCCTTCACCGCCGAGCGGAATCGTACAAGCAGATGGTTCACACCCTTGCGTAGCACGGGTTTCACCTGTATCTTGTGTCCTACAAACATATTGTCCGCGTGCAATATCAATGCTCCGTTCAGATATACGTCGGCATATGTGTCAAGTCCGTCCATTTCCAGTACGGCAGCATCACGACTGAGCTGCTGTTCGTTTACGACGAACGATGTGCGATACATCCAGTCCTCGTTTTCCACCCATTGCACGGCTTCCTCGTTCATGCCGTAAAAGGGATTGGGTATTCTGTTGTGGTTCAGCAGGTCCTGATGTACGGTGCCTGGCACCTTGGCTTCGCTCCATAGCGTATCGCCCACCTGGCAGAAGGTCCAGTTGGTATGAAGTGTGCAAACTTGGGGCTTCTCATAGGCGCTTGCGGTCAGCGACACAATACATGTAGCCAAAGAGCATGCAAAGTCTTTTCCTGTCATATATACGGATTAGTATGATTTCTATTAAACAATATTTTGCTGTAACAGCCAAAGCAAAAGTACTGAAAAATTCCAGTATTGCGTATTGTTTCCGCAAAAAAAACATGTAGATTGTTGAATTAGTAGCTTCTGGCGAAGCAGAGTTTTTGAGTTTTGAATTTTGAGTTTTGAGTTTTGAATTGGTCGCCGATTTTGAATTAGGATTTTTGAGTTTTGAATGTTGAATTGGTCGCCTACGGCGAAGCAGAGTTTTGAATTTTGAGTTTTGAGTTTTGAATTGGTCGGCTTTGCCGATTTTGAGTTGTTCAATGTTGAATTAACAGATAACTCTCAATTACAAATTCAAAAAATCCTAATGCGCGAAGCGCACTAATTCAAAATTCAAAACTCCTAATTCCGAATGTAGTCCTTTTGGTGTCTAAAAGGAGTCGTTTTGGACTGTAAAAGGAGTCCTTTTGGTGATCAAAACGAATCGTTTTGAAAGGCAAAAGGACTCCTTCTGTTTAGGCATCGTTTAGGCATCGTTTTGGCTTCGTTCATCCTATGTTATGCCTCCGTTGTGCCTCAGATACATTTCCGTTGCTTCTTCGTTGATTCTGTTATTGTTCTTCGAATCCCGAACGAATCCCGAACGAATCCCGAACGAATCCCGAACGAAGGATGAACGAAGGATGAACGAAGACCGAACGAGAACCGAACGAGAACCGAACGAGGACCGAACGAAGACCGAACGAGAACCGAACGAGAACCGAACGAGGACCGAACGAGGACCGAACGATAATAATAACGTTGTATAGTGCATTTAACCCTAATCGGTCATTTGTGTCTTGAAACGATCGTATCATGCCTTGATACGACGTTTGTTCATTGTTCAATCTTCCATTTGCTGTTGCCGTACCATTCCATGACTTCGCTTTCGCTGATTGGCGAGAAGGGCCAGTCGCGAGTATGCATAAACGTTCGTTTCTGAGCGTCCCAATACCAATAGTGTGTAGAACCAAGACGATGGCCCAAGTAAAGTCGACATTCCAAATGGAGTAGAGGCGTAGACAAAGCAAACTTAGGAGGGTATGGCATCCCTGCCATATCCACTCAACCTAAAGGGCAAATATTTCTGTTGTGTCATAATCGTCAGCTGATAAAACAATGTCGCAGTTATGATATAACTTCGTAGCAGCATACTCTGCTTCTTTAAGTGAGTCTGCTTCTATCTCTATTGTTTTTGCAAGAGTCTCTTTTATCGTGATTTTGTACTTCATAAGTAAGCACAAAAATATAATAAAAATCTAAGATAGGAACTATTTGATCAATGTTTAACAATCTTGATCTAAATTTATCTTTACTATATCTTAATAGTTATATACTTAGCCTATTTATTAAGTTCTTTGAACTAATTTCTATGCTTTTATTCCGTTTATTTTTAGTATTTTTGCATCCTTGAAATCGAGAACATTCCTTATGTATGTGTGATGCTCGATAATGTATAACAAAGTTGATAGTAAGCTTTAATCAAGAAAAGATGGCAGTAACTGACGATAGAAAATTCACAAAGGCCCAAGTGTATACTATCTTGGAAGAAGCTAAGGGTAAAACATTAGGTGAGGTTGATAAATCTCGCCAGTTTGACCGTACCATAAAGAGTGAGAAAATAACTGGTATAGCTGGTGATGTGATTGAACAGTCTGTCTTTGGATATGAACGAGATAGTGACCAAGAATGTGATATAGAAATTGATGGTGTACTGACGGAGTTGAAGACCACTGGTGTTCGTGTACCTAAAAGTGACCTGAAGAATATTAAAGGTAAAACAGGAGAAGCCTATAATGTATATCTTGGAGCTAAAGAAGGTATAAGTATAACTGGCGTAACTTTTGAACCGACAATACAAACAAATTTCAATACATCTCATTTTTGGGAGAAATCCGAACATCTCTTGATAGTATTTTACGAGTATAAGTCTTACGAGGTTGTTCCAGCATCAGGCTATGCTCAATTCCCCATTGTTGATTATTGCTACAATTCATTCTCGGATGAAGAAAAAGCAAAGTTACAAAATGATTGGGAGATAGTACGAGACCATTTGCAGAAAATATATGATGAATATCCAGATGCAGCTATACGCAACGAACAATTAATAGGTTTCACTCATCTTCTGCGTCCAAATCTGCTATTGATAGAGTTGGTACCTGGTTTCAAACGCAAAGCGTCTGGTTCATATCAAAAGCCTCGATACAGATTGAAGCAGACATTTGTTGATTACATTGTTAGAGGACATTTTAATAAAAGCAGAACAAATAACGAGATTGTATTGAAAGATTCATTCTCCAGTTTTGCTCAATTAGATGCAAGATGTCATTCTCTTGCAACTCAATATAAGGGGAAAACACTAGCAGAGTTGAAAGTGATATTTGGGATTGATGCTTCTGCTAAGGATATTGCAGCGAAATGTGTAATTCGTATGTTTGGTACTGATTGCAAAAGGCTTAATCAGATTTCTGATTTTACAAAAGTAGGTATCATCGCAAAAACAATAACCATTACTCCTAAAGGTGGAAGAACGGAAGATATGAAGCTAAAGCATATTGACTTTGAAGAATGGGCTGATAGAGATGCTGACTTTGAAGAATCGGATGTATATGATTACTTCTGTGAACATAGCTTTCTTTGTCCAATCTTCTGTGAATATGATAGCAAAGACCAAAGTAAAACAACGTTTGAGGGCTTTAAGCGCTTTGCTTTTGACGAAGATTTCATAGAACATGAAGTTCGTCGAACCTGGGAGGACTCAAGATATTTAATCCATAACAATGAACTGGAATGGGAATACTTATATGATAACCATGGTAACAAGCGTATGAATAGTAGTGGTTCGTATTGTGGTGCCCCAAACTTCCCTAAGAGTTCTGAATATAAGGTGTTCTTCCGTGGTGGAGCAGACGTGTCTACAGAGAAAACTAGAACAGAATGTGTGAATGGCATAAGAATGTTGCCACAGTTCTTCTGGCTTAAAGGTTCATACATAGCAAAAAAATTACAAGAAATTCCATATATTTAAAGTATGCCAAAAAGAAATGATAATAAGATAAAGGTTGTAGAATTATTTGCAGGTGTTGGAGGCTTCCGTATTGGATTGGAAGGAGCTTCCGATGCCTATGATACTATTTGGAACAACCAATGGGAACCTTCGACGGTGCACCAAGATGCATCACTTGTATATAGAGCACGATTTGGTTCAAAAGGACATTGTAACAAAGATATAAATACTGTTCCTACTGATGAAATCCCCAACCATGATCTTTTGGTTGGTGGTTTCCCATGTCAAGATTATTCCGTTGCTTCGACCCTTAGCCGTTCTGGTGGTATTGAGGGTAAGAAAGGTGTGCTTTGGTGGCAAATTTATCGTATTCTTAATGAGAAAGGTGAAAACCGCCCAAATTACATTTTCTTTGAGAATGTAGACCGTCTTCTTGGTTCTCCTGCTAAACAACGTGGTCGTGATTTTGCTATTATACTTGCGTCTCTTGCTGACCTTGGATATGTTGTAGAATGGCGTGTTATTAATGCTGCTGAATATGGAATGCCACAGCGTCGTAGGCGTACATATATTGTGGGATATCGTGAAGGTTCTTATGTTTCAAATAAAGTGCAAGATTTGAAAGATTGGACACTTTATGAAGGTGTCTTAGCAAAGGCTTTTCCTTTTAAACCAAAGGATAATACTTTTTCAGAATTTGAAATAGAAGGTACTATTAAAGAGGTTTCTGACAACTTCAATAAAGATGGTAAGAATAGTCCATTTGGTTCTGCCGGAATTATGCGTAATCGTTGTGTCTATTCAGTAAATGCAGAAGCCGTATATGATGGTCCGTCTATGACTCTTGGAGGAAATGTGGTTGATGAATCCTTAGTACCTGAAGAATTTTTTATTTCCGAAGAAGACGTAGCAAAATGGGAGTATGAGAAGGGAGCAAAGAAAATAGAACGAACATCTAAAGAGGGTTTCAAATATACCTTCTCAGAAGGTGGAATGGCGTTTCCTGATTCCTTGGATAAGCCATCTAGAACTATTATCACAGGTGAAGGAGGAGCGGCTGCTTCACGTTTTAAACACGTGATACTTACCCCTTCTGGACGTTATCGTCGTTTGATACCAATCGAGTTGGAACGTCTGAATATGTTCCCCGATAATCACACATGTCATCCTGATGTAACAGATGGTCGTAGAGCTTTTTTGATGGGAAATGCTTTGGTGTGTGGCATAGTGCAGCAGATAGGTAAGAGCCTCTATCGCTTTATTTATGATAAAGAGCCTGTATCTACTCATCCGATAGATATTAAACGCGATGCACAGCCTAAGCTAAATCTTGACTTGTTCTCTGAGTTAGAACCTCAGTTGAAAATAAACAAGCCAAAGAAGAATTATACCTTGGATATGACCAAGAATCTTTTAATTGGTTTTGTGAAAGAAGACAATAAGGATTATTTCCTTGATGGAGGTCAGACAAAGATTTACTATACAGGTAAAACTAAGTCGTTTCCATCAACCATAGCCCTTAATAAGCTATTCTATTTCATGCCCTATATAAAGGGTAAAGGAGTGAAGGATTTGTATCTTATCCGTATCGCTCGTATTGGTAACAAAGCAGAGATACATCCTGAAACTGAAGATAAAGAACCACGTCTTGTGTTTGAGTTGGAATATCTTGAAAGTTTGCCTAATTATGTAGTGATTAAGCCCAATATCTTTAACACGTATCGAGATACCGTGTTAGGAAAAGTGATGGGTAAAACCATTTGATATATAGTGTGTAAAAACATAACAAAGCTATGAGCGAGAAAAGAATCTCGCTCATGGCTTATTCTAAAGGCTTAATAAAATTAGATTAATTATGGATATACAACAGTATTTGGACAATATTGGTATCGATGGGCAAAATATAATAATGAAAGATGTTTTGTCTAGTTTAGGTGACGGATTGTTTCATTTGTTTTATAATTGGCGAATATGTTATGATAACAAAGACATATCCGAAGTTGAATCCGTTTCACAATGTATACTTCAAATTATTATTTGTAAAATTCGTACATTGGTATCTATGTGTGAAGGAATCAAATTGATTCCTGATAACTTGCCTACAAAAGTATTGGATATACCTTCCATGATGTCAGTTTTAAGAAGTCTCTATGAAGCTACTTTTGTATTTCATAATATTTATGCAGAGCAAAATTCGATATTAGAAAGAGAACTTGTTTTTAATATTTGGAAAATAAGAGGGTTTAACAATCGTCAAAATTTACAATATGTACCAGGTCGATATAGAGTAAAAGAAAAAAATGAAAAGGAACAAATTGATGAAATAAAAACAAGAATTCTTACATTGGCTTCTAAATTAGAAATCTCCGAATCAATTATGCAACAATTAAGAAAGGTCATTTCAAGTAATAGTGTTGACATAAAAGGATATAAGTTTAAAAAAGACAATAAATCTAAGATAATTTCTTTTGATAGTATTAGGTTTGAACAGGGAACAGAAGGTTTGGTCGGCAAATCTCTGATGCCCTTATATAGATTTTTGTCTATACATGGTCATCCTTCTTTCCTAGGTGTATTACAGTTTGGACAGATGTTTAATACAAACGACGATATTGAATTTCAGAGAATATTATTAAAAATAGCTTCAAAACTAGCATCTATTGTTGCGATTGATTTTCGTGATAATATCATTGGAGCAAAAGAGATTTATGATAATTTACCAGAAACTGAAAAGAAAAATATACAAGTGTGTTATGTGAACTAATCGAAAAATATCAAACTATATGGATAATTATGTTTTTTCTTGGGCTGAGAATTCTGAAGGTGAAATGGTACATGTAGATAGTGTGCCAAGAGGTCTTCAGTGTGATTGTGTGTGTCCGTATTGTCATGAGCGATTGATGGCTCGTCATGGAGACCAGAGGGAACATGGTTTTGCTCATCATAGCGATAATCGTGGTGCCAATCTGAAAATATGTTATATGGTGATACTTTACAAGTTGGCAGAGCAAATTGTTCAGACACATAAGCGTATTCATGCTCCATCATACTATGATATATTTCCTGAGAAAGACTTAGAGTTTGAAACAGTAAAAGTAGATAGCCGTTATGACCGTGAGGACAAGCAGCCGGATGTTATAGCTACCACTAAAGATAATAAACAATATCTGATAGAGTTCGTTTTCGATTATAAAGTGCAGCACAAGAAAGCAATTGACTATAAGAACCTAAACTGTATTGAGATAGATTTGCGTAATCAGAAACTTGAAACCTTAGAAAAATTCCTTCTTTTTTCAACGGAAGAAAAGAAATGGTTAAACAATTATGATGATTTCAATAAGATAGAGGAGAGGTATGCGAAAGCCAATAAGAAGGTACGAGTAGTAGATAAGGCTGAATGTGATAGATGTGAATTATACAATAATTGTGCTGCTGTGACGAATGGAAAGTTATCATATTCTCCTTTGGTGATAGAGAACAATGGTACAACATATCGTCTGTGTAAGTCAGACCTCTATTCATCTAATTTTCAGAAACGTAGAGAAGAAGAGAAAGAAAGACAGGTATGTATATCTAGAGAATATGCTGCAACTGAGCAAGCGGTGGTTGAGCGACGTAAACGAATATTAAAAGAACAACTCTCAACAATTAATGTTCAAGACGAACATGAAAATTTGGAAGATACTTCAGAACGTTCGTGCTTTAATTGTCAGACAAACCTCAGGTGGGCCAATCGTGATGGTTATGCCTGTTGTGGAGCTTGGCAGAGTATCGGTGTGCCAAAGAAAACACCGCCAAATACTGCAAAGACATGTCGAAGATATGAAAAAATAGTTGATTGAATATTTTGCAGCAATACGAACTTATGTGTAAGTTGCAGAAGAATGATGGGCTTATCTGATTCGTATGATCAATAATTAACACAGCCGTATATCGGTGGATGTCGCTATACGGCTGATGCGTAAACATTTGTAACTGATTGATAATGATCATTTTTGATCACAAAAGTCAAAGATTGATCTTTTCGGGTTCGCTTAAGTTTTTTGATATACTTTTGTGCCCGAATATGGAATATCAGAAACCGAAAACATATTATCAATCGAAGACAAATGACTTTGTTCTTGCTCATGGCGATTGCTTCAAACTCCTCAAAGAGTTTGACTTCAAGTTCGACATGATATTTGCCGACCCTCCTTATTTTCTCTCCAACGGCGGAATATCGTTGCAGAATGGTAAGGTGGTGTGTGTGGACAAGGGCGATTGGGACAAGGGCAAGTCGCAAGAGGATATGATGGATTTCAATATGGAGTGGCTGCGACTGTGTCGTGACAAGTTGAAAGACAATGGTACGATTTGGATTAGCGGAACTTATCACAACATTTTCTCGGTGGCTAACTGTCTGACTACTCTTGGCTATAAGATTTTGAACGTGATAACGTGGCAGAAGACCAATCCTCCTGCCAATATATCGTGTCGCTTCTTCACGTATTCTACGGAATTTGTGATTTGGGCACGAAAGAAACAGAAGGTTGCCCATAAGTTCAACTATGGCCTGATGAAACAGCTGAACGATGGCAAGCAAATGACCGACGTGTGGCGTATGCCGGCTATAGGCACTTGGGAAAAGACGTGTGGCAAACATCCTACGCAAAAGCCCTTGCGTCTGCTCGTTCGTATGATTCTTGCGTCAACCAATCAAGGCGATTGGATTCTCGACCCTTTCAGCGGAAGCTCTACAACAGGCATTGCAGCCAACTTGTGTGGCAGACGGTTTGCAGGACTGGAGCAGGAAGAGAAGTTCTGCCGACTAAGCATGGCACGGCGAGAGGAAATAGAAAACCTGACAAGCTACGACCGGCTCGTCAAGCATATCGACGACTTGCAAGCTCTGCAGGATTGCAATGTGGTGAACGAGAATGTCGGCGAGTGCATACAAATGCCATTTTAAGGACCGGGCATGCTGCAACGCAAGCTACGGCGGCGATGCCATAGCCTCCTACAATTTTTGCGTTATGGCTTGCTTCTTGTCAAAATTGTTTCTATCTTTGCAAAATATTATATGCAAGAATGACTTTTATTTCAACTTTTATACTGACAACAAGGTTGAAAGTCCAACGAAGTTAAATACAAGAAAATTATGGCATTGAAGTTATATCCTATAGGCATACAGACATTTGAGCGAATCCGTAAGGAAGACAAACTCTATATCGACAAGACGGAATATATCTATCGTATGGCCCATACCAGCGGTACTTATTTCTTCTTGGGACGACCACGCCGTTTTGGTAAGTCGCTCCTTGTCACTACGATGCAAAGCTACTTTGAGGGCAAGAAAGAACTCTTCAAAGGACTTGCCATCGAAAAGTTGGAAAAAGAATGGACGGAATATCCAGTGCTTCACTTCGATATGAGCGGTGGAAAGCACATGGATAAGGAGCAACTGGAAGAGTATCTGGATTATCGTCTGCAAGAAGAGGAAAAGAAATGGGGTGTCACGAAACCTGTCAAAGGGGCAAACAATCGTTTGATAGACCTCATCAATACTGCTTACGAGAAGAGTGGCAAGCAGGTGGTGGTGCTCATTGACGAATATGATGCGCCAATGCTGGATGTCGTGCATGAGAAGGAACAGTTGGATATGCTTCGCAATATGATGCGCAACTTTTATAGCCCGCTGAAGTATAGCGAGGCTAAGCTTCGTTTCGTCTTCCTCACAGGCATCACGAAGTTCTCGCAGGTTAGTATCTTCAGTGAGCTTAACAATATCATCAATATCTCAATGAGTGATGAGTATGCGGGAATTTGTGGCATTACCAAAGAGGAATTGCTGACACAGATGTCGGAAGATATAGACGAATTGGCAAAATCGCAAGAATTGACTCGGGAGGAAACGATTGCCGAATTGAAGGAAAACTATGACGGTTATCATTTCTCTGCCAAATCGCCTGATGTGTACAATCCATTCAGCTTGCTCAACTGTTTCTCGACAAGAGAGTTTGGAGCTTATTGGTTCTCCTCGGGAACGCCAACCTATTTAATCAAAATGATGCGTAAGTTCAAGGTCATGCCTACAAACATTAGCAAGATGTACGCCAAGTCTTCCGCCTTTGATGCTCCGACTGAGAACATGACTGCCATCACTCCTTTGCTGTATCAGAGCGGATACCTTACCATCAAGGGATATGATAAGTTTAGTAAGCTTTATACTCTCGACCTTCCAAACAAGGAAATCAAGGTCGGCTTGTTCGAGAGTCTCTTGCCTAACTATCTGGAAGGTATGTTTGCACAGAATGGTGATGTTGCCATCGCTCAGATGTCTGTGCTGATACGTCAAGACAATATGGATGGAGCCTTACAATTACTCCAGACTTTCCTCGGCACCGTGCCTTATTGCAATGTTACCAATTATGAGGGACATTACCAGCAGATGCTCTACATCATATTCTCGCTCCTTACGGGATACGTGGTGGATGTGGAGGTTCATACGCCAAAAGGAAGGTTGGATATCGTGATGCTGACACACACTCGTCTATACATCATCGAACTGAAGTTGAACAAGAACGCTCAGGCCGCATTGCAGCAAATCAACCTCAAGAACTATGCTCAGCGTTTCGCCCTGTGTGGCAAGCCAGTCTCCAAGGTTGGCATCAACTTCGACTCTACCACTGGAAATATCGAAGATTGGGTGATTGAAGAGTAGGAATATTATACACGAAAAGCCCTCTTGTCTTTCAGCATGCTGAAGGCAAGAGGGCTATATTTATTTGGTTGGTTTTGTCGAAATGTCGTTGCTAAGCGGTCGGCGGCTTAGAAGGGCAGATCGTCTTCTGAACTCTGCTCGGCTGCGGGTGCTGCAGGCTGTACGGGAGCAGCAGGCTGTGCCGGAGCTGCGGGCTGTGCAGGAGCCGGGCCGAAAGCTGCGCCTGGAACTACACCAGGCTGCATGCCTACTGATGCAGGATCAACCTGACGCACGTCGAAAGCGCGGATGCTGTTAAACCAGCGTCCGTTGTACTCGTGAGCGTCGATGTCGAACGATACGTTCACTTCCTGGCCCAACTGTATGTTGAAACGGCTGATGCGGTCGGCACCGAATACGCTGAACACCATCTTGCGCGGATAAGCGTCGTGAGTCTCGATGACGTAATCCTGCGCCTTCCATTCACCACGTGCTGAAACACCGCTTTTCGGTTCCATTACGGCGATAACTTTTCCTTGAATCTCCATTTGTCTTTGATTGTATTTAATGTGTTATAATTGCGTAGTATATATTTTATCGGAGTGCGAAATTAATAAAATTGTTCAAGATAGAAAAACTTTTGTTGTAGTTTTTGTTTTTGGTGTTGCTTTTTAAGCATTTTTCATTACCTTTGTACCCAAAACAATAATATAAAAACATACGAACAATGCAATTCACATTATCAAGCGGAACGCTAAATGCGCGACTTCAGACCCTCGTTAGGGTTATCGGTGGCAAGAACGCCATAAGTATATTGGACTGTTTCCTTTTCGAGGTTGCCAACAACACCCTCACCGTCACAGCAAGTGACGCGGAGAATGTGATGCAGGCCACTATAGAACTCGACGAGTGCACAGGCGAGGGACGCTTCGCCCTGCCTAATCATACTATACTCAATGCTGTGAAGGAGCTGCCCGAGCAGCCGCTTCAGATGACTATCGACGACCAGAGTCTGTCGGTGGTTGTCGACTACCAGAACGGTTCGTTTGGTCTGGCTGCCCTGGCTGCCGATGACTACCCGGAGATGCCAGCCATGAGCGACGACGCTACTGTGCTCACGCTCAGCCAGCAGCTCTTGGCTGAAAACATCTCACGCTCGCTGTTTGCTACTGCTCAGGACGAGATTCGTCCGGTGATGGGTGGTATTCTGTTCGACCTCAAGGCCGACGGACTGACCGTTGTGGCTACCGACGGACACAAGCTGGTGCGCAACCGCATACTCGATGTTGTGGCTGAGGAAGATCCTACATCGTTCATCCTGCCGCAGAAGCCGGCGCAGTTGCTGAAGGGTGTACTTGCCAAGGGCGAGGGCGATGTTGTGGTGCGCTTTGCTGCCAACAGCTGCGAGTTCAAGTATGACGGAGGCGAGTTCCGCTGCCGTCTGATCGAGGGTCGCTATCCCAACTACAACTCGGTGATTCCTACCAACAACACCAACTGTCTGACTGCCGACCGCAAGACCATGCTCGGTGCCTTGAAGCGCGTATTGCCGTTCTCAAGTGAGAGCAGCCGTCTGGTTCGCTTCCACCTTGAGAAGGGTCTGTTGCGTCTGCAGGCTTCTGACATCGACTTCGCCACAAGTGCCAAGGAGAGTATTGCATGCGAATATAATGGCTCTACTATGGACATCGGCTTCAAGGGCGACTCGGTATGCGAGATTCTCAACAATCTTAATAGCGACGAGGTGACCGTGCAGCTTGCCGACCCAAGCCGCGCAGGAGTGTTTGTGCCAGTAGAGCAGCCTGAGAATCAGGAAATCCTGATGCTCATGATGCCGATGTTGCTGAACGACTAAATAGAATTAGGAGTTAGGAATGTTGAATGTTGAATTAGTGCGCTTCGCGCATTAGGAATTTTAGAATTCCGAATTGAGAGTTGTCAATCAAATCAACATTGAACAACTCAAAATCGGCAAAGCCGACTAATTCAACATTCCTAATTCAAAACTCAAAATTCAAAATTAATACAGCGGCTCTGCCGTTTATATTATATAATGAAACTAAATCTTACACGACCTCTTGTTGTCTTCGACCTTGAGACAACAGGACTTGACCTCGTGCGCGACCGCATAATCCAGCTTTCTTACATTAAGGTTATGCCCGACGGCGAGGAACGACGCGAGAACCTGCTCGTAAATCCAGGTAAGGCCATTCCGCAGGAAGTAACTGAGCTGACCGGCATCAGCAATGATGACGTGAAGGATGCTCCTACATTCAAGGAGATTGCTCAGAAACTGAATGAGAAAATGAAAGACTGCGACTTCGCAGGATATAACTCCAATCACTTTGACATTCCGATGCTCGCCGAGGAATTTCTGCGTGCCGGCATCGACTTCGACTTCTCGAAGTGCCGACTCATCGACGCTCAGACTATATTCCATAAAATGGAACGCCGCAATCTGGCTGCCGCATACAAATTCTTCTGCGGACGCAAGATGGAGGACGACTTCACCGCTCACCGTGCCGACGAGGATACTGAGGCTACCTACCGTGTGCTCATGGCTGAACTCGACATGTATGCTCCTGGTGTACAGGATGAACCCGACCGTGTGCTGGAGAACGACATGGACTTCCTGGCTGAATTTTCAAAGCAGAACGACAATGTGGACTTTGCCGGTCGCATAGTATGGAAACCGTTGCTCGGTGCCGATGGCAAGCCATTGCTCGACAAGGACGGCAAGGAACGCAAGTTTGAGGCTTTCAACTTCGGCAAGTATAAGGGACGTTCGGTGGCTGACGTGCTGCGTGCCGACCCTGGCTACTATAGCTGGATGATGACAGGCGACTTCACATTCAACACCAAGCAGGTGCTGACACGTATCCGCCTGAAGGGATTTAATAAATGAATTAGGAATTTTGAGTTTTGAATTTTGAATTAGTCGCGGCTTAGCCTGCGATTATGAATTTTCAATTCAAAAATGAACAACTCAAAATCGGCAAGGCCGACCAATTCAAAACTCAAAATTCAAAACTCAAAAATCAAAACTATGCTAAAAGGCAAGAAAATAGTATTGGGCATAACGGGCTCTATAGCCGCCTATAAGTCGTGTCTGCTGATACGCGAATTCGTAAAGCAGGGAGCTGAGGTGCAGGTGGTGATAACACCTGCCGGTAAGGAGTTTATCACTCCCATTACGCTGTCGGCTCTGACACACAAGCCCGTGGTGAGCGAGTTCTTCTCGCAACGCGACGGCACGTGGAACTCGCATGTCGACCTCGGATTGTGGGCTGATGCAATGGTGATAGCTCCGTGTACTGCCAGCACTATGGGCAAGATGGCGCACGGTGTGGCTGACAATATGCTCATCACTACATATCTGTCGATGAAGGCTCCGGTGTTCATAGCTCCAGCCATGGACCTCGACATGTATCGACACCCGTCTACACAGGCCAATATGCAGACTCTGCTGTCGTACGGTAACCATATCATTGAGCCGGCTGACGGTTTTCTGGCAAGCGGACTGGAGGGTAAGGGACGTATGGAGGAGCCGGCTGTGATAGCACGCCGCATATCCGAATACTTCGACCGTCAGGACTGCAACTCGCCATTGGTGGGCAAGAAGGTGATGATAACTGCTGGACCTACATACGAACGTATTGACCCAGTGCGCTTCATAGGCAACTACTCGAGCGGCAAGATGGGTTTTGCCATTGCCGAGGAGTGTCGACGACGCGGTGCCGACGTGACGATAGTATGCGGACCTGTTAGCCTGAAGTGCGATGACGGCATACGGCGTTTGGATGTGGAGAGCTGTGAGGAGATGTATCAGGCTGCTACACACGAGTTTGCCAATGCCGACGTGGCTGTGCTGGCTGCTGCCGTTGCCGACTTCAAGCCTGCTGATATAGCCGACCGTAAGATAAAGCGCGAGAAGGACGACCTCGTGATGCGTCTGTGTCCTACGCACGACATTGCTGCGGCTCTGGGACAGGCAAAGACCGAGTGCCAGACCATCGTGGCTTTTGCGCTTGAGACCAACGACGAGGAGGCAAACGCACAGCGCAAGCTCGAAAAGAAGAATGCCGACTTTATCGTGCTCAATAGTCTGCGCAACGAAGGTACGTGTTTCCGCACCGACGACAATCAGATAGAGATAATCAGTCGTACGGACAAGAAGCAGTATCCCAAGTGCTCGAAGGCTGAAACGGCTAAATATATTGTGGACGAGATTGAGACCACAGTAAGCCGCAAATAGTCATAACTATACATTATATATATAATATGTCAATTCGATTGCTAACATCGTTTGTCGCCGCCGTGTTGGGTGGGGTAGGGTGTGCCGACGTGCATGCTCAGGAACTCGATGCACGCATCAGCATCAACCACTCGCAGGTGCAGGGTACTGACGCAAGCGTGTTCGACGATCTCGAACAGAATCTGACGCGGTTTGTCAACGAGCGCCAGTGGACCAGTATGCAGTTCTACAAGAACGAGCGCATACAATGCAGCTTCAACATAACGGTGACAAAATACGACAAGGCATCGAATGTGTTCACATGCAAGGCTGTGGTGCAAGCCAACCGACCCGTGTACAATGCCTCGTACACCACGACGCTGTACAGCAATACCGACAACGACTTCAACTTCGAGTATGCGCAGTTCGACCAGATACAGTTTAACGAGGAGCAGGTGGACAACCAGCTCACGGCGCTCATGGCTTATTATGCCTATCTGATTATCGGACTCGACCTCGACTCGTTTGCTCCGATGGGAGGTGAGGATGTGCTGCAGCGGTGCATGAATCTGACCAACAATGCTCAGAACCTCAACTATCCGGGATGGAAGGCTTTTGACAGCAGCCGTAACCGATTCGCCATAATCAACGACTACCTGGACGGAGCGATGAAGCCTTTCCGACAGTTGCAGTACGACTATTATCGCAACGGACTCGACGTTATGGCAACAAATGCCGACCGTGGACGTGCAGCCATAACGACGGCGCTGGAGGAAGACCTTAAGAAGGCACATGCCGACCGCCCATTGAGTCTGCTACCGCAGATATGGACTGACTACAAGCGCGACGAACTTGCCAACATATATCGAGGCAAGGGTACGCAGAAGGAGAAACAGAGTGTTTATGACATATTGTTTGGTATCAATGCCAGCCAAAACACGGCTTGGGAAAAGATAAAGGAATAGACTATGCTGAAAAAACTTGACATAAGAAACTTTACGCTTATAGACCATCTGGAGATGCTCTTCTATCCCGGATTCTCCGTTATCACGGGCGAGACGGGAGCTGGCAAGAGTATCATCATCGGGGCTATCGGACTGTTGCTGGGCAATAGGGCGGACACCAAGATGGTGAAGCGTGGGCGCGACAAGTGTATCGTCGAGGCAACGTTCGACCTTAGTGTGTATCACTCGGACGTGCTGAAGGACTTCTTCGAGCGCAACGATCTCGACTATGAGCCTGAGGAATGTCTGCTTAGACGCGAGGTGAACGCCAACGGCAAGAGCCGGGCTTTCATCAACGACACGCCGGTGACGCTGGCGCTGATACGCGAACTGGGCGAACAGCTCATCGACATACACAGCCAGCACCAGAACCTGCTGCTCAATCGCGAGGACTTCCAGCTGAATGTGGTGGACATCATCGCCCACGACAAGAAGCAATTGGCCGACTACCAGGTGTCGTACGGCAAGTATCGCAAGGCGCAGGACGAACTGGCACGTGTGAAGGAAGAGATTGAGCGCAATCGTGAGAACGAGGACTTCCTGCGTTTTCAGCAGAAGGAACTCGCCGACGCCAATCTTGTAGACGGCGAACAGGAGACGCTCGAACAGACGGCTGAGATGATGAGTCATGCCGAGGACATAAAGCGTGTGCTGCACGAGGCCGACCAGTGTCTGGCTGGCGAGGATATGAGCATTGTGAACGAGGTGCGCCAGCGTGCGTCGCAGTTGCGAAGCATAGCCGACATCTATCACGAAGCGCAGGAAATGGCCGAACGACTGGACAACTGCTATGTTGAGCTGAAGGACATTTCGCAGGAGATAGCATCGCATATAGACGATGTGGAATTCGACCCCGTAAAGTATAACGAAACTACCGAACGCCTCGATACTATCTACTCGCTACAGCAGAAGTATCATGTGGCTACTGTTGAGGAGCTTATTGCCAAGAAGGCTGAACTCGACGCACAGCTCGGCAATATCGATAATAGCGACGAGCGATTGGAGGAGTGCAAGCAACGTGTTGAGGTGCTGAAGACTGAGTGCACGCAGAAGGCTGCTGTGCTGAGCGAGGTGCGCCGCAAGGCTGCCGTAGAGTTAGAAGGCGAACTTGCCAAACTGTTGGCTCCGCTGGGCATACCCAATGTCAGGTTTAAGGTGCAGATTACTACCGGCGAACTTGCCCAAAAGGGTGTAGACAAGGTGATGTTCCTATTCAGTGCCAACAAGAGCACCGACATGCTGCCCGTATCGCAGGTGGCTTCAGGTGGTGAGATTGCACGTGTGATGCTGTCGCTCAAGGCCATGATAAGCAAGGCGATAGGATTGCCTACTATCATATTCGACGAGATAGACACTGGTGTGAGCGGACGTGTGGCTGAACAGATGGCGCATATCATGCGTGGCATGGGCGACGTTAACCGACAGGTTATCTGCATCACCCACCTGCCGCAGATTGCTGCTTACGGCTCTACCCACTATAAGGTGGCTAAGCACGAGGCTGAGAGTGGCACGGTGAGCACGATGACACAACTCACGCCCGACCAGCGCATAACGGAGATAGCCCAAATGCTCAGCGGTAGTGACGTGACACAGGCGGCTATAGACAACGCCAAGTCGCTATTAATGAAAGAAAAGAAATAAAAGTATATAGAATATTTATTATGAATCGATTTTTTGTTACTGTCTTTGCAGCTTTTGCTATGGCGGTGGCATCGTTTGCCCAGCCGTCAGCTGTCAAGAATGCTGCAAAGTCAACGTTCCGTCTGGTATGCTATGACGCGAACGGCAACCGCAATGCCGAGACTTACGGTGTGTTCACATCGGCCGACGGCGAGGCTGTTGCACCATGGTCGGCACTGTCGACGGCAGCTCGTGCCGAGGTGGTCGACTTCAATGGCAAGACATATAATGTACGCACACTGGTTGGCGTAAACGAATTGTATGACGTGTGCCGTTTTCGTGTAGATGCTTCAAAGACTCAGCCGGCTGCAATGGCTACTGCAACGGTGCCTGCCAACTCAAAGGTGTGGCTCGTCAACTTTGCCGACAAGAAGGTAAAGACCGATGAGTATTCGGTGGAGCGCAGCGAGAAGTTTATGGACAAGTATGCCTACTACATCTTTGCTTATAACGACAAAAGCGGTGTGGCTGGCAGTCCGTTTGTCAATGCCAACGGTCAGGTGATAGGACTGTTGCAGCAGTCGGAGACCAACATCGAGACTCATGCCGTAGACCCGCGTTTTGCAACGACATTGGCATTCAATTCTTTGGATGTGGCTCGTCCCGATTACAACAAGACAGCTATACGCATGCAGTTGCCCGACGACAGCAAGCAGGCGCTGCTGATGATTATGCTCACTTCGGAGCGTCAGGATTCAGCCAAGTATGTGGGCTATATCGCCGACTATATTGCTAAGTTCCCGCAGCAGGTGGACGGATATACTACGAGTGCTTTGCGCAAGAGCAGTAATGGCGACTTTGCCGGTGCCGATGCCGACATGAAGCAGGCGTTGAAGCATGCTACAAACAAGGCTGAGGCTCATGCCGAATATTCGCGCGTGATGTATCAGAAGCTTATCTACAGCAACGACTCGCTGTATAAGGAGTGGACTCTGGACAAGGCTCTCGGCGAGGCTGAGGAGGCTTATAAGATTGACCCGCAGCTGGCTTATCGCCACAGCGCTGCCCAGATACTCTTCTCGAAGCGTGAGTATGACAAGGCTTACGAAATATTCGACCAACTGTCGAAGACTTCGTTTGCTAATAGCGAGGTGTTCTACGAGGCTGCCCAGTGTAAGGCGCAGCTTGGTGCCAAGAACGAGGAACTGATAGTGTTGCTTGACAGTGCTGTGGCACGATGCACCAAGCCATATACATCGGTGGCTGCTCCGTATGTGCTTGCACGCGGACAGATGTACGATGCCATGAAGGACTATCGTCGCGCCTTGGCCGACTACAACGACTACGATACTATAATGTATGGTCGTGCCAATGCCGATTTCTACTTCACACGCTACAAGTGTGAGGTCAATATGCGTCAGTATCAGGTGGCTCTCAACGACATCGCACACGCCGCTTATGTGTGTGAGCCGCAGATGCGCCCCATCTATCTGGCTGAGATGGCTTCGCTACAGCTTCGTGTAAACATGCTCGACAATGCAGTGAAGACTGCCGACCTCTGCTTGCAGCTGGATGCCGACAACACCGACGCCCTACTTATCAAGGGTTTAGCCCTCGTAGGACTGAAGAAGAAACCTGAGGCTATGGAGTGCCTGCAACGAGTCAAAACTCTGGGCGACCAGCGTGCCGATGAGTATATAAAGAAATACAAATAAAAAAAGCGATTGAACACTAAAGGTTGTGTTCAAGCGCTTTTTAATATTGTTATAATCTAAATGTATTCAAATTTTGAAAATTCAACATCGGCGTTAGCCGACCAATTCAAAATTCAAAACTCAAAACTCAAAATTAATAATTGTCGTCGTCGTCGGTAACGTCCTCAGCCTCAAGATTGAGGTCTTCGGGGTCAGTATCGAATGTGGTGCGATAACTCTCCTCTGTGAGCTTGTCCTCATCGAATGTATCGTCGTCATCCTCGTCGTCGTACTTGTCCGCTGGCAAGTCGAGATCTTCTTCGTCTTCTTCGTCTTCGTTGTCGTAGCTCTTGCTCTTCTTGGTACTCTCGCTTTCGAGGCTTGCAACCGGCTTCTCCATTTCAGGTTTCTCCTTAGCGAAGATGGCCTCAACCCATGCGCCCTTGGCTATCTCGAGCACCTCAAAGCCGTCGTTCACCTTCTTCTCGTACATTCCGCCCGGCTTGTGCAGACGATCCTTAGGCAGTGTAGTGGTGCTGATGTCGAATCCGCTCTCGATGATGTCCTGAATGCTCTGAGAGAGAGAGTCCCATCCACCGCCAAAGTTGCGGTCGAGCACTTCGATGAGCTTAGCAGCCGAGATGTGACGTATGTTCTCGTATGTAAGGTCAGTGACGCGCATAATCTGACGCTTCTTGATACCCCACTTGCTGTTGTCGCCTTCGTCAGCACCCAGCGAACCAATCTTGAAGCCGCGAGCTTCGTATTTCTTGATTACTTCAGGGCGGTCAATCTTTATCTCTTCTATCTCGAAAGCGCTTTTGATAACATCAAAGTAGTGTCTCTTGTTGTCCTTGAAATCAGATTCCTTTCTGGCCGATTCCCACATACGTAAGATGTCATTCTCCTGCAATTCCCATACATTACTCTTTGTTAGAGTCTTGAGTGTCAAAGCTTTCTGTTGTTTCATATATTATTAATTTGTTTTCGTTTTTTGTTTTGTTTAGTCTATCTTGCTCATCTGCGCTATCGCCGATGGAAAAACGTGCTGCAAAAGTATATACTTTACTCCTAATTCACAAGTTTTTATCGAAAAATATAATAGGTCGAAGCTATAAAAAATCATGAGTTAAGTTTTTTGAATACAAGTGTTGCGTATATCATTTATATTTAATAATTTTGTCAAGATTTATGAGTGAACCTTTAGCTGAGAGAATGAGACCTCGCACTCTTGACGATTATGTCGGGCAGAAACATTTGGTGGGCGAGGGGGCCGTCTTGCGCAAGATGATTGACGCAGGGCGCATATCGTCGTTTATATTGTGGGGACCTCCGGGTGTGGGCAAGACCACGTTGGCGCAGATTATAGCCAACAAACTTGAGACTCCATTCTACACACTGAGTGCCGTAACGTCGGGTGTGAAGGATGTGCGCGAAGTGATAGAGCGTGCAAAGAGCGGACGTTTCTTCAGTTCGGCATCGCCAATACTGTTTATCGATGAGATTCACCGCTTCTCGAAGTCGCAACAGGACTCGTTGCTCGGTGCCGTAGAGCGAGGTGTGGTGACGCTGATAGGTGCCACAACAGAGAATCCATCGTTTGAGGTGATACGCCCATTGCTGTCGCGCTGTCAGCTGTATGTGCTCAAGTCGCTCGACAAGGACGACCTGCTCGAACTGCTTCAGCGTGCCATTACTACCGATACCGAACTATCCAAGCGCCACATCGAACTGAAGCAGACAGACGCCATGCTGCGCTATAGCGGTGGCGACGCGCGCAAGTTGCTCAACATCCTCGAACTCGTGGTTGAGGCCGACAGCAACGACCATGTTGTCATCACCGATGACATCGTGGCAAGTCGTCTGCAACAGAATCCACTGGCTTATGACAAGGGGGGCGATATGCACTACGATATCATCTCGGCATTCATCAAGAGCATTCGTGGCAGCGACCCCGATGCCGCCCTCTACTGGATGGCACGAATGATAGAGGCTGGCGAAGACCCGCAGTTCATAGCCCGTCGTGTGGTGATATCTGCTGCCGAAGACGTAGGACTTGCCAATCCAAACGCCCTGCTGCTTGCCAATGCCGCCTTTGATGCCGTAATGAAGATAGGTTGGCCCGAGGGACGCATTCCGCTGGCTGAGGCTGTGGTATATCTCGCCACAAGCCCCAAGAGCAATTCGGCATACAAAGCTATCAACGATGCCCTGTCGCTGGTGAAGCAGACCGGCAATCAGCCCGTGCCGCTGCATCTGCGCAATGCTCCCACACAACTCATGCAAAGCCTGGGTTATCACGACGGATATAAATACTCGCACGACTATCCAGGCAATTTCACACCCCAACAATACCTCCCCGATGCTTTGGTTGACAAACGCCTATGGCATGCCCAACACTCGCCAGTAGAGGAAAAATCATATCAACAGATGTTGCGCCTTTGGGGCGATAGATTTAAAGATAAAGATTGAAAAAATGAAAATAGTAGTATTAGACGGAAAAGGTGTTAATCCTGGCGATATGTCGTGGAGCGGCATAGAGCAGTTTGGCGACCTTACCGTATATGAGCGCACTGCGCCCGATGAAGTTTTGAGTCATGTTGGCGATGCCGAGATTGCGCTCACCAACAAGACTGTATTCAGTGCCGACACCATTGCACGCCTCACCAATACTAAATATATAGGTGTGCTGGCTACAGGATATAATGTGGTAGACCTTGAGGCGGCTTCACGCCACGGCATCGTAGTGACAAACATTCCTGCCTATAGCACCGACAGCGTGGCGCAACATACATTTGCACACATTCTCAACGTAACCAATCAGGTTGACCATTACGCACGTGCTTCGCGCGACGGAGAGTGGAGCCGTTGCCCCGACTTCTGCTATTGGGACAGTCCGCTGGTAGAGTTGGCTGGCAAGAATATTGGTATTGTAGGATTGGGACATATCGGTATGAAGGTGGCTGCTATAGCTCTCTGCTTCGGCATGAACGTGTATGCATATACAAGCAAGAGTCCCGACCAGTTGCCTCAGGGCATAAAGAAGGCAACGATGGAAGGACTGCTGAGCATAAGCGACATCATCACCCTCCACTGTCCGCTAAATGAAGAAACCAACCGACTCATCTGCGCCGACACCATACAGTATATGCGCGATGGCGTGATAATAGTGAACACAGGTCGTGGACCTCTTGTCGACGAGAGCGATATGGCGGCAGCACTTAATGCTGGCAAGGTAAGAGCCTACTGTGCCGACGTGATGTGCTCAGAGCCTCCCTCTGGCGACAATCCGCTGTTTCGTGAGCCACACGCCTACATCACACCGCATGTGGCATGGGCATCGGTAGAGGCACGCACCAAACTTATGAGTATTGCCGAGAACAATATCAAGGCTTTTCTTAATGGAACACCACAAAATGTAGTGAACAAAATATGATGCCTAACGAAGAACTTTACGGCCCTTTGCTCAATGTGATAGAGTTTTTGGGAACATTTGCCTTTGCCATTTCGGGTATACGCCATGCAGCAGCTAAGCGTTTCGACTGGTTTGGAGGATTTGTATGTGGCGTTGCCGTGGCCATTGGTGGCGGTACGCTGCGTGATATGATGCTGGGAGTGACGCCTTTCTGGATGACATCTTCCATATACCTCATCTGTACGTTTATGGCACAGCTGTTTGTCATCGTCTTTGCCCGGTCGCTAAAGCGATTGGACAATACATGGTTTTTCTTTGACACATTAGGTCTGGCTCTCTTCACGGTAGCCGGTCTGCAGAAGACGCTTGATTGCGGTTATGCGTTCTGGGTGGCGATAATAATGGGAACCATAACTGGATCGGCAGGCGGTGTAATACGTGACGTGTTGCTCAATAATGTGCCCGTTATCTTCCAGAAGGAAATATACGCCATGGCGAGCGTCACAGGAGGTTTAGCCTATTGGGGACTCGTGGAGTGTGGTTGTGACATGACAGTTTCGGTCATCATCGCATTCTTCCTCATCGTGGCAATACGCATCCTCGCTGTGAAATATCATATCTCGCTGCCTGTGTTAAAGGGCGAAGAATAATATATTCGCCCCTAACTATAGTACTATTTATAGTTAAAAGATACCTCTATAGCAATTTTTTTGCATAAAAGTCGAGTCTGTTTTGGTGGATTAGAAAAAAAACATTACCTTTGCACTCGATTTGTAGGTTCCGTAGCTCAGTTGGATTAGAGCAACAGCCTTCTAAGCTGTGGGTCTTGGGTTCGAACCCCAACGGAATCACCAATCACACATTTTGCATTACATCTGATAATACCGATAACAGCTTCTCAATCAAGCCGTTATCGGTATTTTGCTTCGTGTAAGTTGCTGACTATAAGCGTATTAGATACGTGTACGTGTTTATAAAACGTTTTACGTCGCAGCGTTCGAGTACACCTGCATACATCGGCTTTCCGCGCGTTTCGGACGCAATTTTGACGTATTTATATTACCAAAGTATTACCAAATACCAAAAATTGTATTACCCAATGCGTGATTCTATTCCCGATACATTATGAACAATTTCCTGACTTCATCATCGTGTCACCCCAAAATTTTTGTCAAAGAGTTTAGCTATTTTCTGATGCCTTGCCATCAGCATGGTTTGGGTGTAAACCTCCTTGTTCAGAGGTAGCCTAATTTGTATTGTCGTGATTGTCTTTGCCAATGCAAGCACCTTGTCCACGCTCATCTTAATCTCTGAGACTTTCAGCATACGCTCCAGTTCCTTGTAGACTTTCAAAGCCACAAAGCAGATGCATATATGGGCTTCGATGCGTTTGCGTGTAAAGTGAAACATGGGGCGTATCTCTATCTTTGATTTGGCTATAC
>OLSQ01000772.1_pt1 | contig 29743 bp, 19 predicted proteins | sample 1672561 | NCBI WGS metagenome assembly OLSQ01 (sample SAMEA3136699, study PRJEB25190) | human gut metagenome | biome: human gut; feature: human-associated habitat; material: faeces | place: Austria | collected 2013
GAGATGCTGAGACTGCATAGGGGATTGAGCCCTGCCAAGAGAATCAAGGCGATATTCTGGTGGTGCTATCTGCGCACGGAATGCCCGCTTGGGCCAGCGGGCATCCTTAAGACCATGCCAACGGACGATGGCATAGACCGAATATACAGCAAGCTGACCGATCGAGAGAGAATCTCCTCCGGCATCCCCCAATGGGGCGATGCCGTAGCGTGGAGCGACCTTCACCATATCGATCAGAATCACGATTCATTTAGGCACGATTGGGATTGAGCCTCATCACCACGTTTTGTCCATTAACCCCTCTTTTCTTGTTTGCCACAAGGGGGACGTCGTATATGTCCCAGCAGTCTTGCAGCTCTTCTGTGCTAGCGAGATAGAACGCATCACCCAGCATTATTGGTTTGAGACGTCCTCAGTTTTTCTCGAGGCAAATGCCGTCAGGCATGGTGACGTGGTACAGTGCATTAAAATTGGTGAATTTCTTCTCCAGGGTTCCCTGATGTCCGCCGTCAAAGCACTTCTGAAAAGTTGGACCGTCATCATATTTGATGATCATGAATTAATCGTTTGGGTTGCCCTTGAAGTAGAGCGGGAGCTCGGCCTCGCCGCCAATCGCATCGTACAGCTCTTTGGACTGCCCATAGGTAATCATGGTCCCACTCGTTCGGTGTTGATCTTCTTGGTCTTAGATTGCATCGCACAGGTGTTGTTGCCTTATTGATCGCATTGGTCTTACCAAAGAACCACTTCCGAGTAGATGCTGCGTGGCAGGGAGACAAGCTGTACATCAAACTTTAGTGATGGCTCAACTTTGCTGCTGGCATTATGGATCCGCATAGACATTTGCCAGCCTGCATCGAGGACAACAATGATGGTGTTCTTGCTGTCGGGGATAAAACCGACATGGTAGAGCGTTTTGGGAAGGGTCAGCTTGGGTATGCTAACACGTGCGTTGCCGTGCGCCCCCGCGCTGTTCAGTGTTCCTTCCAGATTCATTGCTTCAATGGTGTCATAGCGTTCTTTGTCGTTTGTAATGACTTTGTAAAAGTCATTTTCGCCAATGAGGTAATGGACGAGCCTGCCCGGAACTTCGCCCGGGTGCTCGGCGTCGAGCCTTTTTAGCTCTTCAATGAAGGCGTTTAGCACTGGTATGTAGTATCTTTCGGCTTTGTTCTCCCCCCATACTGCGGTTTTTCCGCTCGACTCGCGTATTTCGCGAAGCTCCTGAAACAGGGGTTTGACGGCTGCCCAATATTCGTCAGAGCAGGGGAACCCGAGCCATTCCTTGCCAAAGTCAATTGTGTCAGATAGCCTTGAGTGCTTTACGGCGCTGTGGTTATGCTTGCAGGAAAGTCCAATTTCCCATGCGTCCCTTTCTCTTTGGATGACGATATCCCTGACGTCTCCGGCGATTCCCTTGCTGTCCCCTTGTATTGAAATGCGAACAGCGTCTTCTGGGCGGTCGATAGTCAAATTTGGCTCTAGCTTAATGAGGGTATAGTATGCAGAGGATGCCGCGCTCAGCATATCGGCTTGTTTTTCTTCGGGTAGCGACTCAAAGCATTCCTTTGCTGTCTCGAATGGTTTGTCCATCCTAGTGCGTGTGTGTGAGGGTTCGTTATTTGATTGAAAGGTGTATGCGCAGGCGTACTCGAAGGCTTTGCCTTGTGCAGTTTGTTTTCCGCTCATGTCGTTCTCCAGATAAACGGGTTTTGTGGATGGGTTCTCTGCCCTTATGTTAGCCTACGTAGCCGGATGAGGTCTGCCTGTCTTCCAGTATGGCAAGATCTGCTATCGCGAATTGCGGAACGGTGCCGTTTTGACCTTATCTCTGAGCGAGGGTAAACTAGCAATTCCAACAGCATAGAAAGGAAGAACATGCGGATCGAAGACCGTCATGCGCCCGCTATGCAAAGCAGAACAGACTTAAAGCTTGTGTCACTTTTTTGCGGGGCAGGCGGTCTTGACCTTGGCTTTGAGCAGGCGGGATTCCAGGTGGTTTGGGCCAATGAGTTCGAACCGGCTGTGCGTGATACCTATCTTCGCAATCATCCCGATACGGAGTTTGTGTTGGCAGACCTCAACACCATCAACCCGAAAGATGTGCCCGACTGCGACGGCTTCATCGGTGGACCTCCTTGCCAGTCGTGGAGCATAGCTGGAAAGCAGAAGGGACTGGAGGATGAACGTGGGCAACTGTTCCTGAAATACATCGACATGATTGAGGCAAAGTTGCCTAAGTTTTTTGTCATCGAAAATGTCAAGGGCTTGCTCGATTCCGTTTTCAAGTATGTCTTCATCATGTTCCTCGACCGCCTTAACAAAGCTGGTTACGACGTAAAGTGGGAACTGCTCGATGCCGTCAACTACCGCATTCCGCAGAATCGCGAACGTGTCTTCATTGTTGGTTTCCGCAAGGATTTGCACATTGACTACACATTCCCTGCACCCACCTGTACTGAGCCGATTACCCTTGAACGAGCCATTGCCGACATCAAGGAACAACCGACCTTCTACAAGGGCAGCGGTCAACTCACGCCGAACATATCACGTCCCAACCATGATGTGCTGACATCAGGATTTGGTGCATACTACTATCGTGGCAACCGTCGCAGGGGTTGGCAGCAACCATCATTCACCATCCATGCCACGGCAGACAATGCCCCCCTGCATCCATCTTCGCCCAAGATGCTCTACTTCGGTCACGAGAAGTGGGAGTTCCAAGAGAATAAGAAAAAACAATACCGTAGATTAAGTGTCCGCGAATGTGCCCGCATCCAAACCTTCCCCGACAACTTCATCTTCGAGGGAACGGACATCAAGGCTCAGTACAAGATGATAGGCAATGCTGTACCGCCTCGCCTAGGCAATGTGCTGGCAAAATCCATCCTCGCAGCACTTGCTAACTTGCAACCCTCTGATGGGATCGGTATTTCAGCGACTCTCTTGCAACCGACCATCAGCGATGCTTGCATATTGGTCGGCTATTACAAAGGCGAGAACCACAAACGCCTCATCCTCGAAAATGGCTTATACTATGTGCGAAGCGATGGGCGAACAGGATCGATGTTCAAGGAAGATTGTGCCATCATACCCAAGTACCTGCTCATGCATCACAAGGACAATGCCGGGTTCTACGAGTTGGATGGCGAAGAGCCAATACTCGCAGATGCCTCCTTTCTCACCTCGCTCGGTTTCGATGTCTCTGGCAAGACGTACCTCTGTTTCCGTCTCAAGGACAAGAAGAGCATCGACCTCGGCACACCTGTTTACGACAAACGTGGCTACGCACCACTATTCACAACATTAGCGAAAACAACAAAAAAATAACGCATCATGGCTGCACTACGATATTACTATTCAGATACCATCTCGATGTTCCTCTCCAGGAGTACCGATGAGATTGTTGGTAAACTGACTCTTGCCAGCCAGCATGACATTAACGATGAAACTTCCAACTCATGGGTTGAGGAGATTGAGTCGTTGCGTAACGTGCTTGCGCCTTACAAAAACAGAGGTAGTGTGTATTTCGAGTACAACATCCCTCGTATGGGCAGACGTGCTGATGTCATCCTCGTAATCGAAGAACTAGTATTCATTTTAGAATACAAAACTGCAGACAGCAAGTTCACATACGATGCACGCACTCAAGTATGGGATTATGCTCTCGACCTTAAGAACTTCCAAGAAGGTAGTTTGGAACGCATCATCATTCCTGTGCTTATTGCACCATCAGAAAAGGATAAGAACTGCACTTTCAATCTCCGTCATTTCGAGGATGATGTTTATGAGCCATTGCAGACGAATAACAATCGTCTCGCAGAAGCAATATCCTTGCCGTTGGCTCAGATACCTCATGCAACAGTCCCACATTCTGACGAACGTGATGAGCGATGGGCGAAGAGCGGTTACGAACCAACTCCAACCATCATCGAGGCAGCCGTTGCACTATACGAAGAGAATACCGTTGAGGACATCACAAAGCATGGTGGTGATATAGATAAGGCTTCAGCCGAACTATGCCGAATCATTGACCATTGCCGAGAACATCAGCGCAAAGCCATCTGTTTCATTACTGGTGTGCCGGGCGCTGGCAAGACGCTCATCGGACTGAATACAGCCATCGATCAGTTCAATCGTGGCGAAAAAGCCGTCTATCTTTCCGGCAACTTCCCTCTCGTTGAGGTGTTACAAGAAGCTTTGACTCGCGACTATGTACGTCGTGAGAAGGTTAAGGCGAAACAAGAAGGGCGCAAGCCATGTACAAAGGAAGAAGCCAAGAGTAAAGTCAAGGCTTTCATCCAGATGATTCACCATTACCGCGACCTCTATCTTGAAGGCACAGAGGTTGTCGGAAACGAGATAAAACCTATCGAGGGCTACTTCCAGAGCCACACCGATAAGGCATACATTCCAGCAGAGCATGTTGCCATCTTCGACGAAGCTCAGCGAGCATGGACAGGCGATGAACTCAAACGATTCATGCGTGAGAAGAAAGGCATAAAGGAGTTCCCTTATAGCGAACCCGAATATCTCATCAGTTGCATGGATCGCCAGACGGATTGGGGCGTAGTCGTTTGCCTTGTGGGTAACGGACAAGCTATCAACAAAGGTGAAGCAGGATTGACAGAATGGATAGAATCCATCAACCGCTGCTATCAGGATTGGGATGTTTATATGTCCGAATACCTCATTGAATCAGGCGATGTGAGTAAGGAAGAACTGGCACTTGTAAAGCAACAGTTGAAACCTCGAGAAAACCTTCATTTGAAAATGTCTATGCGCTCTTTCCGTTCAGAGAAGGTAAGCATATTCGTCAATCAACTACTTGCATTGAAGCAGGAGGATGCAGCAGCGACCTTAAAGGAACTTGGCAACTACCCGATAGTAATGACACGCTCTCTCGATACTGCTAAACAATGGTTGCGCGACCATGCCCGAGGCAGTGAACGATTTGGCCTCCTGGCCTGCAGTAAAGCAGAGCGACTGAAAGCCATCAGCATCAACGTGCGCTATCAACCCGACTTCGTTCATTGGTTCCTTGAAGACGATTCGGACATTCGTTCGTCAAATGCCCTCGAAGACACACTCACCGAGTTCAAGGTGCAAGGACTTGAAATAGACTGGGCATGTGTGGCTTGGGATGCCGACCTGCGTCTGAACAAGGAGCAAACCGAATGGCAGCACTTCCAACTGCGTTCAGGTACCAAGTGGCAGAACATCAATAAGCCAATAAACCAAGAGTACCACATCAATGCATATCGTGTCCTCCTCACCCGAGCACGCCAAGGCATGGTTATCGTAGTTCCCGATGGAGACCATGGTGTACCGCCAGACGAGACGCGCAAGCCTGAGTGGTATGATGGCATTTATAGCTATTTCAAAGGATTAGGTATAAAAGAAATATAATAAGACTAAAACATGTATACAAGAATATGCCGTTAAAATTCATTGATCTCTTTGCTGGATTGGGAGGTTTCCACTTTGCACTCGAAGAACTCGGGTGTGAATGTGTATTCTCTTCCGAACTCAAAGAAGATCTAAGAAAACTCTACGCAATAAATTTTCCCGGGTGCAGGATTGAAGGTGACATCACAAAGATTTCACCTGCGGAGATTCCTGCTCACGATGTGCTGTGCGGAGGTTTTCCTTGCCAGCCTTTCAGTCAGGCAGGAAAACGTCAGGGATTCAATGACGATAAAGACCGAGGAAATCTCTTCAATTACATTTGTGTCATTCTTGCTTATCATCGTCCTCGTTATGTATTCCTTGAAAACGTCTCTAATCTCATGGGACATGATGACCATAACACATGGAATGTAATCTACCATAAGTTGAGTGACCCAATCGAGGAAGGTGGCTTGAATTACGAGGTGCGTCAAGAGATTCTTTCGCCTCATCAATTTGGCATCCCTCAACATCGTCGTCGTATCTACATTGTTTGCGAAGCTCGTGAGTTTGGACGTTTAGAGAACTTCCAATTCCCTGTACCCAATAATCGTAAGTGCGACATTACAAAGATGCTTAATACTGATGATACCGATTATCTGCCATTAAAAGCAGAGACACGAAATCAGTTAAGGATTTGGCAAAAGTTCATCGACCAATGCGTTGCTCACGGTGAGGAAATTCCGACTTTCCCTATTTGGGCAATGGAGTTTGGTGCGACCTACGAATACAGGGAAGCAGCTCCTGCATCACAGACAATAGCAAATCTCACTAAGTATCGTGGCAAACTTGGTTGCGAAATCAAAGGAACGACCAAGGATAAATGTCTTGCTTGTTTGCCTGTTTATGCTCAGACGAATAAGGACAAGAAGTTCCCTGATTGGAAGATACGCTACATAGAGCAGAATCGTGCATTTTATGTTCGTAATAAAGAATGGCTTGATGACTGGTTACAATCGGTAATGGAATTTGAGAACAGCCACCTGAAGATGGAGTGGAATTGCGGCAAAAAGGCTACTCCTATTTTGACCGACAAAATCATTCAGTTCCGTGCATCGGGTATTCGCGTAAAACTTCCTACATTTTCACCGGCACTCAATTTGTGTGGCACTCAGATACCAATTCTTCCTTGGGTACAGCTTCCGGCAGAGACACTTGCCGAAGGTGATGAACCAACAGGACGCTACATGACACGCAAAGAAGCCGCATTGCTTCAGGGCATGAAGAAACTGAAATTCGGAAACGAGACTTTCCAACTTTCCGTACCACGTTCGTATGCAGCATTAGGCAATGCCGTTAATGTAACAGTTGTAAAACACATCGCTAAAAACCTTCTTGGATTATGATAGAACATAATATTTCAGTCGTTGATATCACTATCGGTGCAAACATGTATGGTCGTATTTCCGATCTTCCTAACACACCATCGCATGTGTTAGCGGAGTTTGTGGATAATGCTTTGCAATCATCACGCGACAAGAAGGAGCAACTTCTTGCACTTGATGTCAACTATCGTTTGCGAGTTGATATTGACTTTGAATGGGATGAAAACACCAATCAGGCAACAGTTATAACAGTTACAGATAATGCTGGTGGCATTGATGCAGATAATTACACTAAGGCTTTCAAACTTGCCAACACTCCAGATAACAACGAAGGATTAAACGAGTTTGGTATGGGTTTGAAGACTGCTGCGCTTTGGCTTGGAAATGAGTGGAACGTAAAAACATCGGCTTTTGGCGAAACCGTTTCTCGTTCCATCACGTTTGACCTCAACAAGGTGCTTGCAGACAGCCTAACCAAACTGGTTGTAAAAGCAGAAGAGGCAGAAGCAACAGAACATTACACCACCATCCGCATTGCTTCGCCTACTCCAAAGTCGCCCACAAAGAAAGCGTTGGACAAGATAAGAACAGAACTCAGCAGCATCTACCGCAAATCACTTCGTCAGAATGAAGCAGACATTTATGTTGATGGTGTTAAGTTAACCTTTGAGGAATCTGAGATCCTGACAGCACCTTCTGTCAAGGATCCCAAGGGACCTGCAATCTATTGGCGCAAGGACATTGATTTCAAATTCGGCAAATATAGAGCAACTGGCTTCATAGGTATTCTGAAGGACATCAATAGTACCAAGAACGGATTCGTTCTGTTGCGTCGTGGTCGTGTTGTCTATGGTGCAGAAACTGATGGACGATACTTTCCTAAGAGTCTTTCGGGCTCTACTGGCACATTCCGCTACAAGCGTATCTTCGGAGAACTGGAGTTGGAAGGTTTTGCTGTATCCTTCAACAAGAATGACCTTCAGGACAAAGAGAATCTTGAAGCTCTGATGGAGATGCTTCGTGGTGAGATTCACACCAAGGAGTTTGACTTATACAATCAGGCAGAAGATTATCGTCTTGACGAACGTCAGAAGAAGGTTAATAAACTTGTGAAGTCGCACAATAACGACAAGAAAAAGAACGAGAAGATAGAAGTCGTTACAAAGCCACAGCCAGTAACAACAACTACGACTTACGCTCCCGATACAACGTCACAACTATCAATTGTGAGCGAACCCAATGCGGACACTCCACTTGTAATGGGACACTTTGATGACACTTACAACATCAATGGAAAAGATTACAAACTTCGTGTAGAGATGGTTGATAAGGGTAATGAACTTGTATGGCTCGACACCATGCAACAGGACGAGAATGTGGTAACATGCAAAATCAACATGAACCATGTTTTCTTCCAGCATTTCCAAAACTCAGAGAAAGCTATTGTTGCTATTCTGAAGACCATGGCTCTTGCAAAGTTTATGGCCAAAGAAGAAGGTAACGACTCTACGGCTGAACTCTTCGACTCATTCAATGCTTACATCAAAAAGACCAAAGTATAACTTATGCAGCATATTATTATAAACGATACGCCAACAGGTGCAAGTGCTGTTAATGCGACAAATAGTTCTGTCTTAAACGAGGTGGAACTTGGAGCGCATTTCAATACATTTGTATTTTCACAAATGATAGGTCCTAAACCTGATGGCTCATACAAGAAGAAAGGTATAACACCTGTTGGAGCAGCGACTTTACGCGAAGAAACTGCCCACATTCTTGCCCATTGCAATCCTCATAATGCTGTGCGTAATCCTGAGACAACACACCTTGTCGTGGGTTATGTTCAGAGTGGTAAAACCATGTCGTTCACAGGTCTCACAGCCCTTGCACTCGACAACCATTATCGTGTTGTCGTTTATCTGGCAGGTTCTAAAACCAACCTCCTTGATCAGACTTCAAAACGTCTGAAAAAGGACTTGATAAAGGAGAGCGGAGTCAACAATCGTGAAGTCTTCAAGATACACAAAGACCCAAAGATTGATGACCTTGACCAGATTGTGGGCAACCTATACATGGACAACACCATTCTGCTTATTCCCATCCTCAAGCACCATAAGCATATTGATGCCTTGACTACCATTTTCAAGTCGAACGATTTTATTGAAGCCATGGAGGACGAAACCGTTCTTATTATTGACGATGAGGCGGATCAGACATCACTCAACAGCTATGGCCGCAAGAATAGCAAGAAGGCAGAAGATGAGGAAGAGGAAAAATCTGCAACTTATGATTCTATCATCAAGATGCGCAATGCACTTCCTGGCAACACTTACATCCAATACACAGCTACGCCACAAGCCAACATCCTTATCAGTATGAAGGACATGCTTTCTCCAAAGAGTCACACTTTGCTGACTCCTGGTGAAGGTTACATTGGAGGCAAACTCTATTTCGGACGTGGTGCAAACCATGAATTGTTTAGAGGCAGATTGATTCAGCAGATTCCGAATGAAGAGGTTTTCCATAAGACCAAGAATCCACTTGGTCGTATGCCGAAATCGTTGAAGGATGCTCTACTTATGCACATTCTTGCCGTAGCGATTGTGGTTAAATATCTTCGTCGTGATGGCGTAAACTATCTTTCTATGATGGTTCACCCAGCCACCGAAAAGAAGTACAACTCGAAGTTCAAGAAGTGGATTGATGCGCAGTTGAAGTCATGGAGGAAGTCAATACGAAAAGATGATGGCAATGACGACAAGCGCAGCTTGATTAAGCGTCTGCGTGAACTATTCCCTGCAGCTGTAGAATTTTACAATGTTGAAGAACGACCTGAGTTTGAAGAGCTGCTCCCTCTTATTCAGAATGTGCTGTGCAGTTGGAAGGTTTATCTTGTCAACACCGATAAGGATGCCCAAACCGAAATTGAGTGGGATGAGTATGCCATGCATGTACTGGTAGGTGCAGAAATGCTGAATCGTGGGTTCACCGTTGAGAATCTTGCTACCACCTACATGCCTCGCTACTCTACAGGTCCTGCCAATGCTGACACCATCCAGCAGCGATGCCGTTTCTTTGGCTATAAGCGCGATTATATCGAATCTTGTCGTGTTTACCTGCCAAGCTGGACAATGAATGACTACAAGGCATACGTTGACCATGAAGAAGAACTCCGCTCGGTTCTTGCCACATGCGACAATCTTGCAGCTGCCGAACGTAAGATACTTCTCTCACCAAAGATGAAAGCCACTCGCGCAAATGTGTTGCCAATCAGTATTGTCAATAGCCAACTGAAGGGTGTGAAGGAAATGCAGGCATACGAGAGCAAAGAACGCATCGAGCAGAACAAACGTGTAGCAGAGGCATTTATCGAGCAGCACATCGAGGACTTTGATATTGAGGTAGACTATCATACCGATGACCGTTGCCATCGAGGTTTCCGCATGACCGTTGACGAAGCGATTGAGTTCCTCGATGACTTCCAGTTTGGTAACTACAAGGATGCGACTCGAAAGGCTGCAACAATTCGCTACCTGCGTTATCTGGCAGATAAGGAAGACGAACCTCTTCAATTCGTTTATTTCTACCAGATGGCTTATAAGCGTGTTGGAGCTAATTTGCGATCTCGTAACTTTGACTACAATACCATGAGAACTACCGTACCACTGGCTACCGGTCGTTCAACAAGCGGCACGGATGTTTACCCTGGTGACCTTGCCATCGTGGGTGCAGATTCCATTACCATTCAATTGTATCATATCAAATTAGATGGTGTGAAACCTGTAGATTATCCGGACGATGCTTACTCACTTGCTATCAGTTACCCCGATTCGTTTGCCACAAACTACGTCCTCTCTGAACAGGCAAATCAGGAGGATGAGGATGTTGAAGACGATGATGAGGATTAATATGGAAGAATGACTATGCAGAATAAAGATATATACGAGAAGTTCAAGGCGTTAGCTAAGAACACGACAGAAGATAAGAACTTTGCTGTTATTCCTATCTTGGATACTCATCATAAATTGGGAATCTCTAAAGAAGGTTATCCAAAGTTCTTTGTATACACCAACGATACGGCATCAACAACACCTAATACGACTCTAGATATTCTGTCTGTAGAATACAACCTGTCGTGTACGTTTGTAGATGATAACGATACGAAAACACCACATCACTATACCGTCATAACACTCCGTTCGGTAGATCGCACATTGCAAGAGGATTTCTTTGACATTGTTATCATGATGTTTGGTAGAATGTCAGAAATACCTTCCAAGCGTGAAATCGCCATCGAAGTAGAGAATTTGATTTCGATCTTCTCTGCCATGACTTGTCCACCACGCAAGAAGATTCAAGGTCTTTGGACAGAACTTCTTGTGATAGAACGCAGTTACATACCCGAAACGTTGATTAAGGCATGGCACGAGTCGCCGACAGCGAAATATGATTTTACAATGGGACGTGACAAAGTTGAGGTCAAGAGCACCAGCAGCGAAACACGCATCCATCATTTCTCATTGGATCAGTTATGCCCATCTGCACACTCACGTGTTGTGGTAGCTTCGGCTATTGTACGCGAATCAGCACAAGGCAAGGATGGCTTGTCTGTCCGTGACTTGTACGATAAGATTTGTAACAGAGTCAATTCGGTTGATGCGCGAATGCACATGATGAAAGTGATTGCGGAAACCATCGGAACTGACATGCATCGTCTCAATGAGATTTTCTTTGATTACGTTGAGGCATGCGATACTCTACGCTATTATGATTCCAACGATGTGCCTGGAGTTGACAAAGATGGAGTTCATCCTGGAGTTACAAGTGTTGGTTTCAATAGTGATCTTTCGGGCGTACTGGATATTCAGTCGCCTGATTCTGATTTCAAACGTGGCGAAAGCCCATTGTATAAAAGTTTGTACAAATAAAACATATTATGGACGAAAATAGCAAAATTCTGGAAACAGAACAGCAAGCACCTGTTCTGCACAGAAATCTTACTTCTGCCGAGTTGCTCAACATATTTGTAACTGAGATGAATGCCTCTGCTACTTTCAAACTTATTGATGAGGCAAAGAATCCTTGCCACATCATGTTTGAGGGTGTGGAGTATTACATTTACGTCAAGAACCTATCTTCTGCTTACTTTAGCAACCCTGATGTTTCGCGAGCTCAGTTGACTGGGGTTGACACATTGTTGCAGATAAAGGAATCGGATGCGTTATTCATCCTGCTTGGTTATGACTCAGATAACCGAGTGTTTGCTGCATGGAATCCCCATGTGGCTAAGCAACGTATCGGTACAGCTTCAAGTCCTTCACTTTATTCTCGTTTCTCATGGCAGAAAGAGGCTGCTGAACAAGGGGACTTTATTACACGAGAATTGAAAAATGATGGTTCTGTGCTTTTGTTCCCACAAGAATACATCTGCCTTTTCCTTGGTAACATCGAAATGTTCTTCCCTGACACTTCTGAGTACGTTGCCATGGGGTCGAAGCGCAGGAGTGAAGCCAATGCTGCTTATCGTGAATTGACCAATACACAACATTTGGGAGAATTTGCCAAATATCTGAATGCAGCAGGCTTTGATCAACCAACAGTACAAGAGCACGTACGAGCCATAAAGCAACTGATCAGCACATCGCTGATTTCAAATAACAGAAGGATATTCCTTGCGTGTGACACATTGGAGGAGTATCGTGACGCAGCAACTGCATTTCTTGCTCTGGATGAAATTAAGCAAATGGATGCAGAGATGGACAATACGTTCTCATACGCACTACCTGCTTACATAGACTTCTTGATTGACGAGTATGGACAAGAGCCTGAGGATGCTGAGGATGAGAATGAAGAAATGCCAGAACCCACAGAAGAGGAACTGGAACTGACTCCTGAGTCAGAAGATAGTGCAGAAGAAGAAGAGGTTGACTATGAAACTCCCTTTACGGATGATCATGGCATCCTTACGTGTATTGCCAACCCTACATTGATTGACCTTCTGCGTGAGGATCTGGATTCAGAATATCCTCGTCCGATGTCTGCTTATGCTACTGTCGAAGATTTCTATGGAGATTTATTCCCAAATATGGAAATGTTCCATTGGCAGGCACTTTTTAAGAAAATAGACTGGAACAATCCTTATCCCACTTTGGATAGCATCCATATGTCATTGGAAAGAAAACGTTCCGTTAGACAAAAGATTCGCATAGTGTTTGATGGTGGTAGAGAAATTTGCGAAAAACAAGTCGTGAATACACTAATTGAGGTAATCAAGTATGCAGGCGTTGATAATGTTCGAGCACTTAACATTACAATGGGAAAGAATGGCGGTTCCCCTTTAATTGATACAGTAGTTAATCCGAAGTATGCAAACGCATTCAAGGAATTAGGAAATGGACTTTACGCTAACACGTGCTCAGATACAGTGACAAAATACTCACAAATTCAAAAGATAAATACGGCTCTAGGGCTAAATATGCAAATTTCTTTGGAATAATAATATCAGAATTGATGGTTTGTTCCATTGAGATAATCAGAAGGTTTTACAGTTAAGAACATAAAAGGCTGCAATATATGGAACTTCAATTTGATAAAGAAGGCAATATAGTTCGCTTAAAAGACATGTGCGACCATGTTATAGGGTCTGGTGTTTTGTATTACGAGGAATACCTGGGTGGAAGGCTCTATGCATTGACAGCAGCTCATAACCTATATGAAGATGGCGATCTTTTTGGAGTTCTCCGAAAGAGTATCTATGTAGAGGTCTACTCATACACTCATCAATGCTATGAACCTATAACTATTAGAAACATCTCCGATTCTGTAGCATGTTCACCAAAGAAAGATGCAGATTTTGCTATAATAGTATTGAACAAAGTCGATGTTGATTCTATAAATCCAAACTTATCAACAATACAAATTGTTAACAATTGCGCAGAAACCAAAAGCATGCTTTTATTGGGTTTTCCAAAAGCGAATAATCACAAAGAAGTATTGTCAAGTAATGTTACAAGAATAGAAGAACGTATAGGAGAACAGCAATTTCTCCTAAATATGGAACAAGGCATTGCAAACTTTTATGTGGAGGGCTATTCGGGAGGCGGTATTTTTGTTGAGAATGAAGCCAATGAAAGTGTTCTTCTTGGTTTGTTTGTGAGGGTGCAGGCAAATGAAGAACGTGGGCATTTTGGTTACGGCCAATATCTTAAAGACATTAATACCATTTTAGAAGACAAAAGGTTACCAACAATTCGTTTTAGCTATTTTGGCGTGAGCGGACTGACTCATAATAAATTGTCGAATCTCTGTAGTAAATCAAAGAAGAATTTAGGTCCTGATTTTGGTATTGATGTTAAAACAACGATTCAACCATATTTAGATGCAGTTTGTCGTAATGATAGTTTTTTTAGGGTTTTTAGAGAGTCTCTTGAAAAATGGTTTCGTGATATTCATTTTTATGGTAATGAGTCGACATCTCCTACAGGATTGCTGGAAAAGGAATTCATAGGGATTAAAGACCATATTTCTCACATTATTAGTTGTCTCGAATTACAACTCCCTCATGAAATAGATTTCTCCGAATGTAGCTCATTAATAAATAGTTTTATGTCAAAAGTTGAGTCCTTAAGGAATTCTATTTATGGGCAGTTAAGGGAACTTCATGGGGAATCATACAGGCAAGACAAGGAGTCTCTAAATACTTATTTGTCAAGATTGTACACATTAGAGCGATACTGCGATGGTTTTGATTATGCAATTAGAAGCACAAATTACCTATTTACAAATACTCCAATTGCAATCATAGAAGGTGAGGCTGGATGCGGAAAGTCATATATTTTGGGGCATTTGTCTGATTCCTTAATTAAATCTCATACGCCTGTAGTGTTCTTATTAGGTAGAGATTTTGATCAAAAAGAATCAATAGAATGTAATCTAAAAAAACTTATAGGTATCAATTGCAATTTAGATGTATTTCTGAATAATTGCAACTGTATTGGCATTGAGCGTAATCAACGCTTCATGATACTCATCGATGCTATCAACGAAACAGAAGGTCGTCATTATTGGAAAAATAATATTGGTGGTTTTGTTGACGTTATTAAGAAATATCCTGCAGTGGGACTAATTTTGTCGATAAGGTCCACTTACATCAAAGATGAAATTCCAGAAGGTTTTGATAAGGATAATGGCATACATTTTATTCATCATAATGGGTTAAGAGGAAATGAGGAAGAGGCAATTCATAAGTTCTGTAAATATTATAAGATTGCAGCACCAACACTTCCATTACTTAATCCTGAGTACAGTAATCCTTTGATGTTGCATATATCATGCGAGGTTGCTCAAAAAGAAGGTCATGGACGTTTCATTATGGCTCATACGGGAGCATCTTCTCTCTTTGATGCCTATCGTAAGGTGTGTGATAGTAAGTTTGACGATAAGAATGATATATATGATGGAAAACATATTGTTTCAAAATCCATCAAAGCTATTGCAAAAGTGTTTGTAGATATAGGGGCAGATTGTATCAGTTTTGACCACTGCGACAGACTGTTGTCGGAGAAAGTGGGGGAAAAATACCCTACACTTTTGAAAGACCTAATCACTTCGTGTATTTTGTCAAAGGACTATGTTCCTGGTAAAGAGGAGGAATATGTAAGATTCACATATCAAAGATTGTCTGACTTTTTCATAGCAGAAGCGTTAATTAGTGACTGCTTTAATAGTGATGAAGTTATTGAGAAATTTGCAGATGTAGAGTTCAAGAAACATCTTTATAAAAATACAAATATCTCAGGCATTATAGAGCAACTTGCAATTTTACTACCGGAGAAATATAATCTTGAATTTTGGGAAGTAATCGATTTGTCAGAAGTGGATTATTTATATAAGTCCAGTACAGAGATTTTATTAGATAGTCTGGCGTGGAGGTCGAAGGAGCATATTGATGACGATAAAATTGTAAGATTCTTAAAAGCAGAGGACTTCTCATATTTTGACTATCTGAACACATTGGTTTTACTTGCTCCTATTCCTGGTCATCCTTTTAATAGTGATCGTTGGCACAATATTATGAAGCAAATGGATTTGCCTCATAGGGAACAAGTGCTCCAGAGGTTCTTGCTAGATTATTCAGATGTTGACAATAATTACTCTTGTCCACATATCGACAGACTCATAGAATGGGCATGGAGATTGGGGGTATCTGCAGAAGTGGATGATGAAGTGGCTCGATTGACAGGTCAATTGATGGCATGGTTTCTATGTTCTACTAAAAATGCACTTAGAGACAGAACAACCAAGGCAATGGTCAATCTACTTCAAGGTCATGTTTTATCTCTTATTTCAATATTGAAATCTTTCGAAGGTATAGATGATCCATATATTCTGGAACGATTATATGCAGTCGCTTATGGTTGTATTTTGCGCACCCCCAATGTAAGCGAGAAAAGGCTAATCGGTGAATATGTATATCATTATGTATTTGTTGATTCAAATCTTCCTAAGCACCTTTTAACAAGAGACTATATGTGTAATATAGTTGAGTATGCAGTTGAAAATGCACAGTTGACGGGCGTTAACATGAAAAATGTATTGCCTCCATACAATGAGCAAATACCCGAATTTCCGTCTAAGGATGAAATAGATGCATATAAGATTCCTTATGATTCAGATATAAAGTATCGACATGCACAGAACGACATTCTGAATTCAGTTATCGATGGCCTTGCTGATTTTGGAACAAAAATTGTGGATTCTAGAGTAGGAGAATTCTTTGGATGGTCTTTCAAGATTGAAGAAGAATATGTTGCTCTTAAAAAAAAATCACGAGGGAAAAAGCGTGACCTGCTAGATTGTTTTGAGATAATTTCAATTAGATTTAATGCAGTTAAAGAAAAACAAGAAAATAATCCTTTGTGGAAGCCTAGACGGTCGAGTTTGGAAAGACAAATCATGGAAACCTGCTTCGAAATGTTACCCTCGTTGTCAAATCAGTTGAATAAGGCATTTGGTGAAAGAATGGCAAATAAAATTCAAGAAGAATACATTCCGAATCATTCCAAACTTAAAACAAATAGATATTTATATGGTATAAATCAATCAGGCGTTAGACGATGGATAGTCAAACGTGTTTTCGATCTTGGTTATAATAAAGATCTTCATGGAGAATATGATGAGTATGTAAAAAGAATAGAGGGGTATGGTCGCCAAAGTTCAGATATTGGCAGAATAGAAAGGATTGGTAAGAAATATGAATGGATTGCATTATGGGAGATTTTAGGATGTATTGCAGATAACCACTGCATTGAAAACCCATGGGACACATCTATCCCGATGAAATATGATGGCGCATGGCAAAACTATTGGAGAGATATTGATCCTGCCTGTATAACCAGACGACAGGAAGATATACAGGAATCTTCATGGCATGATTATATTACTTATCCTTATTGGAATCAGGAGGTAAATGCATGGATGGAAGCAACTATTGATGCAATTGATATAAAAAATTACTTACAGAGGGAAGATCCTGATGGTAATAAATGGCTTACATTACATGATTATAAAACAGAATATGAGCCAAAGGAAATTGGTGCTGATAGATGGGGCACGGAGAGTAGATTTTACATCATAAGTATATATTCATACATTATCAGTAAAAGAGATATTAATCGTCTAGTCAAGGGTGCAGAGGGTCAGAACTTCTACGATTTGAAAAGGCTTGAACCATATGATGGCAGTTTGTATCATATTACGAGAGAAAAATATTGGTCTCGGGGAACAACTCTTGAGAAAAAGAATCATAATGATGGCAAAGCCCCTTTGTATAGTGGGTGCAATGTAAAGGGTATAGTCCCTATAGAACTAATGAATGGTAATATCGAGGGTGATTACTCTGGAACTCGCGCTACATATTATATGCCACGCAAAAATCTATTAGATATGCTTAGCGCAAGATATGCTGATGAAGATGGGTTGTTCGTTAATAACAGAGGTGAGACCATTGTATGTTGCAATCCAAATAGAACGAATCATATACTTTTTCGGAAAGATAGACTCTTGGAAGCGCTTCATACAAAAGGATTGGATTTGGTCTGGATAGTTGTTTTGGAGAAATTTTATAATCCTCATGATGGCAGTTACAATAGTAAAATGACTATGCCAAGCGGTCTCTTTTACATGGACGAGAATGACAATATTAAAGGAACTATGACTTTACATAAACGTCAATGAAACTAGGATTTACACCAATAGAGTATGGTGATTGTATTACTGTTGAATGGATAGATAGCCATGGATTTCATCATCTTGGTATCTTGGATGGTGGTTCTGTATCTTCTTACAAGAACTACCTAAGAAATTTTCTACAATCATTATCTATCCCAATAGATTTTTGGGTAATTTCTCATGCACATCGAGATCATATCGGAGGTGTTCTGAGATACTTAGAGAATGTACATGACGGTTATCCATTACCGTTGTGTAAATGTTGGATTACCAATTTTGAGCTAAAAACCACAATGGTTAATTGCTTTTCAGATGATGGTTCTAAGGCAGAAAGTGTAATTCAAGGCAACAAAGTCGTATCTTATCTGAGTCAAATCAAAAATTGCAATGTTGTAAATAACTTACATACAGGAATGCAGATTCCATTTGAAGGATTAACGATGTCTATTGTTACATCCCCTAAAGCTAATGATGAGTATGAGATTGAAAAAGATACTGTAGCAGCAACATCCAGCGGCACAGATTACAATGTTGCTCTTTCAGAGTTTGATCTAACCAATTTTGAAGAAGATACGAACTTAACGAATGCATCAGCTCTTTCTGTGATAGTTGAAAGTGAAGGAAAAAGATTCTTGTGGTTATCTGACAGCATACCATCTCAATATGTCCCAGCATTAAAATATATAAAGGAACAGACTAATGACTCTCTTTCATTTGAGATAGCATCTCTAGCACACCATGGAAGTAATGGTAATACGAATATGGATTATTTAAGTATCATTAATTGCGAAAAATATTTAATAACAGCAAATGCGGAAAATATACACAATCTCCCAAATAAAGAAACTTTAAGTCGAATTATCATGAATCCAATACGTAATGTAAGCAAACATTTGGAGTTTATTTTTCCAATGGATAATTCGACATTAAGGCATTTGTTTGAGGTGGATGGTAAAAATATAGAGGAAAGACATAATTTTAGTTGTAACTATGGTTGTAGAACTTTGACGATTTAATGGATTGCCAGTTCGGTAAAAAAAAGAATGCCAAGTAGCAATAGTGAGTGGCATAATCCAGATGAGATGTTGCCACCCATTATTCTATATACATATGAAAAGCTATAACTACTGTTCTGCGTCCGCTTGTGCCGATTGACAGGATAGTACTGGGCATGAGCGTAGAGCATGACGCGATGGGCGAAATGAAGAAAGTCCTCGTCTCTGTCTCGCCACGGCATATCGTTTGACGTGCCACCACCAGAACTTGGTGTCACGCAGGTTGTACCTCGTACAAGTTTTTCCGTAATTTGCTGCTCGGTGAAAACAATGAACTGAAGAATCGATATATGCTGATTGGGTATAAGGATGATGAGAACGACACCCATACAAGTACCCGTACAAGTACCCGTACAAGTTCAATCGACATACAACCGTCTTCTGAGAATGTAACGCGTTTGGTATTGGCAATCGGTAAAGATGAAATGAGTGTGAAGAGCATGATGGAGGCTGTAGGTTTGAAGAACCGTCCGAACTTTATGGATTATTCTCTCACACCAGCAATAAGAGAAGGATTTGTGTGTATGAAGTATCCTGCCAATCCCCATCATCCCCGTCAACGTTATTTGCTGACGATAAAAGGATTTATGTTGTTGGACGGAAATAATAGTTAAGTACTCAATAAGTCAAAAGCATTTGTCCGACACTATCCAAAAAATTTTGTAAGCTTCGGACAAATGCTCATAATATCAATATTCATCGAGTTGACACCAATACTGGAGCTAAACTTGTTCGGAATTTCCGAACATCTCAATTTGATGAGAATGACATGAAGTATAGCTTTTGTCCAACACTATTAGAAAAATTTGAATACCTTCGGACAAATGGTCAATCAAAAGCAGGCATCTCCAATTTGGAAACACCTGCTCATCATTATATACGTGTGCGCGCGAGGACTATCTGCTCTGCGTTCGCTTGTGCCGACTGCCAGGATAACAGTTAGCATGGGCATATCGCATAGCACGGCGGGCCCAATCGAGAAAGTCTTCGTCCTTATCTCGCCACGGCATATCGTTTGATGTGCCGCCACCGCCAGACACCTGGGCTACACCAGTCGCGCCATCTATTCCGGCAATGAATACTCTCAGACCTGTGCTTAGCACATCCTTCCAACGGAAATTGTTACGGTCATCAATGAATGTGTCCTCTGCCATTGCATCTGCTTCGGGGATTTCTCGGCATATTTTGACTGCTTCATATAGCACTTGATCAAAAATGGAAGCTTTGAGAATAATCTCGGCATTTCTGTTGATATAGTTTATCATGACATTGTCCTTCTTCATGATCGCGTCCAGTCCTTTCAATTTGACATTGTAGGTAGATTTAAGACTATCCAATTCTTGATTAACTTGGTCAAGTTTTCCTCGCTTTTCTCTCAAATTGATTCTGATTTCAGTCAGCGTTTGATTGAGAAACTTTATCTGGCGCAGAATATCCTCCTTGTTGGAGTCGGATTCCTGTTGTTGCGCTTCAAGTTCTGCTATCTGTGATTGGATTTCCTCTTGCCGACGAGTAAGATTCTCAATCATGGTGGTGAGTCCCTTTACAGCACGACGCTTGGTTTCAAGTTCCTCTTCAAGAGATTTGTTCTCGCGATGAAGTTCACGGTTATGCTCTTCGAGCGACTTGTGACGTGCTCCTGTCTCATGGATGTCATCGCCACGTTCAAGTCCCCATTTCTCGTTGACGGCATCATACCAATCGTGCCATTCACGCATCTTGTCGCGAGCTGCAACCAAAGAACTGCCTCCGAACATATCCTTTGCCGACAAGCGTCCATCTTTCAAGATTGGAGTAATGGTTGCATGGATATGACAGTTCTTCTCGTCACAATGAACGATAAACGAGATTATATTCTTCTCACCGACTTTTTCCGACAGAGCCATGTAATTGTCGAGAGCGAACTGCTCTATCTCTGGCATTCGTTTGATGTGAGCGTTGCTCCCTCTTTCCTGAAGCACTTGATTTCCGAATGCAAGTTCATTCATACGCTCACAATTTCCACCCATAACAAGACAAACAGAGTGATGCTGGGTGCTTCGAACCTTGGGCTCTACACCTGTTTCTGCAAGCCTCTCGGCTTTCCATTCTGCGATACGTGCATCTACTTTTTCTTTGATGCAGACAGATTTATCTACAGGTGCTATCACTGCACCCTTACGTACTTCAAAGTTGAGATGCGCACGACTCTTGTCATAGTTACGTTCTGGGTTATCCATTTTACACTCCCATCGGGACTCATCCCATTTTCGCTGATGTTCTGCGCTTAGTGCTGGAGTCATCTTCATCTTTGTGATTTCCAGCATGGCTTTTTTGCCTGTAGCCATATTATTCTATTGATTAATGATTATACGGTTATTGTTGATTACTGCCAGAGCTTGCTCTTTCACCAGACAGACAAAAAACCTCGGAGAGCCTAACAGCCAAGTGAGCTTGGTATATTAGGCTTCACCAAAGGGTTATAATGTCTGCAAGCAGACTCGTTACGGCTTAGTTTTCCCAAGGTTCAGCCTTCAGGTATCTGTTCAGATACATCTGGTCAATGGCATTAGGTGTTTGACTGATGTAAGCTTGAACGAAGCCGATGGCTTTACGCTTCTTCTCTTCGCTGAAGGTTTCCCAAATTGAGAGCGATTCGTTGCGATAAGTACCGAGTTTGGGATAAATGGCTTCGATGGCATCGAGAGGTAGCGACTCGTCTGTTACTTCTGATGTGTTTGCATCTTCGTTTACGATTTGTTGCGATTCGCTATCAGCGGTATGAAGCTTCTTAGCTACCTTCTTCTTTGCAGCCGACTTCTTGCTCATGGCATTGGTCGTATTGGTTTCGCTTCGTTTAGCAGAAGACTCACGTTGTGCTTCTATTGTAGAGCGAAACAGAGAGAAGATAGCCTTGAGCGCACCATTGCTGAAAGTTGGGACAGTTCCCTCGTTGGCATACGAGGCAATGGCTTTTGCCATCTGCCCAGCTTCCTTATCATCAAGTTCTGCCAACATCACAAGATGACCAATAGGAATAACGAGATTTCTCATATGTTAAATTTTTGTTTTTTGCGGGCTTTCGCCCAGTTTTACTTCAATTGTTGATTTTTACATAATTGCCTTTGCTTGTGCGTTTGAGTCGCTTGTCCTGAATGAATTTGTCTATCCATTTGGAAGCCGTATTGGCGTTCTCGTTCATCTCTGAAACGATTCGGTCGTAAATGGATTTGTCGAACTCATCTGGGAGTTTGTGGTACAACGCATAGCGACGGGCATTGACTCCAGACTCTCTGTCGGGAAGAATGTTGAAAGCGTTCTTCGGTTGCAACTTCAAGTAAATGTGTACGGAGTGATATAGAAAGATCTCACATAAGCACAACACCGTATTGAAATCCTCTTCAGTACATTCCAGGATTATCCTTCCGTCAGGGGCTCTGGATTGCGGATGGGGATTGTCGAAAGCACGTGTAGCAGTAAACAGCATCATCATGCGAAAGGCAATCAGTCCCAGTCTTCGGACGATTCCTTGCATCCCATTGTCAACTTCATCACAACACTCGTCATTGAGCCTGGCCAGCCACTCTACGAAGCGATGTTGCAGATGCGTCGGCAATACGATGACAAAGAAACCTTGATCCAAGAATTTATCGAGCAAGTGTAGAAATTCGTTTCCTATAGTTTTGAATATGGCGTGCTTTGAACGACCAATGTCATCCGTAGCAAAGACATCGCGTATTCCTCTACGAAAGGGGATAAAGTAGAATATGAATCTGCTGAGCAATCCGTTCTCTGCATCTGGTATGAGATGACGAACCTGTTCGGGAGTGCCAGCCAGGACAACAGATATACGAGGATTGTCAATCTCAAGGTATTCTCTATCCTTGCGACGGCTCATGCTGATTCGTTCATGATGAAAACCCTTACGTAACATATCTGAATAGTTTCCATGTTCAGACTTGAGGGTTTGGCTAAGCGTATCTCCTTCTGTTTCAAAGATAAGCCCTCTGCCATCATTGTCGGCAAGAATGCTCATCAAGGAACTTGCGCTGCTGTTTGCTGGGACAACCAACGTCTTTAGCGGAGGAGGATTGGGTTCGGCAGCATCAGGATTCTTCCCTTTGTTCTTTTGATACTCTGACAAGTCTCTCTTGTAGTCAAGAGCCATCTGCATTGATTGTTCGTGAAGCCGTTGATTAAGAGGATCCACTAACTCCCTGCATAAGGACAATGCCCCTTTGCCCATTCCAGCATCTGCTACAACAAACAGGTAGAGATTTGAATACACTACACGTTCGTCGTAAACACCACATACATTGTCGAAACACACGGATAGACATCCGATGGCTCCCAAGAGTATTATGTCTCGGTCCTCTGAAGAGATGGCATTGCTAACTACTTTCAGTAAAAAGAGAGGTAAACCGTCAAAAATGGTCTCTGGGAACCGGGGCAATTCATTAGCGGGCTTCACCCATTTTACCGTTTTGCCATTTTGGTAATTTGGTAAAATGGTAACAGGAGAATGGCTTAATCTGACGCCTAATAGAGCGGCATGATGAAAGAAGGATGCGATAGTCACACCTGTCCCTTTTCCATTCAGACAATTAGAAAACTGCTTATCAGTGGTGGAATAATCATAGTCGGGATGTAATCGGCTCAAACGATGGAAAAAATCACGTCCTCCTTCACCCAAACCTTCTGATAATGCGAAGCCGATATTGACCCAGGTATCATATTGGGGAGCAATGTCAATTCCTCTCGCCTCGATATCTGCAACGACTCTCTCTACCTCCACATGAAGATCTGTGGTTGTCTCGTTGAGGGGCTGAACGGCGGAATATGCTGGTTCTTGCTTAGAAGGGACATTCTCCCATTCTTGGGCGGAAAATGTTTTCTTTGACATAATCTTCATATTTTGGATTAATATAAGCCTGTGGGTCATAGGGAAGGAAACATGAACGAGCCACGTCGCTTCCCGAGTTATCCACAGGAGGTAAGCCTGTTGACTTGATGCAATTTGCCACCGCCTTGAAGAGACGGGCATGTTCCCATCCCTTTAGTTCAATAGGAATTATCCATTTCACACCATCACCAGAAGGACTGGTAAACATCAGTTCTGTATCGAAGTATTCATGTTTCAACAGTTGCTCTTTGAGTTTGTCCGGATTCCCGACATGGTCAAAATCCAGGCACATCAAGCCAGAGTGTTGCAACAGTTCTTTTTCATTTCGTCTGCGGAACAATCCTGAGAATGTGCAGTAGTCAAAATGAGTAGCCTTGAATTTTTTAGCTTCGGATGATGAGGGCATTGCGCGTAGAGTCTCGGTTTGTTGCTTCGCATAGTGACCAACAACATAGCGATATACATCAACCACCGTGATAGCACGATATGGTTCTGTGTTCTGGATAGGTTTCCGGAAGAAGGAGAACTCATGTAAGTCCTCCATTCCGTCCCAAAAGTCTGAAGCATTACCATACATCATACGCACATTTACTTTTTAGAGCTAATGAATGCCTGTGCCTCACGCATGAGGTCTTCTTCTGTCTTTCGAGCACCACTCTTCAACCATTCATCGATTTCAGACTGCAGGAACATAAGCCCCTTGGTCATCTTATGATATGGGATAGTCTTCTTTGACACCCATTCATAGACAGTCTGCTTCTTAGGATGGCTGGGATGGTAAGCACATAGTTCATCAATGTTCATCCATCGAGGTGATTCACTAACCTGCTGCTTGTTCCGCAGGGTGTTGACAGTCTTCTGAAGGCTATCAACTTTCTCAATAAGGTAGGACAACGCTTTTGGCATCTCCTCCAGCGAATTAACTGTGTAATTTTCGTTCATAGTTTATGTTGTATTTACTTCTTGATTTTGCGCCTTTTCTTGTTGTTTGGCGATGCAAAGGAACTCACTATTTCGCGAACAGCCATAAAAACAACAAATTGCAGCCCCGATATTAAAATAGTTTATAATTCGAGTATGATTTTTCGGCAAAAATCATACTATTAAGCTGAACAACAGCGCTTTATGAAGACATGAACAAAGACAATGAGAACTTGCATGGAGGAGATAATAAAGACATAAAAAAACCTCCGAAAACTCGGAGGCTAAGTAAGAATGTCGTTATAGAACATTAGAACATTAGATGACTTTTGCGTCATCAAGAGATTCATTCGAGGTGTTGAGTCCATCTATCTGGAGCACCTCGGCAGCATTTCGTTTGCTCTTATCAACTATATGAGCATAGATTTGAGTGGTCTTTACGTTTGTATGACCCAGCATACCTTTTACAACAAATATATCCGTGCCATTCTCCAACTGAAGGGTGGCGAATGTGTGACGCGAACAGTGAAAGGTAATATGCTTCTTGATTCCTGAAGCTGCTATACATTTCTTCAGCGGACGTGATATCCATGAAGAGCCTGTCAATCCTGCAAATATCTGCTGGTCGTGTTCTCCTGGCTCTCCACAGAGCGAGTATGCCTGTTCATTTATTGGCAGGTAGTCAACAACGTGCGTCTTCCGTTGAGTGAAGTCCACACGCCAGCCTGTTGACGTCTTCTGTATCTCGCCCCATGTGAGTTCATGAATGTCGCAGAGCCGTATGCCTGTAAGTATTGCAAAGAAAAAGGCACGTTTCAACACTTCGTTCTCACAAGGTGTTTGAGCAAGTAGCTCAGCTTCCTCAAGGGTCAGTGTCTCGCGCTTGACTTTGAGTTCTGGTATGCCCTTTACCTTAGCGGCAATATCCACCGTCAGGTATTCGTCGATGAAGGCACGATGCAGGCCAGCCTTTACGATTGAGAAGTAGGTGGCGGCTGAGTTTTGTGACAGTGTGCCTTTCTTGTTTCCGCCTTGTGGAGCTGTGAGCATAAACAGTTTCAGGTCTTCAAGTAATTTTACATTGATTTTTCTAAAAGGGATAGGCTTCCCCTCAGAAAATATGCTGAGCAATTTGCCAACACGAGTCCAATTCACGATGATAGAATTTGAGCTATTAGGATGCACCTTGTATATAATGCTATTGAAGTAAGCGATAAAGTCTTGCTCCATACGCTCATTCTGAGCAATCATTTCCTGCTCTCTATATGAATAAACCACAGCTGTATCATACTCTTGCTGACGCAGTGCACGCACTTTATCCGCATAGATGCATGCTTCCCTGTCAAGGCGAGAAGTACACTGGATAATACCATTGGTATCACGCTTTGGCTTGTACTTATAGTTGCCCTCCGCATCAATGCTGGTAATGGCTGTGGTGTCCCAGATTGGTGTGGTTATTATACGATTAACAGATTCAATTATACGCCCAGGCTTACCGCCATCAGGCTTGAGTATAGGGTACGACTCAACTACGAGGTACCACTCTTCACGGTACCCAGACTTTCGGAGTTTGACCGTGACCTTTGTGTGCAATAACGGTTTTCTCATTTACTGTTCTGATTTATATAGTTTATCAATTTCTTCCTTTGGTACATAGACAAAGTTTCCGATTTGACGAGAGGGAATAGAATACTTCCTTACATGTGTCCATACGGAACTGTCATTGATATGATATTTCTCACAGACCTCACCGATGGTGTAGCAGTCTTCAGGTTCGAGACTGTACTTCTTGGGTAGAGGTGTTTCCTTGATGTGCTTGGCTATTGGCCGCTTCACAAACATCTTCTCCAGATCCTTACGGTTTATCCTTGTGAGTCTGGTACCAATGTTGATGCTGGGTATCTGACCTCGGCGAACCATCAGATACAGCGTATCACGTTCAACACCATAGATAGCTACTGCTTCCCTAATGGAGAGATATTCTCTCACCTTGGGAACACTTTTGGCAATCAAAGCCAGCTGCTTTTCCCTGGCTTCTGCTCTCTTCTTACGTGCGTAAGCCACATCACTGCATTTCTTGCAGCAGTAGAGGCTATCGAGCGTTTTGATGATAAACACCTTGCCGCAGATTCCGCACCTTCTTTTGATTTCAAGTCCTAAATTTGGCATCTTTTTGCTTTTTATGAGTTAATATGTGACATGTAACAAATTGAAACAGCCCTCAAACGCCCATTTTCGTATCCTGTACGTCACCGACTATTAAGTACGGATTAGTAGGAATAAGTAGGTTTTAGTCGGGCTTTTCCTACGTTTTTGTCGTGCTACACACATGTAGCAAAAAAGCCGTAAAAAAAGGCAGAATAAGCACATAGAAAACATGAACCTATAAAATGCAAATAGCGTGTAACTCATTGAGCTACACGCTATTTGATAGTGTTTTGTTATGTCTTTACTTATTGGTCTCATTTGACCTCCTCGAAGTCTGCGTCCTGAACGTCGTCGGCACCGTTGCTCTGTGAGCCGGCGTTGTTCTGGGCGCCACCGGCGTTGGCTCCGTTGAAGCCGGCACCTGCGTCAGCACCTGGCTGAGCACCCTGAGCACCCTGATACATCTGCTGTGAGGCAGCCTGCATAACGGTGTTGAGGTTGTTGATGGCTGTGTCGATGGCAGCCACGTCACCACACTTGTGAGCATCCTTGAGCTGCTGGAGAGCCTGCTCGATGCCTGGCTTCTTGTCGGCAGGAATCTTGTCGCCATTGTCCTTCAGGAAGTTCTCTGTGGTGAATATCATAGAGTCAGCCTGGTTCATCTTGTCGATCTTCTCGCGCTCAGCCTTGTCGGCAGCGGCGTTAGCCTCAGCCTCAGCCTTCATGCGGTTGATCTCATCCTCGCTCAGTCCTGACGAAGCCTCGATACGTATTGCCTGCTCCTTACCGGTGGCCTTGTCCTTTGCAGAAACGTTGAGGATACCGTTGGCATCGATATCGAATGTCACCTCAATCTGTGGCACACCACGACGAGCCGGTGCGATTCCCTCGAGGTTGAACTGACCGATACTCTTGTTCTGGGCAGCCATCGGACGCTCACCCTGCAGCACGTGGATGGTCACGGCAGTCTGGTTGTCGGCAGCTGTAGAGAATGTCTCGCTCTTCTTGCAAGGGATTGTGGTGTTTGCGTCGATAAGCTTTGTCATCACGCCACCCATTGTCTCGATACCGAGAGTCAGAGGAGTAACGTCGAGCAATACGATGTCGCCAACTCCCTCTTCCTTGTTGAGGATGGCACCCTGGATAGCAGCACCCACTGCAACCACCTCGTCTGGGTTAACGCCCTTTGAAGGCTCCTTGCCGAAGTAGTTCTTCACGAGAGTCTGCACTGCTGGTATACGGCTTGAACCACCTACGAGGATTACCTCGTCGATATCTGAAGTCTGGAGCTTTGCGTCGCGGATAGCGTTCTGGCATGGCACGAGACAAGCCTGAATCAGGTTGTGGGCCAGCTGCTCAAACTGTGAACGTGTGAGAGTCTTTACCAAATGCTTGGGCACACCGCCTTCTGCCGTGATGTATGGCAGGTTGATTTCTGTAGACGAAGAGCTTGACAACTCGATCTTTGCCTTCTCGGCAGCCTCTTTCAGACGCTGCATAGCCATAGGATCCTTAGAGAGGTCGATGCCCTCGTCAGCCTTGAATCCGTTCACGAGCCAGTCGATAATCACCTGGTCGAAGTCATCACCACCGAGGTGTGTGTCACCATTTGTAGAGAGCACCTCGAACACTCCGCCACCAAACTCGAGGATAGAGATATCGAATGTACCGCCACCGAGGTCGAACACAGCGATCTTCATGTCCTTGTTAGCCTTGTCCACTCCGTATGCCAGAGCGGCAGCCGTTGGCTCGTTCACGATACGGCGAACGTTCAATCCGGCGATCTGTCCAGCCTCCTTGGTTGCCTGACGCTGAGAGTCAGAGAAGTATGCAGGCACTGTGATGACAGCGTCTGTCACCTCCTGTCCGAGATAGTCCTCGGCAGTCTTCTTCATCTTCTGCAGCACCATGGCTGAAATTTCCTGTGGAGTATATTTACGTCCTTCGATGTCTACACGTGGGTAACCACCCTCGTTAACAACGGTGAATGGCACACGTCCTGTTTCCTTTTCACACTGTGCGTAGGTCTCACCCATGAAACGCTTGATAGAATAAACCGTATTCTTAGGGTTTGTGATGGCCTGACGCTTTGCCGGGTCACCAACCTTACGCTCACCGTCTTTTACGAAACCTACCACTGATGGAGTGGTGCGTTTACCTTCGCTGTTAGCGATTACTACCGGTTCGTTACCTTCGAACACTGCAACACATGAGTTTGTTGTACCCAAGTCGATTCCAATAATCTTTCCCATAATTGTATCTATTTTTTATTATTTCTTTGTTAACTGATTTCTCAGACTGCTTTCGCAATCCGTCAATCATTTTGCAAAGCCTGTGCCAATGTCACATTATGCCAAAGATATGACATCTTGTCAGACAGGAAGCGGCATTTTCCACTTCTGCCGCCCTTTCTACGACATTATTTCATGCCCCATAGATACAACACTCCCCACCCTCTCATGCGCATCATCCGAAAATTTCATTATCAATCGTATTCTCCGCTCGGTTTAGATAGTTTGCCGCCCTGCAGCTGTTCCAATACTCACACATGAGCTATCAGCCAGTGAGCAGCGTTTGCGTTTTCGAGGGCAACGATGCCAAGACCGTGGTGGGAAGTCTGTAAACGCTGTAGACGCCATCTGGTATCGTGCCGCAGAAAAGACATAGCGGACAAACAATAAACCCAAATCGCTTTCTATGTTAATATCCAAATGTTTTGACCATTATTTTCAATT
>OLSQ01000773.1_pt1 | contig 29704 bp, 37 predicted proteins | sample 1672561 | NCBI WGS metagenome assembly OLSQ01 (sample SAMEA3136699, study PRJEB25190) | human gut metagenome | biome: human gut; feature: human-associated habitat; material: faeces | place: Austria | collected 2013
GTGCGGTTTTGCAGACTGACCGCGCATCCACGCGCAGGTCTACATTACGCAAACGCCGCGTCCGCCCACCGTGGCGGCGTGAAGAAAATAGAATAAAAACTTCGATTGGGTAATTCTTTTCGGCCATTCAAAAACCAATTTCGATTCCCAGAATAGGAGAAAGGAAGACAGATGAACCAGAAACAGTATTACTCGCTGGAAGAATTACCGCTGATGATGAACATGACAGACGTTGCCGCCGTTCTCGGCATCTCCAGAGCCGGAGCTTACAAGCTCGCGCATAGCGCAGACTTTCCGGCAGTTCAGATTGGCAAACGGATTGTCGTTTCACGCGAGAAATTTCTCGAATGGCTGGACCGGCGGTGTGAGGAACAAAAATGCGCGTGACGGAAAATTGGACTTGCGATTCGGGTGTGCTTGTGGTAATCGTGTGTGCTGACAAAATGAGAAGGAGGTAAACACGATGCCGAAACGACGAGCCAACGGCGAAGGGAATATTCGCAAGCGAAAAGACGGGCGCTGGGAAGGCAGATATATGGCGGGCTATGATGCAAACGGAAAGGCAATCACGAAAAATGTGCTTGGCAAGACGCAGGCAGAAGTCAAAGACAAGCTACGTACTGCCATCGAGGACAGCAAAAAGCTCGATCCTGTGAAGGCTGGCAGTTATACACTCGAACAGTGGCTGAAGCTGTGGTACTCCGTTTACGTCGAACCACAGGTACGGTACTCAACACGGGAATTTTACCACAACGCCATCGATCATCACATCATTCCGAAGCTTGGCAGTGTGAAGCTGGAAAAGTTGACGATGCTGCAAATCCAACAGTTTTACAACGAGCTGCTCAAGAGCGGTCGCGTGCAGAAGAAAAACCAGCCGGAGCTGAAAGAACACGGTCTGAGTCCTCGCATGGTGCAATGCGTTCATGTGGTGCTGAACAAAGCGTTGGAGCATGCGGTGGAAGAAAAGCTGATTTTAGCAAATCCTGCGAAGAATTGCAAAATTCCAAAGAACGCGCGCAAAGAGATGAAAATTTTGCCTGAAGCATTGATCGGCCCATATTTGAATGCAGCGAAAGAGCATGGGATTCTTGCACCGATGTATCTGGAGCTGACCACGGGCTTGCGCCGCGGAGAACTGCTGGCCCTGCGGTGGGAAGACTTGGATGTTCAAAACCGTACACTCTCGATCAACAAAAGCGTCGCGCGGCAGGGCGGAAAGCTGGTCATCAGTACGCCCAAAACGCCAAATTCCATCCGAACGGTTCTTCTCCCAGAGGACACAGTGAAACTTCTTGTGGAAGAACACGAACGCCACCCTGCGAATCCATATTTGTTCCCATCTCCGCGCACAGGCGAGACGTGGGACCCGGATGGCTTCCGCAGGCTGCACGAACGGATCATCAAGGAGATTGGCGCGGAACATGTGAGATTTCATGATATGAGACACACATTCGCGACGTTATCGTTGAAAAGCGGCGTGGACGTGCGGACGCTGTCTGAAACGCTGGGTCACTTCAGCGCAGGATTCACGCTCAGCACCTACGTCCACTCGACACCGGGCATGAAACAGAGCGCGGCAGACGCGATCGGAAACACCATCCGAAACGCGATCTGAAGCGTGAAACCGAAGCGGCGGCTGCAAGTTGCAGCCGCCGTTCAAACGTTCAAAATATTCTTGAAAACAGAGAAACTTGTGCTGTTTTGTCAAATAAATCTCGATAAATCCACCGCGTTTTCGCGCCCGTTTGGGTCAAATCTGGGTCAGGTCGCATGACTAAAGAAATGCGGCCGATTTTCGAGAAAGGAAAGTGGAACGATAAGCGGGATACTCCGGCGGCTGCGCCGCCTCCGTGCCGATTGCATTTTCTTATGTTTTCTGCATTGCATGCAGAAAAAGCGGCGCTTTTGCGCCGCAAAAATGCATTCGGTCGAACCACAGCGCTTCTCGCGCCACGTATGCCCAGCCAAAACAAAAAAGCCATTCCTTACGGAATGACTTTTTGTTTTGGTGGAGATAAGCGGGATCGAACCGCTGACCTCATGACTGCCAGCTAAGAATTACTTGTTGCAGCTTGTTTTTACTTGTCGTAACTTATCGCCTGAAACCCTTGCGCCCCAATGGGTTCTGGATTTTATCTGTTGTGACTTGTTGTAACCTGATGTAGCTTCCCGTGTGGGTTTTTCTCATGCCCGTGTGGGTTTTGGTGCGGGTTTTTGCGAGCCGCGCAAATATGCCGCACAGTTGTTCAAGCCTGCTTGCTGTCGTCCTTCTTCGCTTTCAGCGCATTGCGGAAGATATCGCCAGCGGCCTTGATGCTTTCTGCGTTTGCGTGGGTGTACATTTTGAGCGTGATGCCTTTATTGGCATGACCGAGTTTTTCGGAAACCGAAGCAACATCCGCGTGGTTCGTGATAGCGATGCTGGCGAATGTGTGACGCAGCTTGTGCGGATGAAAATGATCGATGCCGTACCGTTCGCCGAATTTCTTAAAATATCGCGTCGGCGAGGTCGGGTGCATTGGCTCTACGCGGCCATCCTGCGAAAAAACATACGGTGAGATGCAGGCACGGCTCTGTTCAATTCGCAGCTGCCGCAGAAGATCGGCCGCATCATCGCTGACGTCAATCACACGGGCGGAAGCGTCTGTTTTGGGCGTGTCCTCGAAAACGCCCTTGCCGCCCTTCTTGGCGGACGTATAGACCAGATTGTTTTCAATCGTGATCGTTTTATCCTTGAAATTGACTGACTGCCAGCGCAGCCCACAGATTTCTCCGCGGCGGCAGCCCGTATCAATTATCAATGTGACATACGCCTGCCATTTGAGCGGTTCATTTTTCAGGCATTCCAAAATATGCTGCATTTCCTCGATGGAAAAGGCTTCGACCTGCGTGGAGTCTTTGGTGTCAGCTTTATTGCGTCTGGGCTTTTTGACCTTCTGCATCGGATTTGAGCGGATAAGTTCGCTGTCCTCCGCAGATTCAAACATCTGCCGCAAGGTGACATAGACTGCCGATATTGTTGATTCGGCTTTTCCACTGTTCAATTCGCCCAGCAGCAGAGCTTCCAACTCAGCGCGTGTGATCTCCTGCATTTTCGCTCGCCGATGATGGGGTAAATGTGCCTATCCAATGCGTTCTGATAATAGGCACGGCTATTTTCAGCAAGCGCCTTTTCACCGATGGTTCCAGCGAGTTTGCCCGGCATAAAGACCCGCTCGCCGTATTGTTTCACAGTCACGATTTTTGCTGCTTTTGCCGCTTGCCTTGCCGCTTCCTGCGCGGCGATTTCTTTTTTCTCTCGGCGCGAGAGAATCAGTCCCTCTTTGCATTGCCGTTCAAACTCAGCTGCCCGTTTTGCTAATTCCCGCTGGATCGCCTTGTCACTCCAACCGGAAGGAACATACCACCGCGTAGACAGTTCAGAGGCTTCCCGACTGGTACGGTAGCGGATTTCATAGTACTTGCGGCCATCTTTAGTTTTCTTCAGTCTCGTCGCTGCCATAGTTTTCGTCAAGTTCCTCACTTTCCAGATAATCTAGCCATTCTTTTTCTTCATTTTCGTGTTTTGCAATCAATTCAGCCTCTTGAATTTTGGCTAGTTGCTCTTTCATCTGCAAAGCAGATTCGATGTTTTTACGCGCGGCAGTATATATCTGTGTTTCTTCGCGCTTTCCCAATATCCGATTATCCATGCAGTTTAGGATCGCTTCGCTTACGTCCAGTCTGGCAACGCGATAGCAATGGTCAATATAGTCAAGTCGATCTTCCGCGTGTTCAAGGTCATCCTCCAGAAAATCATTGGCGCTATATTGCTCATAGTCTCGCAAAGCATTTGCTGCATCCGTTAGATTTGCAATGCTTTCAATAATTTGCAATAGCTCATCCGACTCAAACAGAACGTTCATCTCCTGAACAAGCGTCCAATTCCGCTTCTGCGCTCTCGCTGGGAATGGCAACGCCCTCGTCCGAGCTGATTCAACAATGGAGATGAGGTTCTCGGTTGCCTTTGGGGAAATGCCGAGCGTTTTTTGAATGACCTTGACATCTTTACGGATGCTGGGACAGTCCGAGACTCCAAGCAGATAATCGGTTGATACTCCATAATAGTCAGCAAGAGCAGTCAAGCGGGTAATATTCATTCCTTTTACTGCTTCTGGCTTTGAACTGAGTGTTTCAACCTTTTCATAATTTATGAGCGTCTTTTTGTCGATGTGTACGCCGTAGCGGTCTTCAATCTCAGCAGACAATTTATCATGCGATAGCTTTTTTGATTCCCGGAGTCGCTTTAGGCGTATTGATGTTTTCTTGCAATCGAATTTCATATATTCTCCATGTCGATATGGTAAAAATAAATTCACCATATAAACTTTATAAGTATAAAAATTTTCTTTTTATTCACTTGAAAACTATTGATATCACGAGTAAACTTTAATCATAATCATCACATCAAGCATAGTGAATTTTATATCATATGTCAAGGAGGAAACATGAAAAAACCAGCTAATTGTGATTTGCGTACTGCGGCAAAAAACGCGGGCGTTCCGCTCTGGGCGATTGCTGACGCTCTTCACATCAGCGAACCGACCATGACCCGGAAACTGCGCCGAGAACTTGGGGAGACCGAAAAAAGGAAAATTCTCGACATCATCTCGGCGCTTGCAAAGGAGGATCGCGATGAAGGGAACTGAACGTGCTCAGTCTGCAAACCCGCCCTTCCAAAAGATTGAAGATGCCGTCCGAACCACCGGTCTGAGCGCGTGGTTCCTGCGGCGAGGCTGTCGCGACGGCTCGATCCCCTGCGTCCGGTCGGGACGAACGATTTATGTTAATGTCCCGCAACTGTTGCGACAATTTGGTGCGACAGGCACCATTGCCGAAAATGGAGAAGTGGTGAAATGTCAGACACAAAAAAGTATTACTACCTACGACTAAAGGACAATTTTTTTCAATCACCCAATGTGCGCTACCTTGAAACCATGAAGAACGGCTGCGAATACATCGTTTTGCTGCTCAAGTTGCAGCTGCTATCCATCAACGAAAACGGCAGACTTGCAATCGGAGATCGACCGTATACCCCTTTGCAGTTAGCAAGGATGACCGGCCATGCGCTCAAATTTGTTCAAGGAGCAATCCCGATTTTCAAAGAGTTGGGGTTGCTTGAGGTGCAAGGCAACGGGACAATTTATGTTCCTGATATTCCGAACCTTGTAGGAAAATCTTCGGGCGAGGCAGACCGTCAGCGCGAGTATCAGCGGAGGAAGAAAGAGGATGCGATATCTTGTGAGGAACCCTGTTAGATTTCTTACGACTTTCTTACACCAGAGCATAGAGCAAGAGCATAGATAATTTCCCAATAAGAAGAAGTCCAGGGGGGGTATATGACGCAGGACCAGTTGAAAGACTTCATCAGGCAGCGCTTCGACTGCCGGGAGTTTCTAAAAAAGTCGAGCGGATGTTCATTGTACATCTGCCCCAACTGCGGTAGCGGAAGCGGGCAGCACAAAACCGGTGCGGTTCAGTATTATCCAGACACCCAGCGTTGGTACTGCCACAAGTGTAGGACATTGGGCGACATCTTTACGCTTTACGAGCTGGAACATGGCGTGAACTTCAACACGGCGCTTCGGGCGCTGGCGGAACAGCTTGGTACGTCGGTCGAGCCGCACAGCACAAAGCCCGCTCGGAAGCGTCCACCCGCTCCGTCTCCCGTGCAGTCCGGCTCTGCACCGAAGGATCTGTCTGATTACTTCGCGGCGTGTCGTGCCAGACTGCATGACCCTGCCGCTGTTTCCTTCTTATCGGGGCGGGGACTTAGCCTCAAGACAGCAGAGACTTACGGTCTTGGGTTTGATCCAGACTCGAACCCAGCGGGAAGTCGCTACCCCTGTCCGCGCATCATTATCCCTACGAACCGTTTCCATTTTGTTGCAAGATCCATTGACCCGCATACACAATCGACCTATCGGACGTTGAACAACAAGGGAGCAACGCCTGATCTGTTTAACCGTCAGGCTCTCTATGCACCCGGCGATGAACCGGTCTTTGTCACCGAAGGGGCTTTCGACGCGCTTTCTATTATCGAAGCTGGCGGCAATGCTATTGCGCTTAACAGCGCCGCCAATGGTCGGCTCCTGTTGAATGCGCTGCGGGAACGGCCGACGAATCACCCGCTCCTGCTGTGCCTCGACAGCGACAGCAGCGGTCGAGAGGCCTGCGACAATCTCGCCAAGCAGTTGCACGCCGGTGGAGTGGTTTTCCGGGACGTCTGCGCGGACGTCTGCGGTGAGGCGACGGACCCAAACAAGTCGTTGCAGGCGGATAGGGCAAATTTCATTGAATCTGTGCGGAGGCTCATTGGAAACTGAATGAACCCCCAAAAAAACAAGGAGCGGAAAAATGAGAAATTACAAAAATAACCAGCTTGTTCGCTGCATCTGTGGAAACATCCTCGCCGGGTACGATGGACGCAGCCTGACCATCCGGAAGAAGGGCCGATCCGTCGCCGTGGAATCCTGCCAAGCAACTATCAAGATCACTTGCGAGGACTGCCAGCGAACAGTCCATGTCCTGCTTGATGGGCAGGCAGATCTTCCATGTACAATCAGGGCGGATTCAAAGATATATTTTTCAAGGGAGGGACAGCATGAAATTCCAGTCGATCAGCAACGTCGAAATCGCAGTCAAGGAGTATCGAGGCCAGCGTGTCGTGACCTTTAAGGATATCGACGCGGTACACGGTAGGCCGGAAGGAACCGCAAGCCGGAATTTCCGAGCGAATCGGGAAAGGTTCATCGAAGGAGAAGACTTCTATATTATTAACCAGCCCGACGAAATTCGTCGGCTTGGTATTCAGCGCCCCCAGGGCGGGACACCTGAAACCGTCGTTCTCATGACTGAATCTGGCTACCTCATGCTTGCAAAGTCCTTTACCGACGATCTTGCGTGGAAGGTACAGCGGCAGCTCGTCAACTGGTATTTTCGGGCACGAGGAATGCAAGAATCCTGTCCGACGGACTATTCTTCCGCGATCCGCGCCTTGAGCGATGAAACAGGCAAGCGGATAGCACTGGAAGCAAAGGTTGAAAAGCAACAGCAGATGATCGCGGACTTTGCGCCGATCAAAGGGTACGTCGATACTGTCCTTGACAGCAAGAATACCCTGACCGTTACGCAGATTGCTGCCGACTACGGTATGACTGCGAACCGGCTCAACCTGATTCTCAAAAAAGCAGGGGTTCAACGTAAGGTCGACGGTCAATGGATATTGTCTGCTCCATATTGTGAGAAAGGATACACAGAGTCGAAAACCTTTTCCTTTACCCACTCAGATGGCTCTCCAGACAGCAAACTCTCGACACGCTGGACACAGCGCGGCCGCCGCGCGATTCACGAGATACTAGCCAGTCAGGGAGTTATCCCAGTTGTGGACATGACGGGAGAAAAAACACAATAGCAGGCAGAGAGTGTCGGAACGTCCTTTCTGGGACGTTCCTTTTTTACTATACATTTATGGGGGGTGGGGGAACAAACCGTTACTCCACCTTACGGTGTTTTATCGTCTAGGGCTAATGGGCAAAATTGCCCGTTACTCAAAGATGTCCGGCGGTCCGTCCGTTTTTCGGTCAGACCATGGAGCGGCATTTTACCACCCCACTTCGGTCTACTGCGTTTTCCCACAGACGCATACAACCGTCCGAATTTCGGACAGTTGCCCTGTGAGCCTTCCATGGGCTTCCATACAGAAATATGCCGCTTGCATGACTTTCCTTCACGCCGAGTGGATAAAAACCGCTCAGAACGGCGCGTAGAAGCCCACAGAGGCATTTGCAGAACATGGCCGGACGCAGAGCACATCCCCCTTCACCTCATTTTTACACGCTTTCCAGCATGAAAGCCCCCCGACATCCATGAATTTGGTAAAAATTAGGCTTCTGCAGTCCGGGGCAAATACTGAAAAAACACGCATTTCTGCGTAAAACTCATCAATATCCTTCGATTCGGCGTACTCCGGTCAGATCGTCTGACGGAAACTCTGCGAATTGAGGCGCTTCCACCTTCTGCCCACGGGCAGCATATTGGCCGGTGCGAGTCGCGGATTTCTGCGGCTTTGCGCCATGCAGGAAGGCAAGCAGCGTTTCTTCGGAAACCATGACCTGCCCGCTGACACTGTTGGACGGGAGTTTTCCGCTCTTGCAGTATCGGTACGCGGTTTTTCGTGAGACATTCAGAACCTCTGCCACCTCGTCGAGATCCAGAAGCGTGACTCTGCTGTTCGGCAGATATGCGATATATGGCACAAAACCATCTCCTTCCTGTGAGTAATTATAATATTTTGCTCTGGTTTATGCAAGAATTCCTGCGTTTTCGGTTTCAAAATGCAGTTTATAAAATTTTTTGGGAAACTCTTTGGGCGATTTGATTTTTTCTACTCAGGTTTGTGAAATGGGGGGTATCCCCAATTTGGGGGAAACCCCTGTTCTGGTGAGGCCTATGCAAAATTGTGCAGCCTCCCTTCGTACGCCTTTCGTACGAAGGCAAAGCAATCGTAAATCAGCATGGCAAAAGAGGCGTTTCCTCACTGTTAGGGATATCTCCCAAGAATTGAGGAGATACGTTCAGAATTGGACAGCCCCCTGCGTCAAATTTGACGCACCCCTTTTTGCGGCTGAAGATTCAGTCACGAAATTATGACGCAGGCGGGACAAGACCAAAAATGTGGTAGAACAAAAGGTGTAAAGAAAATGAAGGAGGTTTCTACATGAACGAACAAGACATGATCAACCTGATCCTCGGTGAGCCTGAAGACGATTTTCACGGCACGGTGCCCAGCAAGGACAAGCGGCTGCAATTTGACCGGCTGCGCGGACACGCCGGCGCGCTCATGCATCATACGCACGGGGATCTGAACATTCAGGAGCCGTCGGAAACACAACGCAACGCCTGCCTGACACTCGACGTGCCGCTTCCTGTCGTGGTGCTGAACGAATATGTGCGGAAACATTTTTCCATGCTCATGGAACTCAGCGACAGCGTATCGCTATCCAATGCAGGCGGCAGGCTGCGTATCAAGTGTACGGTCTGCGGACTGTGGGAGGAATGATAGGCGGAACATCTACGGCTGGAGATGTGCTCTATAGGGTTCTGAAACTATTTTTTCATTCAGGTTTGTAAAACCACCCCCGTCTGTTCTTATGCTGCCTGCCATTTATGCGCTGATCGATGCCTGACTGACGTTCTCTAGCTGCGCTGTGTTCAGCCGCTGGAAAATCTCAATTTGAAAAATATGAGCAGTAATACACCGAGATATCAGAAGTGCGGACACCTGCCATAAAAGAAAAGCCGTGAGAAAGCCCACTGCGGGCCTCTCACGGATTTTTTTATGAATGAAGCTCCAACCCCTGTATCGCGTTCTCGTACAGGAACGCTTTCAGCGGCTCGGCCGCGGCGGTGTTGTAGTAGTTCAGCAGCGCTTCGTTGAACTGCTCCATGTTTTGATCCCGGATGGTCAGGACGCCCACTCCGGCCTGCAGCAGGATCTTGGTTGCCAGCGTCAGGCTGGTGCGCTTGTTGCCGTCCCAGAAGAGCTGCCCGCGCGTACCCCAGCAGAAGGCATTCAGCGCCTTTTCCGTGGCCGAAGTACCGGCAGTAAGGATCGCGGCCAGGTCTGCCCGGACGGCCGCTTCCTGCGGCACAGGCGGCGTGTAGTCCGTGCCGGAGATGGTCACGCTGCCGGTGCGCAGCTTGCCCCACTCCAGCGCCTCGTTGCGGGCGATGAACTCGTTCAGCTTGCAGAGGTATTCCAGCGTGACCGGCTCGTCGATCGAACCCATCAGAAAGCGCCACGCGTCGCGCATGTTGAGGATCGCCTGAATGTCGTCCAGCTGCACGCCGGGGACGTTGATGCCCTCCAGAATGGTTTTCGTCTGTGGGAAGGTCACGGCGCGGTTTTCCATCTTCATGCCGCAGTAGACGTTTTCGTCCCACTTCTTTTTTGCAAGGAAGCGGCTCTGCTCCGGTGTCAGGTGGTATCGGTCAGCGTAGGTCATTCTGCGTCACCGTCCTTTGAGCCTTCGGCGTGAAGAAGATACTGCTGCAATTCCAGCACCCATGCCGGGCGAAGATCGCCAACAAGCAGTAACTCACCGTTCTTGTACTCTGCGACCTCGACAAAGCCGTTGTCGTTGTCAAAAAAATGTGCCTCGTCACAGTATGGCAGCACCTTCGACACAGCCTCCCAGCGGCCCGCAAAGCGGCGCAGAACGTCTTCCGTCCCGATGTTGTGCCCGCCGCGCTTTACACGGTTTGCGATGCGTGCAAGGCTTTCCTCCGGCGTGTCAAGGCCGACATAGAACAGCCGGACGGTATAGCCGTCCCGCTTGGCTCTGGCTGCTGTCTGCGCCGTGCGGAAGCCTGACAGCGTGGATTCCTGCGTAAAGGAAATACCTTTGTCCAGGCAATCGTCAATACGCCGGATCGCCATCTTGCCGCCCTCAAGCGGGCTGACGCCTGCAAGCGCCGTGATGCGGTCAACGTCCACAATCACGCCCAGATCATTGCGCTGCGCCCGCAGAACGCCGGTCAGACTGCTCTTGCCCGTGCCGTTCACGCCGCCGATGATGGTGTAGACTTTCATATGCCTGCCCCCTTATTCCGTGACCCCAAGTCAGGCGCGCTTCAGTTCCTTGATTTCCTGACTGTGTTTCCGGACGATTGCCCGGAGCATCTGCACGTCTTCCTTCAGATCTTCGAAGTCGTCTTCCGGGATGCGGGTTTCCATCATGGTCTTTTGATTCTCTGCCAGAAGGTTGAATTTCGGCATAATGGCAGATTCCAGAATCACGTTCATTCTGTGCGCGAAAATTTCATCGATAGCCTGTAAATCTTTTTCATCTAACATCTCGATTCACCTCGTGTTTTCATTATACGGCGTTTCTCGCCGTTGTCAATCCGTTTTCGGCTTCCCGTCCCGCTCCATCGTCTCCGAGATCGCGCGGTTGATAAAACCGTTCGTGCTTTCGCCCTGCGCTTCGGCGTGGGCCTGAATTAAATCTTTCTGACCCTTTGGAACGGTCAAGTTGATGCGGTCATACGCCTTTGCAATCCATTTGTTTTGCGCCTTTTGCTGTGCTTTAGACGTTGCCATACTATTTAACTCTCCTTCTGTTATCGGATAAATCCATTTTTTATCATTCATACTTTAACATACGAGCAAGACATTACGCAACGATAAAAATGCACAAATATCGTTGCGTAATTATATGTACATTGCCTATTGAATATCGTTGCGCAATGATATATAATGAATACAGTCAAGGGGAAACAAACGAAAACAGTTCAGACACCGGCAGAAGATGGGTGAAGAACGTCTATAAGAGTTGGGAAGGAACAGCAAAGTGCAGCAAGGCTCACGAGATCAGTTGAAAGCCCCCAGCCGCCGGAGTTCCCCAAGACAAAGAAAAAGCGCTCCCGGAGGCCGTAGGAAGCAAGCCGGAAGCGCAGCCGAAAAGGGCTGCTTGCAGTATAGCACAGCCTGCCGAAAAAGGAAAGGGGCTTTACAAATGAGCAACACAGAAATTCAGAGCAAGGTCAACGAGCTTCGAGAACTGCGCCGCATGGCCGACGAACTCACCGCCGAGATCGAGAACATTCAGGACGCGATCAAGGCGCACATGACCGCCATTGACGCCGACACGCTGACGGGTGCGGATTACAAGATCACCTGGAAGACCGTGACGAGCAGCCGGTTCGACAGCACGGCGTTCAAGAAAGCCATGCCGGAATTGGCCGAGCGCTTCACCAAGTCCACCACAAGCCGCCGGTTTATCGTGGCGTAAGAGAAGAACGCGGGCGGGACTTCCCGCCCGCACATCGGACAGGCTTGTGAGCCGGAAAGGAATTGACTATGGAGAAGATCACAACAGCCGCCAGCGTCAGCGCTGCGTGGCGCGGCATGAGCGACGAGGAAAACAATATACCGCCTTGCAGAAAATGGCGTGGACAGTCCGCAGGGGCGGCAGCAAGTGTGGTGCGGAGTGGATACAGACGCAGGACGATGCAATGACCGTCGCGGCGGAAGCATGGCTCAGAATGGGCGCAGCGCTGGAACGCAACGAGCGGGCCGACGAACCGCGCCCGCTTAACCTGATCTTGTACAGCGCCTGTGCGCAGGCCGCAAATACCATCGCCCGCAGAGAAAAGCGCTATTTCAGCGCCACGGCCAGCCTGACCATGGAAGACGGCGAAATGACGGATCTTTTTGATATGAACGCCGTTCATGTTCTGCCCGCACCAGACCCGGAAGAAAACGCCGTGCAGCGGGATCTTCTCGCCCGGCTTCTGCAATCGGATGAAGACCGCAGCATTGCCGGACGCATGGACGAGGGTCTGACGGTCCGGGAAATCGCCGCCGCGCTGGGTATGAGCAAATCGGCAGTCCAGCGCCGCATTGACCACATCAGAAATCGCGCCCGCCTTCTGGCAAGCGCATAATAGAAAGGATGAATAATATGGAAAACAAGGAACTGAAAGAATTCAAGGAAATCCTGCACGAGGTCAAAGATCCTGACCGCTTTGAAAAATTCCTGCTCTTCTGCATGGAGCGTCTGGCGCGCGGTGAAGAGGTTTCGGACATCTGGGAAGCATGGGTGCAATCCGGACTCTGATTTTCAATAGGTACTTTCAAGTAGATGAAAATGGCGAAGACTGCGGGGAAAATTCCCCGCAGCCATTTTTTCGATTCTGGGACAAAAAGCGTTTTTGTGTAGAAATAAAATCAGAACAGAAACCCACACAAAATTAAAAACGGAGGGATTTTATGAACCAGGACACGCATCTTTATATCGAAGCGAATCAGAAGCACGGGCATGGATACCAAGTGCATATCGTCATTGACGGCATTGTCGATACAACAATGGCCGATGAGCCGTTCAGCCTGTATGACGCGCTTGGCGGCGCACAGTTCACGCTGGAGGCCGTAAACAAGGAGCGCGGGACAAATTATCTGTTGCCCGATGTGCTGCTGGTGAGCCGCGAGGCGGCGATGGCAGAGCGGCAGACCGATTTTCTGAGTGCGAAGCTTCTGCGGGAGAACAGCAGCAAAACAGGCACGTGGCTGACGATCCGGGAAAAGCAGCGGCCGGAGGGCTGCATCACGGCCTGCGAGGCGATCTGTCTTACGTATGCCGCCGCACGGGAGGATCACAAACCGAAGGGAAACCATGTCTGCATGGCCTTCTGCCGGCACCTTGCGGCCAAGCGCTACGGCGGCAGTGCGTTAGAACTCTACAATGCCCTCATGCGCCAGCCGACGACCGACATGGGCTACGCATGGATCAGACGGGCATTTCAGGCAGTTGACATTGGAGCGGCAGAGATTCAGCAGTGGTTTGCTGCGGAATGAACCAGAAAAACCAGAGGACGCAGGAAAAGGAGCAAACGCAATGGAGGAATTACAAGTAATCAATCATAACAACGTCGATGTTATAGACAGCCGTGAAGTCGCAGAAATGATTGGAAAGGATCATCGGCATCTTATCAGGGACATTCGAGGATACACTGAAATTCTCAAGAATACCACTGAGCCCAACTTTGGGCTGAGTGATTTCTTCATCGAATCCAACTACAAAGATTCAACAGGCCGAACGCTTCCATGCTATCTTCTAACACGCAAGGGTTGTGATTTTATAGCAAGCCGAATGACCGGAAAAAAGGGCGTCCAGTTTTCTGCCAGATATGTTTGTGCCTTCGATGCCATGCGAAAGCAGACAGACACGGCGCAGGCGGAAATTATGCTTCGCATGGAAAACTGTAAGCTTCAGAAAGCGCAGCTGCTGCGCGAGATGGCGCAGCAATATCAGGGCGGGCCGTTTGAGCAGACGCTGAATGCCTGCGCTGCAAAGCTTATCTGCGGCAGCGAGATTATCCCTCCTCCGAAGTCGCCCTATGATCTGTGTACGGCGGGAGAAATCGGCAAGAAAATCGGGATCACATCGAATCTCGTCGGACGGATCGCAAACCAATATGACCTGAAACAGCCTGAATATGGTGAATGGGTGTTGGATGTAGCGGCGCATTCAACAAAGATCGTGAAAACGTTCCGATATTACGAAGCTGTCATTCCGATCCTGAAGGAGAAGCTGCGGAAAGAGGGCAAGCTTTAAGGACCAAGTATGAAATACGAAAATTTGTTTGATGTTTAATATTTACTTTTGGCTGTTTTTGTGGTATAATATAAATAAGGCGGAATGCCTTTTCAAGTCTTTCACTCGCCCCTAGCGCCGGACCAGACCGGCTAACAAAGGGTGGGGTGCGGTCAGCAGAATAGAGAAGCATATGCGCTGGTTTGGTGCGATTTCCTTTCGGAGATGTATCAAACCGGCGCTTTTTCTTTATGTTTTGTTGGCCGCACCCTGCAACATTTTTTGACGGGAGGAATGTCCTTTGACAGAGACCGAAAAAATACGGGCTGCCCGTGCGGCGTACATGCGGGACTATGCGCGAAAACGCCGCCGAAACAGTCAGGAAATGCGCGAGCGGGAAAAAGAGAGCCGTGACCGTTATTGGCTGCGAAAATTCGATCAAATGCAGGCCGCAGCAAGCGGCGGAAAGGAAAATGTAAATGAGAAAACCAGGTGAATCAGTCTATTGTTTGAGTTTCTGGAGAAACAAGCTTCATGGAAAATCCGGTGACGAGCCATACTTTGACGTGGCAGAAGACGGAATCTCTGCGGGGAAGGTCATGCGGATTTATGTGGATGCAAAGCGCTTCCCGACATGGCAAAAATGGAAAGACGAGGCAGATAAGGCGCGGGCCTGCGCTTACATCGGCAACGCGTCGATGTGCGGCTATTTTGTCAAGGGCGGCACCTCTTACCCGCTCAGCGCAAGTCCGGCATTCATGATCGAGCAGCCCGAGCTCCCCGGCCTTGATACGATTTTGTGGATCAATGTGCTTTGCCCGAATGAGTCAGAATTTCATTGGGCCGTCGAAGAAGCAAAAAAAACGGCCGAACTCAAGGCGAAGAACCTGGCTCCCAGCGAACTCTATGCGCCGTTCAACAATGTCCAGTATAGGCACCGGGAGGCCGCAGAGAGCGATATTGACGCATTTCTCCGGCGGAACGGGGTCACGCCTGCAACGGCAGAGAATGACGGCACATATGACGGCGCATACGGGCGAAAGATTTACGGGCCTGTCCCAGATGATATCAAAGCGCTGCTCAAGAAAATCGGGCTGGGTGCATCAGAATGCGGAAACACGCTCGGCGAACTTTTTCAAAAATGGGGGGTCCAGTAATGTGGAGGTTCTCCCATCACCGCAGTCGGAAGCTTGCTATAAAAAAGCAGCCGGTCAAGATCGGCGGCATTCCGATTTATCCATATCTGCTGCATGACCGGACCACATTTATGAGTGCGCTTCCTGCGATTGCGCTTCTGCGGCATATCAAGCGGACGAATGAGCCGATCCTGCAAATCTTTTTCGAGACGGACTATGCCTGCGGCGATTCCGGCCAACCGGCAACTGGCCTTTTCCGAAGTTTGGTTCTGATGCTGCTGGGCGGTATGCGCATCGGCGTCGGCGAACCGGACGACCAGCGTATGCGGCACGTTGATCTTGTGGTGAACCACAAGTCACGCAAGCTGATCGGGCTGGTCATTCACACTCCGGAGCGAGACTATTTTGTGACGCCGCAGCTGTTTGAACGGCTGGCTCCAGTTCTGACCGCAGAGAACGGCTTCGAGAAAACGGAGGCTTCAGATGCTGGTCACACATGATATGCTGAAGAAATCCACGCCGGTCTGCATCGCGTTCAATCATATGCCATGGCACTACCTTGCCGTTGCCAGACTGGACATCGGTGGGCAAAGGAAACACTTTATCTGGCTGACAAACTTCAAAAAACGATTTGAATGGGACGGCTCATTCAACGCGCAGGCAGGCGAAATGCTCCGGATCACACTCAATATGCTGCACGATGCCGGGTATTTGGGCCTTCCGGAAAGCTGGAAGCCCGGAGACGAAGACGACGGACAGCCGCCTGCATGGTTCGAGCTGAAACAGGAAGCAGAGCAGCACCGGACGGAGATTGCGGCGCAGGCCCGGCAGCAGACTGCAAAAACGGCGATCTACACATTTTCACGGGAAAATGAAGACGGTACACGGACAACGGTTCGGGTACGGGCCGCAAATCAGACGGTGGCACGGGAAGCGCTGAGCCAGACGTTTCTGAACCGCGCAACGCTCTGTACGGTGCAGGACGGGGAACGGTACGAACTCTGAAAGAGCGGGACTCGTATTGAACGAAAAATTCAAATACCCCCGAAAAGTCGGGCGGAAACCGCAGGAGTCCGGCACTGTGCCGGGCTTCTGCTTTTATAAGGAGTTTTTTATGGCAATCGAAGATTTTGTCCGGGATTTTAACCGACGCCTGGACGATGCAATCGGAAGGGCAATGGAAGGCGACGTAGCCGATGCTGTCCGCGCGGCGATTGTATCAGCGGTCGGGTCTGAGGTCTACAGTGAGAAGGTTTATAAGCGCAGTGAAGATCATCCGTATATCCGACGGGACGACACCGGCGAACCCGGCGGCTTGCAGGACTGGAACGTGATGGAAGCAAAATATGACCCGTCAACCATGACGCTGGAGGTGCAGGACAGGAGCCGGGACCGGGACAGCGGACGGCTGATCGCGCCAGTCGTGGAAAGCGGTCAGGGCTATCAGTGGAAGAAGTCGGCGATTTACAAGACAAAGCAGGCGCGCCCATTCCATCAGAAAGCGCAGGAGATTGCAATCGGAACCGGGCTTGTGCGGGATGCGCTGGCAAAGTCTCTGACGGAAAGCGGATTCAAGGTGAAGGAGTAATATAAGAATGGCAAATAATGAAAACACAGTACAGATTCAGGTAGAGGTTCTGCGTGCACAGCTTGATAAGCTTATTGCGGACATAAACAGCCTGAAAAATCAGAAGATTTCTGTAAAGGTAGACACGGCGGGCGCGGCAGCGCTGGAGCAGCTTTCTGATGCCGTTCAGCAGATGCGCACTGGCTTGCAGGAACTTGACGCGCAGCTTGGGCAGAATGCAGCGGCCTTTTCTGGCATGGGCAATTCTGCGCAGGCGGCGGTGCAGGCGCTTTTGCAGTATATTTCGCAGGTCAATCAGGCTGCTTCGGCAGAAATGCAGGCGCTGGCTGTCCACAGGCAAACAACGGCTGCGACGGAAGAACAAGCTTCTGCGGCGGGGACTGCTGCGCAGGCGGTTTCACAGATGGCAGATGCGCAGAGACAGGAATCGGACGCTGACGCACAGTTTCTTGCGCGGCTGACCGCCAGAAACAGCGCGTTGGAAGACCGCGCAGGCCAGATTCGGCAGTTGATCGATCTGTATACGCAGATGCAGCGAATCCGTGCTTCCGGTGCGGCCGGGCAGAGCGTCCCCATGCTGGAGGCGGGCGATTACGAGGTGTTTGGTCAGGGAACGTCACACGGCCCAACGGCAGCGCAGGGGCCTGTGATCGACGTGGACTGGACAGATGCTGCGCGGGGTGCACGGGAGTATGCAGGCGCGGCGTCAGATGCGGCAGACGCGACCGGACAGGCCGTGACGCAGAGCGACGGTCTGGTTGATTCCTTCGGGCGGTTGTTCCCGCAGCTTACGGTCTGGCAGCTTACACGGGATGCTGTGAACGCGCTTGTGCAGGAATTGAAGGCTGCGCTGGAAACCATGAAGGATGTTGATACCGAACTGACGGCCATTCAGAAGGTCACAAACAATACCGATGCGCAGATGTCGAAGATCGGAGAACACGGCTATGACGTAGCATCCAAATACGGCGTCTCGGTTACGGACTATCTAAGCAGCGTCGGTTCATTCTCCAAAGCCGGTTATAAAGAAATGTCGGAGGACATGGCGGAACTTGCGACAAAAACGCAGCTTGTCGGAGATGTGAATGCCGATACTGCAAATAAATTCCTGTTGTCTGCCGATGCAGCGTTCAAACTGGAGGGCAATGTTGCGGCGCTGTCGAAGGTGCTGGACGCGGCTAATACAATCGAGAACGAATATGCGACCGAGATTCAGAAAATCGCCGAGGGCTTCCCGCTCGTCGCGAACGTTGCATCGATGGCAAACATGACCGCAGAGCAGCTGACGGCGGCACTCGGCACGATCACAGCCGCAACGCAGGAATCCGGTTCTATGGCGGCCCGCGCCATGCGTGCACTGATCCTGAATATCATGGGCGATACCGAAACCGAACTGGAAGACGGCATCACATGGACAAAGGATGAGATCGAGAGTCTGAGCCAGATCCTCTGGACGTATTCGGAAGACGCCATGAAAGCGGCGCAGGCTACAGGCAGCATTGTAAATCCCATGGAGGCCGTCGCGGGTCTTGCAAAGGCATACAAAGAGGGCGTTCTGACGCAGGCCGAGCTTGCACAGTTCGAATCTGATCTCGGCGGCAAGCTCCGCACAAATCAGCTCGACGCACTGATCCAGCATTACGATATGTACCTCGAAATGCTGGACAAGGTAACAACTTCTGCCGGAAGCGCCGACCGCGAGATCGGTACCATGCTCGATTCATGGCAGAGTAAAGCGAATATCCTTGACAACAAGTGGACGGAGCTTGTCAACCACATGATCGAGACAGAATCTGTGAAGGGCGGGCTTGAGACTGTGACCGAACTGGTGGAGCTGCTGGACACGGATCTCGGCCATATAATCCTGACGCTTGCTGCTGCTGAAACCGGTGTATTCGCCATTGCAGCGGCTGTCAAAAGCTTTCAGCGGGTTGGCTCCGTGCTCCAGCTCGGTTCGCTCAGTCCGTGGCTGCTTGGAATCGGCGCGGCCATTACCGGCATCGTCGTCGCGGTTCAGGCGGCTCAGAAGGCCTATGCCGCAGCACATCCGTCGATTGATAAACTCAATCAGGACTGGGAGGAAAACCGGTCGGCGATCCAGAAAACGAAGGAAGCGCTGGAGGAATATACGGATAAGCTTCGGGCACTTGAACAGGTCGAACCTGCGGACAGAACGGGGCAGTGGCAGGACGAGTATGCACAGCTTTCCAACAACAAGGAAATCGCGGAGGCTTATCTGGATACCCTTGAAGAAATTGCAAAGCATACGGGAAAAAAGCTGTATGGAGCCGGTCATATTACCGGATATTCAGGGAATAACTCGGTCATAGAAAACTATGATGATACAGGAAAGAAATACTATACTTCCAAAATCAGCGGTGCGGCAATTTCAAATGAAACGGTATCTGCCGCGCGGGCAAATTACAATTCAGAACTCGCCGCAGCCAACGCGATTGCAAAGACGATCCCGAATTTCGACTGGGGCAAGCTTGAAGACTTGACGGAATCTCAGGCTTTGGAGAAAATGCTTTCCATGCTGGGAACCTTCGGAATCCAGATCAGCGCTGTAGTGGAAAGTACCGATGAAGCGTTTGCAAAGGTGGATGAATGGGCTTCGTCTTACGACAAACTGACGGATGCACAGAAGAAAAATGCCCAGCAGTATCTTGCCGACCTGCAAAACATGATTCAGACAAAGGAAGTGAGCGACGAGCAGGCAGACGCTTATCTGCGCCTCGCCGCGGCTGCGCAGGAAATTGAAGTTTCATCACTGTCCGCCGGAGACGCGATTCAATTCATTGCAAATAATACCGGGCTGACGGTTGAGGAATCCGCAAAACTGGCTGATGAACTCGGATATATCGACAGCGCAAACACCAGACTTGCGCAGGGCTTTGTACAGCTTGCAGACGGAACGTGGGAATATCGGAGTGCCTGCGAAAAAGCGGCGGACGGTACATGGAAGCTTAAAAATGCAGAGGATGGGGCCGCCGACAGCGCAGACGATATGACTGGCGCGCTTGGAGATGTCGAGGTCGCGACCTATGACGCAAACACCGCCGCTGCAAAACTTACGAAGTCCCTGTTCGACGCAAACGGAAAATTGACCGAGCACGCGAAAAAGGCGCTCACCACAAATACGGCCCTTGCAGATCTGGCGAAAAAAGAGCTGGAACTGCAAAATGCGGCTGCGACGGCAAACTATAATAACCTGATCGCGCAGATTCAGGCTGTCGGTTCCTCGGCAATTATTACGTCTCAACAGATTCAACAGATGATCGGCCTGATTCCCGGTATGACCTCCAACACATGGTCGGCTGAGAATCAGGAATTCAATATGCGCCGACTTTTCAATCAGCAGACGGGAAAGAACTGGAAGAAGGACGCGGAAGACTATGCACAGTGGTCTTCTCAATATCTGCTGAACAAGTCTTCCGAGTATTACAAAAAGCAGCAGGAAGAATACAAGAAGCAGATGGAGGAGCTTTCAAAGTACACTTCCGACTATACCGGGACTTCGACCGGTGGTGGCGGAGGCAGCTCTTCCGATGCGAACCTTGAATCGCACAAACAGAAAGTCGAACTTCTGAAATCTGAGCTGACTCTGCTGGAAAAGCAGAATGCCAGCGAGGACACACAGAAGGATAAGATGCGGCAGATCCAGCAGGCGCTCCATGCGCAGGCGCAGTATCTGCGGTCCATCGGCGGCAGTCAAGCAGACATCAACGCGCTCTCTGCTGAATGGTGGGAGTGGCAGGAAAAAATCAATGGCACTCTGAAAAGCACAGATGATCTGCTGAACGAACTGCAAGACGTTATGGCGGACAAGCTTTCCGACCTTTCTGAGCAGCGACAAAATGAACTGGACGAAATCGACAAACAGATCGAGTCGCTTAAACAGGAGAAGGAAACTCGCGACGAGCAGCTTAACCTCGAAGAAAAAATTCTCGCAGTCCAACAGGCACAGGCCAAGCTTGCTAACGCGCAGAACGAGCGGACCGTCCGGCAATTTAATGCCCGTACCGGTCAATGGGAGTGGGTGGCTGACCAGAAGGAGGTTGACAGCGCACAGGAAGCCTTGGACGAGGCCAAGAAAGACCTTGAGGACTTCAAGGCGAACATGGCTTATGAGGCCGCACTGGCCGAACTGGAAGCGCAGAAGAAAACGATCAACGAGCGGTATGACGATCTGGAAACGGACTACAAAGATTTTTTGAAATCCATCAAGGAGAAGACACGCGGCATTGGCGAGATCTTGCAGGATATCTGGAAAAACGCAACGCCGGAACTCCGTCAGATCATTCAGAAAAACGCAGAGCTTTTCAAACAGTTCGGATTCGATGTGTCGCAGCTTTCCGACGCCGTAAATGACACTGCCAAGAAATTGTACGGTATCTCCAAGAATGGCGATAAGTACGAAATCGGCAGCGATAATGGATTGGACTTCATCAACAATAAACCGGCGGGGGCCCAAATGGTCGGCGGTGACGGTTCCACGTGGACGAAGAATGAGGACGGAACAGTCACAATCGTTGATAAGGACGGCGTTACCTACACTGTATATCCAAACGGCGGTTCTGGTGGGACAGAAGATTCTACCGGCGGCTCGGCTTCTGGCCCGAAATACAGTGGCACCGTCTTTGCAAAACGATTGGACGGAAAGGGCGATGACTACAAGATTTCCAGCGCGAACGGCCTGAATTTCCTGAACAATGCCCTCGCCGGCAAAAGGCTGGACGGTGGCGATGGTTCCCATTGGGTGAAGAACGAGGACGGAACAACATCCATCACAGACAAGTATGGCATCGCATACAAGGTCTACGACCAAGGCGGAATCCTGCACGGTATGGGCGGAATCAAGGCCACGATGCAGGACGAAGGAATTACCCCACCGGATGTAACGGCGCTGCTCAGAAAGAGGCTGTTGAAACCCATTGACGACAAGACCTTCGGCCAGAACATGGACCAGATCAGATGGATGATGGCAAGCAACGGTACGAGTGCGAACGAAGTCCACAACGCCTCTTATGACAGCCATAACATCGGCACGATGATTGCAAAGCAGATCAACTGCACCATCAACGGCATGAAGGTTTCCCCGCAGGAGGCCCATGCGCTGACGCTTGAAAAGCTTGCGAATATTGCGCACAACCTCGGAAATTTCTCTTAACCACAGATGCAGAAACAGCGCAGGGAAGCAATGTTTTTCCTGCGCTGTTTTTACCCCGTGTGGGTTTTGGTGCGGGTTTTTCAAAAAATGCAGAAAATCAGCGCACCGGACAGAGGGCCTGTTTTGGCTATAAAAATTCGCAAAGCAAAGAAAAAGACCGGAAATCAGTTGATTTCCGGTCTTGATCGTTTGGTGGAGATAAGCGGGATCGAACCGCTGACCTCATGACTGCCAGCTGCCATCGGTTCGTGATATTGAGCGTTTTTACGTCTAATCCGTCCGTTCAGCCAGTGAAAAGTGCGGGATTTTGCAGCGCTTTGCGCATTGCGTCCACCCGCTTCCGCGCACACTTGGGTCACAATCTGGGTCAGGGCAAGTAAGTGAATTTGGAGCAGTTCTGCCGGAGTGGACATGGATTGTAACTTGAACTTTGTCGATAGTCAAGTCATGAAAGAGAAGAAATCGTCCCACGCGCAGCGCAGTAGCCTTTGTTTCGAAACTTCAAAAGCACAAAGCGTATTGCATCAAAAATATAAAATAAAAAATATCAAAAACGCAAAATTCATATTGACAATGCTTTCGCAGTATTCTATACTTTGAAAAACAGCTTGTGAGGGAGTGTTCTTATGCCGGAATATTTACCCCGTATTGTTGACCGCGAGCTGGAGCTTCGTTTGGAAGCCAGCGGCGCGACGCTGATCGTCGGTCCAAAGTGGTGCGGAAAAACCACGACCGGTGAACAAAAAGCAAAAAGCATTCTAAAAATGCAGGATCCTGATAAAAAGGACGGTTATCTCGCTACAGCTGCGGTCAAACCATCGCTTTTGCTGAAAGGTGAAAATCCTCGCCTGATTGACGAATGGCAAATTGCGCCGGTGCTCTGGGATGCCGTCCGAACGGCTGTCGACCAGCGTCAGGAAGACGGTCTTTTTATCTTGACCGGTTCAACCTCTGTTGATGACAAAAACATTATGCACACCGGAACCGGTCGGATCGCCAGAATGAAAATGTATCCCATGAGCTTGTATGAATCCGGGGAATCGAACGGGCAGATTTCACTGCGGGCTTTGTTTCAGGATGCTTCACTCGACATTGATGGTGTTTCCAGCCAGCTTTCGATCGAGCAGCTCATTTTTGCTGCCTGCCGCGGCGGATGGCCGGCCACGCTGCGGCGAAAGAATCCGGAAGCGCAGCTTCTGACTGCGCGCGATTATGTCAGCGATATCTGCGAGTCTGATATTTCTACTGTCGATGGCGTCCAGCGCAATCCGACGTGGACAGGATTGATCCTGCGTTCGTATGCCAGAAACATTTCAACCCTTGCAAAGAAATCCAATATTCTGAAAGATGTCACCGCAAACGCAGGCAGCATGACCATGCCCACGCTGGATTCGTATTTGAATGCGTTGGAAAAGCTGTTTGTCATTGAAGATGTTGAGGCATGGTGTCCGGCGATCCGTTCGGCAACGACGATCCGCTCCGGAAAAAAACGTGAATTTACCGACCCATCCATCGCAGTTGCCGCAATGGGTCTTACGCCGGAGTATCTGGAGCAAGATTTAAAAACATTTGGGTTCATTTTTGAGTGTCTCTGCATCCGGGACTTGAAGGTTTACTCGTCTGCCCTTGGTGGTAAGATTTCTTACTACCACGACCGTTCCGATCTGGAAGCGGACTGTGTGCTCCACTTGTCTGATGGCCGGTATGCGCTGATCGAGTTCAAGCTCGGCAGCCGTGAAATTGAAGAAGGCGCACAGCACCTTCTCCAAATCAAACAGCTTGTGCAGGCTGCAAATGCTTCCGGCAAAACGAATCTTCGGGAACCTGATTTGTTGATGGTCATTACCGGCGGCGAGCTTGCATACACGCGGCCGGACGGCGTAAAGATTATCCCGATTGGCTGTCTGAGAGACTGAGTATGAGTTCAGACTCGTAGGGAGCTCCGCAGTGCTGCAAAGCTCGCAAGGAATACATCATCGGAAATTGTTCAACCTTGATTTCTCGCGGAGGATTTTTATGCAGCGAGAAAAGGACACGCCTCAGACCGTTCGGCATGAGGCGTGTTTATCATGACAGGACGCGTACAGCGGAGATGGAACTGCATGCGCCGGAAAGGGAAAATGCAGATTCAGCGCTGAACACGACCAGACCCAGAGCCGGTCATCAGAGCACGAACTTCCTCCACGGAGACCTGATTGAAGTCATGCTCGATCGTGTGCTTCAGGCAGGAAGCTGCCACGGCGAAGTCAATGGCATCCTGATCGGAGTAGTTCTGAGAAAGAGCGTAAATGAGTGCGCCGCCGAAGGAGTCACCGCCGCCAACACGGTCAACGATCTGGATATCATAGCTGCGGGAGAGGCAGGCTTTGTCAGTCGCTGTGTCATAGAGCATGCCAGCCCATGTGTTCTCGCTCGCGGAAATGCTGCCGCGCAGGGTGATGGCGACCTTCTTGGTGCCGAAACGGGATGCGATCTGACGTGCGACGCTGGTGTATGCGTTATAATCAAGCTTGCCGCCTTCGATGTCGGTATGCTCAGCCTGAATACCGAACACATCAGATGCGTCCTCTTCGTTTGCGATGCAGACATCGACATAGGGCATCAACTCGCTCATGACCTTACAGGCCTGCTCGCGTGTCCAGAGCTTCTTGCGGTAATTGAGGTCGCAGCTGATGGTTACGCCGTGCGCCTTTGCGGCCTTGCAGGCTTCCATGCAGGCCTCGACCATGTTCTCACTCAGTGCCGGAGTGATGCCGGTGAAGTGGAACCACTCTGCGCCGCCGAAGATGGTATCCCAGTCGAAATCAGAGGGATCAGCGGTTGCGATAGCGGAGTCCGCGCGGTCATAGATGACTTTGGACGGACGCTGGGAAGCGCCTTTTTCTACATAGAAGATGCCCAGACGCTTGCCACCTCTGACGATGAAGCGGGTATCGACACCGTAGCGGCGCATTTCATTGACGACGCAGTTGCCGACTTCATGTGCCGGAACTTTGGTGACGAATGCGGTATCCAGACCATAGTTTGCAAGGGAAACAGCGACGTTTGCTTCGCCGCCTGCGAGAGAGGCTTCGAACTTCGTGGCCTGCACGATGCGGAGATAGCCTTCGGGGTTGAAACGGAACATGACCTCGCCGAAAGTGACAAATCTGCCCATGATTATGAAATCCTCCTGTGATCGATTTTGAATTTGGTTATTTGATGTTGATGTTTTCGACAAAACGGCGCGCTTCTGCCGTGATGAGGTCGTAGCGCTCCTGTGCGACCCATTCCTTGTTGACCAAGCAGCCGCCAACACCGACACCGTAGGCACCGGCGTTCATGAAAGCGGCACAGTTATCGGCATTCACGCCGCCAACAGCCAGAAAGCGGATATGATTGAGCGGAGCAGAGAGCGCTTTGAGGTAAGCGGGCGCATTGTCGATGCAGGGGAAGAGCTTGACGAAGTCAGCGCCGGCATTATGAGCCTTCTTGGCCTCGGTCGCGGTGTATGCGCCGGGGAGGCTGACCATGTCCAGCTCGACCGTGCGCCGGATGACGTCTTCGTCCGTGTCGGGAGAGACGATGTACTGCGCTCCGGCTTCCTTGGCGGCCTCGACCAGCGCAACGCTGGTGACAGTGCCGGCGCCGATCAGCATTTTGCTGCCCATCAGCTCACGCGACTTGCGGATGGCATTCTGGGTATGAACGAAGGAGGCCGGATCCTTTTGGTTGAAGGTGACTTCCATCAGCTTCACGCCGCCTTCATAGAGTGCCTGTGCAATCTTAGGAACCTTTTCTTCGTCAGCGCCGCGGACGATTGCAATGATCTTGTTCTCAAGGATGGATTCAATGACCTGTTCACGCATGATATATACCTCCATGTTTTTGAATGTTTCATAATATAAAACACATATTCATATCGTGAAATCATTATAGGCTGGGAGAATTCGACTTGTCAAGAGGGAAAATGTAAAAATTTTCACTGTTCTTTTGTGAAAAAGTACTCGAAAAAAAAACAGAGACATGCTATACTATTTCAAAATATGAAAAAAGGTGCTGCATTATGGAACAATATTCGATTCAATCCGTCGATCGGACGTTTCAGCTCCTGGAAACGATCTCGCTGCATCCGCAGGGGATGCAGCTGACAGAGCTGGCAAGTCAGACGGGACTGAACAAAAGCACGGCTTACCGCCTGTTGGCTTCGCTCATTGCGCATGGATATGTCATTAAGGACAGCCGCAATAACACCTACCATATTTCACTGAAGCTTTATGAGTTGGGCTGCCGGGCTGTCAACTCGGCGGGATTTCTGGCAGTAGCGGCGCCGGTACTGCGCGCACTGGCAGCTGAGGCATATGAAGCGATTCATTTTGTCCTGCGGGAGGAGAATTCCGTCGTCTATCTCTACAAGGAAGAGCCAGTGCAAAGCGGAATCCATATGGCCTCACACATCGGTCTGCGCAACCCGATGTACTGCACCGGTGTCGGAAAGGCTATTCTGGCATTTCTGCCAGAGGCTGAGAAGCGGCTGATCGTGGAGAACACCGTGTATGAGATGTTCACACCGCATACGCTCCATACGCCGCAGGCACTTCTGGCGGATTTGGAGCTGATAAGAAATCGTGGATATGCCTTCGACGAGGAAGAACACGAGCTTGGCATCAGCTGCATTGCTGCGCCTATCAAAAATAAGCAGGGAATAGCCTATGCCGCCATCAGCATTTCTGCGCCGACTTCCCGACTGGAATATGAGAAAAAGCTGCTTCTCGCGAAAAAAATCTGCGTTGCGGCAGAGCGGATTTCAGAGCTTTTGAATGGGAGCAGGGGATAAGTACCGCGGCTGAAAAGTTAGCTTTTTTGAATTTGAACAAAAAGTGAACGACATTTTTCAACAAAAAGTGGAATCGTATTTCTCTGGCTTGACAGAAAATATACGAGTGATATATTACAGACGCAAAGGGGATGGAGTATCAAACATGCAGAGCAAAGCAGAAGAGGCTTACCAGATAATCAAGCATAAGATCATTATGCTTGAGATGCGACCGACCTCAGATGTTTCTGAGGAAGAGTTGATTCAGGAGCTTGGAATCAGCCGGACGCCGATCCGTGAGGCCATTCAGCGCCTTGCCAAAGACCGGTTTGTGATTATCTACCCCCGAAAGGGAACCATCGTAGCCGATATCTCCATGGATCTCATCAATTGCATTTCCGAAGTCCGCCTTTTGAACGAGCCTTATATGGCGCGTGAGACGGTCATGCAGACCTCAGATGAATGGATCCATAAGATGAAAGAGGGATTTTAGGAGTTCCGACCAGAATCCTACGATCTCAGAAAGTACATTGAGCTGGACTATGAGTTGCATCATGAGTTGACGCGCTACTCCAACAACATGTTCCTGAACAGCCTGTTTGCAGTCGTAAACGATCATAACCACCGTATCCGCATTCAGACTTCTACCCGGAATCGCAGTTATGACCGTGCAATACGCGAGCATTTGAATATACTGGACGCAATCGAGTCGAGAGACCCGGATGCGGTAGAGCAGGCAGTGCGCGCACATATCATGACCAGTAAGAGCGAAGCATACAGCTTTATTTTCAATATTTTTACGAATCAATAAAAGAGTCGATTGTAAAATGAAGTTGGACACCTAAGAAAAAATCCATAGTGATTTTCCCCACATGGTAGAATGAAGTTTGCACACAACATCTTCCAAGGGAGGGCAATCACTATGGACTGCCAAGATTATATCACAGAATTGGTAGAACGCAAGAAGGGACAGCACTTACAGCGAGAGGAACGAGGGGCAATCCAGCATCTCAAGAACGCAGGCTACACGAACAGCGCCATTGCCAGAGCAATCGGATGTTCACCAACCACCGTTGGAAACGAGCTAAAGCGCGGCACACCACCCCGAAAGAGCAGCAAGGGCAGGAAGCCCGGATACTCGGCAAGGCGTGGAGAAGCGGCCTACAAGGCGAACAGAAAGCGTTCTCGGAAACCACACCGAATCTGTCACTGCACTCGCTTCATTCGCTGGATAATGGAACAGGTCAAAGAACACAAGTGGTCTTTGGATGCCTGCGCCTGATATGCTCGTCTGCACAAGCTGTTTTCAGCAGAGGAGATGGTCTGCACCCACACGCTTTACAATGAGGTCTGGGCAGGCAGCCTTGACTTGTCTGTGACAGAACTGCCCGAAGCCATGAAACGCAAGCAGCACAAGGACTCCAAGCCCCGTGAACACAAGAAGAGCTTCGGCACAGACATTTCTCAGAGGCCTGAGATCGCGGCTCTGCGCATCGAGGAAGGTCATTGGGAAGGTGACACCGTGGTCGGTAAGAGGGCCGGCAAAGAGGCTGTTGTCCTCTCCCTGTTGGAGAAGAAAACGGAGAACTATATTGCCATCCGGATTCCCGGCAAGGATGCAGACTCCGTTCTGAACGCCATGCAGTCGCTCAGGGAAGAATTCGGAGACAAGTTCTCACAGGTCTTCAAGACCATTAAGGTGGTCATGGTATCTGACACTCTGATCTTGGTGATCGTATGCTTCTTCTATGGCTTTGCCCACCACATTTTTTCGAAGGAAGTGGCGTTTATCATATGTTGCGCTATATCCGAATCGATCAATAGTACGACCCACAAGTGGGGATGTTAAGAAGCAAGCAACCGCTGAAACTGCAAATAGCAGGCTGATCGTCGAGGTGCTAGCGCCATAAAATAGGATTAGCACATAGGGACCAAAGGTGAAAAAAACTTGCTTCCGCGCACCGTAAAACATCTCCAGCATGTAATACTTGGTGTACTTCCGATGGAAATAGAACCGCCGCTTAGCTTTGTCCATCTCACTCTTTCCGGTAATGCGCATGGAACAAGCAACACTCACGCCAGCCAGCACAGTAACATCGGCGATCCTCCTCAAACAGTTTGTCGGATGTTAACTCTCCTGGCTGCTTTTTGCAAGTACATTTTTTGAAAATCAAATCAGGGAGGTCGTCATGAACCAAACCACAAAACCGGCAGCCTGCCCTGATTCCGTCCGTGTTGAGCGCATTCAGATCTCACACGGACGAGCCATCCGCGTCGTCTCCGTTTTTCCGAAAAACGCGAGTCAGACAGCGGAAGAAAAACTCAGGGTTTTGGCCGCGTTGGAACTTCAGCGAAAAAGTCGGCATAAGGGCTAGACTTCTCGCTCCGCTTGGAGTATTGTGTGCTCACAATGCTCTGAGCGGTTTGACAAGAAGGAGGAAAGACAAATGTCAAACCAGAAGAAAACCGCCCTCTACTGCCGACTCAGTCAGGACGACGGCTTAGATGGCGATTCCAACAGCATCCAGAATCAAAAAAGCATCCTGCAAAAGTTTGCAGAAGATCATCATTTTCCAAATCCGTGTTTCTATGTGGACGACGGTTTTTCAGGCGGTAACTTCCAAAGACCCGCATTTCAGCAGATGATCGCAGATATGGAAAACGGGGAGATCGGGATCATCGTGACCAAGGATCTCAGCCGCCTTGGCAGAAACCAGCTTCATACCGGTCTCTACATTGAAGAGCGCTTCCCCATGTTCGGCGTCCGGTACATTGCGATCAACGACAATGTGGACACGGAAAACGCAGAGAGCAATGATCTCATGCCGTTCAAAAATTTGTTCAACGAGTGGTTTATTCGGGACACCAGCCGGA
>OLSQ01000774.1_pt1 | contig 29650 bp, 26 predicted proteins | sample 1672561 | NCBI WGS metagenome assembly OLSQ01 (sample SAMEA3136699, study PRJEB25190) | human gut metagenome | biome: human gut; feature: human-associated habitat; material: faeces | place: Austria | collected 2013
GACCGTTGCCGGTTATAATGTATTTATACGTACTCAGCTCGTCAAGCCCCATAGGACCTCTCGCGTGCAACTTTTGCGTGGAGATTCCCATTTCACAGCCCAGCCCAAATTCACCACCGTCAGTGAAGCGAGTGGAGACATTGACGTATACCGCGGCGCTGTCTATCTCGTTGACGAAGCGCTTCGCGCAGTCGGCGTTCTCCGTGACTATCGCATCGCTGTGGTGCGTGGAGTGCTTCCGAATATGGGCAATTGCGGCATCAAGATTGTCGACAACTGCAACTGCGAGAATATAGTTAAGAAATTCGGTATCGAAGTCGGCGGAGGAAGCCGGCGTGCCGTCGATTATTCGCGCGGCAGCGGGGTCAAGACGCAGCTCAACAGGGACCAGACCGGCGGCGCGGCGGTCGTCCACAAGAGCTCTTTTCAGCATGGGAAGGAACTTTGCCGCAACCGCTTTATGTACAAGGCAGACCTCCTCTGCGTTGCATACGGAGGGGCGGCTGGTCTTGGCGTTGACTATTATATTGACGGCCTTGTCAAGATCCGCAAATTCATCGACATAGACATGACATATACCGGTGCCGGTTTCTATGCAGGGGACTGTCGCGTTCTGCACACAGGCACGTATCAAGCCCGCACCGCCGCGAGGAATGAGCAGATCGACCAGCCCGGACGCCTGCATGATATCCTCCGCACTGCTGCGGCTTGTATCCTCGACTATGTTTACAATGTTGGGGTTGCCGCCGGCGGCGGCAATGCCCTTCTTCAGTGCCTTCACAATGGCGTGACAGCTGTTGAACGCCTCCTTGCCGCTGCGGAGCATACAGACGTTGCCGCTCTTTATCGCAAGCGCCGCAGCGTCAGATGTAACGTTCGGGCGGCTTTCATATATGATCGCGACAAGTCCGAGCGGTACCTGCTTTTTGCAGATGTGCATGCCGTTTGCATGCACAGTCTCTGAAATGATGCGCCCGGTATGGTCGGGGAGTTTTACAGTGGCTCTGATACCGTCCGCCATGCCGTCGATGCGCGCAGGATCGAGACTGAGCCTGTCAAGCATGACCTCGGATATTCCGCCGCGCGCCTTGTCCATGTCCCGCTCATTTGCTGCAAGTATACTGTCCGTCTCCTGCTGCAGGGCGTCCGCCATTGCAAGCAGGATGCGGTTCTTCTCTTCCGGCGATGCGTCGCGTATGCTGCCCCATACAGCTTTGGTTACTTTGAGAAGTTCAAGCGTGGTCATTTTCGTGTCCCTTTGTTCCTATCAAAAATCTTGTTCCGACGTGCTTTCCATCCACTATATCATACAGAATGTCAGGATTGCTGCCGTTTGCGATTACCATCTCACAGCCGGCATTTGTCGCTATCATGGCCGCGTGCAGTTTGGTGATCATTCCACCGGTTCCGAGTGATGAACCCTCGCCTCCAGCAAGAGCAAGGATACCGTCGTCAATATCAGTTACCTCATCTATGAGCTTTGCCTGCGCATTCTTATGCGGGTCGCTGTCATACAGCCCGTCAATATCTGACAGCAATATCAGAAGCTCTGCCGATACCGTTGCAGCAACCTCTGCCGAAAGAGTATCGTTATCCCCGATCACAATTTCATCTGTGGAGACCGTGTCATTTTCATTTATTATCGGTAACGCGCCAAGCTGCAGCAGCCGCTCAAGTGTATTATGAAAGTTGCTCTTCCGGCATCCGTCGTCGGCAAGATCTGGCGCAGTTATGAGCATCTGCGCAACGATATGATTGTACTCTGTAAAGAGCTTGTCATAAATATACATCAGTTCGCCTTGACCCACCGCTGCTGCGGCCTGCTTTGTCGGCATGTCTTTGGGGCGCTCGGTCAGGCTCAGCTTCCCAACACCCATGCCTATCGCACCTGAGGAAACAAGGATTATTTCATGACCGGCATTCTTCAGGTCACTCAGAACCTTGCACAGCTTTTCCATACGCTGTATGTTAAGCCGACCGGTGGTATGAGCCAATGTAGAGGTCCCGATTTTCACAACCATACGCATATATATCACCCCAGCTTATCTGTAGCATTTAATTATATTGCATTATGCCATGCCCGGTTAGAAATTGCAACATAAAACTGTTCCGATCAGATCCACGTATAAGCAACGACAGGTAAAGGCAAAAGAAAGTGTAAAGATCCCGTTCAGCCAAGCATGAAGAACATGGCAGAGGACAATTGTTCACAAAATTGTTGTTGTACATCCGCTGAAATATGCTTAAAATATAGATGACAGAGTATGTTCATTATACGGAGACGGCAATGGATAGAGTGGCAAGATGGATAACTGAACACTCCCGGCTGATAGTGGCTTTTTTTGCAGCGGCTGCGATCGTCTGTGCGGTTTTGTTCTTCGGCGTGAAAGTGAATTATGATATGACCGCATACCTCCCGGCGGACGCGGAATCGACAGTGGCGCTGCAGATAATGCAGGAGGAGTTTTCCGCATCCGTGCCGAATGCACGCGTCATGGTGCCGGGGCTCACACTTACGCAGGCGCAGGCGATGAAGGCAGAGATAGAAGCCGCCCCCGGCATCGAGGGAGTCATGTGGCTTGACGATGTTGCCGACCTGAAAACTCCGCTGGAAATGCTGGACAAGGCCGTCGTGGATCAATATTACCGGGACGGCACCGCGCTCTATGACGTCACCATCGCGACCGATATGGAGCTTGAGGCGACCGACGCGATCTATGAGCTCATAGGCGAGGAGGGCGGCATAAGCGGCAACGCCGCGAACATCGCGTATTCAAGGCGGCAGGTGCTCACGGAGGTGCTCGGCGCGTCGAGCGTCCTTGTGCCGGTGATAATCCTGATCCTTGTCCTGACGACCACCTCGTGGATCGCCCCCGCGCTGTTTCTCATAACCATCGGCGTCGCGGTGCTCATAAACATGGGCACGAATATTTTCTTCAAAAGTATCTCTTACATAACGCAGTCCGTGAGCCCCATTCTGCAGCTTGCCGTATCGCTGGATTATGCGATCTTTCTTCTTACGGCTTTTGAAAACCTGCGCCGGACGGAGCCGGACGTCGAATCCGCCATGGTAAAGGCCATAAAGCAGTCCTTTGTCTCGATTGCCGCTTCTGCGGCGACGACCGTGTTCGGCTTTTTTGCGCTGATATTTATGCGCTTCGGCATTGGCAGCGACCTTGGGATGAACCTTGTCAAGGGCGTCACCATCAGCTATATCTCCGTTGTGGTGTTCCTCCCGGCGCTCGCGCTGAGGACGGTGAAGCTCCTGGACAAGACCGCGCACCGACGCATCATTGCCGCCCCGCACGGGATCGGCCGCGCGCTCGTGAAGGTACGCATACCGGCGCTTATTCTTGTGCTGCTGCTCGTCGTACCGTGCTACCTTGCGCAGAGCCGCGCAGATTTCATGTACGGCAACGGCGACCCTGCTCCCGACAGCCGCTACGGGCAGGACACACAGAAGATAAACGACAGCTTCGGCGAGAGCATGGCGCTCGTCCTGCTGGTGCCGCGCGGCGATACGGGCAAGGAGGCGGCGCTCTGCTCGGAGCTTGGGGAGCTCGAGCATGTGACGGCGGTCGTGTCATATGTGTCTAGCGTCGGAGGCAGCATACCGAGCGAGTTTCTCAGCCCCGATATAGCGGCAAATTTCTATTCGGAAAACTATGCCCGAATCATAATGTATACCGACACAGGCGAGGAGGGTGAGGACGCATTCTCAACCGTTGAGACCGTGCGCAGCCTTGCCGCAAAATACTACGACCGGAGCTATACCTGCGGTCAGAGCGCAAACCTCTATGACATCAAGGAAACCATCACCGCAGACACCGGCCTTGTGAACAGCCTTGCCGTCGGCTTTATATTCCTGACGCTGCTGCTGTCCTTCCGGTCGCTGACGCTGCCGTTTATATTGATCTTTGTCATAGAGTCCGCGATATGGATAAACCTGTCTACCCCGTATTTTACCGGAGTACCGCTGGTGTATATGGGTTATCTCGTTATAAACACCGTGCAGCTCGGCGCGACCATCGACTATGCCATACTGATGACCGACGGCTATATTGAGAACCGGAAGACCATAGGCCGTCGCGAGGCTGTCATGCAGTCCCTCAATGAAAATATAATCTCCCTTTTGACGAGCGGGCTAATTCTCTCGCTTGCCGGGCTGTGCCTGCAATTTGCTTCGTCCATGGAGATTGTAAAAGAGCTTGGGCTGCTGCTGTTCAGGGGCACGCTCCTGTCCATGGCGCTGGTGCTGATAGCGCTCCCGGCGCTGCTTATAATGTTTGATCCGCTTACGGCGAAGCTGACTAAGAGAAGCTTCTGCCGTGACAGTGAGGAGGTGAAGAAATGAAAAGAATATTTGCTTTGCTTCTGACAGCCGTGCTGCTGCTCAGCTATGCTCCCGCAGCGCTCGCAGACGGGGAGGAAACCGAAGCCGCTGCCGCCGAGTATACCTCGGAGGAGGTGCTCTACGGCGTACTCGACCATGACGGCAGCACGGAGAATGTCTACGCCGTCGTCATCCTTGAGAGCGATAAGCCCTGTAAAGCCGTTTACCGCGGCCCCTTTGCTGACGTGAAGAACCTCAGCGATACCCGTGAGCTGGAGCTCAAGGGCAACCGCGTAACGGTCGACAGGCTTGACGGACGCTTCTACTTTCAGAGCACGCTTAAGAATGTCTCTCTGCCGTGGGACATTGCCATAAGCTACACTCTTGACGGTAAACCGATCGAGGCCTCGGATCTCGGCGGCAGGAGCGGCAGGCTCGGCATCAGCATCTCTGTGAGCGACGGGGGAATGGATGATGCTTCGTTTTATGAAAGCTTCATGGTGCAGGTCAGCATAACGCTTGACAGCCAGCTTTGCCGGAACATCACCGCCGAGGGCGCGACTATCGCGAACTCCGGGGCCGACAAGCAGATAAACTTCACTGCCATGCCGGGGACGGACTCTGAATTTGCCCTGACGGCTGACGTCACAGCCTTTTCCATGGCGGGTATCACCTTTGCCGCTGTGCCGTTTTCTATGGGCAGCGCTCTCGGCAATATCACGGAGCTGACCGACGGGCTCAGTCATCTGACCGACGCTGTCTCCCAGCTCTCCGACGGCGCAGCGCAGCTCTCATCGGGAGCAAGCGAACTGACATACGGCGCATGGCAGTTCGGCGAGGGCCTTTACCAACTGTCGGCTAACTCCGAGTCGCTGGTGTCTGCGTCCGAAATGTTCCTTACCATGTTTGAGACGATAAGGGATACGCTTATTGCCGCTTCCGGTCTGCCGGAGGCAGATGTGCATGACCTTGAATCCCTGCTTGCCTCACTCGATTCTCTGTGCGCACAGCTTGACGAAAGCTCAGCGAATATAGCGCAGAGCGCCGCTTCGCTCGCTGCGGCAAAGGTCGGGATAGACGCTGCCTTTGCCGGCGTGCCGGACTCTGCCTCAGGGGACGCCGCATACCTCCGCTCCGCCGCAGCCTCGATGCCGGAGAGCGTCGTACAGGCGTTCACAGAGGCATACGGTGCGGACGGCTACGCCCAGTGGCTTGCGGCGATCGGCAATGTGACGGCGGCGGCAGACGCGGCGGTTGAGGCAAAGGCTCAGTGGCAGCAGGTGTCTGCGGACTATGACTATGCCGTGCAGACGATGAATGAACTTGCGGCGTATATGAGCTCGGTGAGCGAATCTGTGCGCACCCTGCGGGACATGATCGCGGAGCTCTCCGGCACGGAGGGCGGCGAAAAGCTCGATGAGCTGATAAAGCAGGTGTCTCAGCTTGCCGACGGCTATGCGCAGTTCCATGAGGGACTCGTCGCCTATACCGGCGGGGTCGATGCACTGGCCGAGAATTGGGGCAGCCTGTATTACGGCATCTCCCAGCTCTCCGGCGGCACGGCGCAGCTGTCCGACGGGACGAAGCAGCTCAACGACGGCACGAAGGACATCCCCGCGCAGGTCGATGATATGCTCGCAGCCTATACTGGTGAGGGCTATAACGGGAACAGCTTCTTGTCCCCGCAGAATGAGAACACACGTTCGGTGCAGTTTGTGCTGACCACACGCGCGATAGAGCACCCGGCGGATACCGAGCCTGCGGCAGATGAAGCAGCCATCCCCGATGAATTCAGGCAGTTTGTAAATCGGCTCATAGACCTGTTCAGACAATATAAATAGGAATCTCAATATACGCGGAAAGGACGGATGTCCCAGTGACAGATACGGTCACAAACTCCCTGCTCTACCCAGGCTCATACGATTTCCTTGTTATGAGAAACCTGTATGTTTCGGCAGCAAAGCATAATTCACTCAAGTTTGAGGTTTTGAACGATGAGTTCAAGGTGCTTTATGCGAGAAACCCCATCCACCATATAGAAATCCGCGTCAAGTCGCTTGACAGTATTACCGCCAAGCTCAGGAAAAAGGGTTCCCGGTTACCATTGGGTCTGCGATGAGAAACATCAATGATATTGCGGGAGTCAATTGAACCGCACCCCGTCAAGAGGACAATGAAATGAAATAAGATTTTTGCTGCCAAGAGCGTTCTGCTCTTGGCAGATTTTTTACGCAGCAAATATCACCTGGTGCTTTTCCATTGGCGTAACAGCACCCAGATTACGCTGGATGAGCCGGGTATTGTAATAGTAAATATAATCCCGAATGCGAAGCTGGTGTTCCAACTGCGCGATTCTGATTTGTGCCTGCTCTAACCCTGTCCGTGGCTCCTGCTCATACTTGCGTTTACTGCGGCGGTCTTCCAGTCCGGTCTCCCCCAGCTCTTTGTATTTCAGCGTCCATGTGCGGGTTCCGTGCTTTGCTTTTTGAGTACACTTATTTACTCAGCACTTTTCTGCCGCTGCGCCATCGCAGCAGCAATGTGAATTATCCGCTTCTGCCTCCGGTTTCTTCTTGGCAAACGGCTTTATAATACGCGCAATAATCTTGAAGAATTTCAGCCAGCGCTTCATATCGCCGTTGGCCACAGAGTTTAGCAGTGTCCCGGCATGGCGGCAGCCCTCGCCGTCGATGGAATAATACATCCACACGCCTACGCGCTCCCCGCGTACAAGCCCGGACTCGCACAGGATCTTCATATGGTGCGACAGCGTGGACTGGCTGATCCCCAATCCCTCCAGCAGGCAGCAGGCGCACTGCTCTCCCTCGCTCAGCTTCTCAAGGATCTTTATACGGTTCTCGTCGGACAGCGCCCGGAACACTCTAAGGTATTCGTTCATCGCATCATGCCTCCCCGGTCTTTATGCTGCCGGTGGGAAAATACGGGCAGCGCTCATGCAGGCACTCTTTATTCTTCGGGAAAAACTCACAGCGCGGCCGGCTCACCGGCATATCTACACCGAAGCGCTCCTTTGTGAACTCGACCGCCGTCTCGATGGACTGCCGCCCGGTGCGTTTGCAGCAGCGCGGGCCGCCGGTTGCGACCAGCGCCTCAAGGCAGCGCATGGTCATTCTCTGCGGCACATCCCAGACCTCCGCCGTAAGAGGGGTAGCCTCGGAAAGGATGCTCGCATAGATACCGGCTCCCGCTGCCGCGCCGCACACGCCGAGGAAACCGCACGAGCCGCCGGAGAGTTTCTTGCCGCGCTTCCATGCCTCGTCCAGACATTCACGCAGATCGATATCCCCGCCGTTATTCTTATACGCTGTAAGCAGCACACAGGGCACAATGCAGTGGTGCTCCGGCCCGTGCATATGTACCGACGGAAGCTTTACAACGTCGAGGAAAATTTTTATCGGGTCCTTTTCATCCGTGTTCAGGAGTCTTGCGCACACAGCAGCGCTGTCCTTATTATGGCACTCGTCACAGACGAAATGGCCGTCCTCGCACACAGCGTCCGACGGTTTCTCCTCTCCGCACACGGCGCAGCGGCGCATAACGGTCTTCCCCGAATAGATCAGGGGCTTGCCGCAGATGAGGCAGTTATTGAAGCTCTCCCCCTGCCCGCAGCAGCAACAGAGCTTATCTATTGATTCCATGTTCTTACCTCCAAACGATCGCTTTCCTCTGGAATGCGGTCACAAGTTTGTTGAGTACGGTGACAACGATGGCGATACATACGATGCCGGCAACGGCATGCGTATAGTTTGCGTAGGTTATGCTGTTCTGAATATAGTAGCCCATGCCGTGCGCCGCACCCATAAGCTCAGCAAAATTAAGCATGAGCAGCGACGTCGTGACAGAGACCTTGAGTCCGGAGACGATCCCCGGAATGACATACGGCAAAAGCACGCGCCAGATCATGTCCGAACTGCGCAGATTCAGCATACGGGCAGAGTCAAGTATGCGCGGATCCATAGACTCTACGCGGTTGATGGTCGTGAGAAATGTCGGCCAGAACACGCCGAGTATTATGACGAGCGCGGACGCACTGCGAAAGCTCGGCATCAGCGCGACAAGATACGGCGAGAACACCACGGCAGGTATCGGTGCCATGACGTTTGCGATCGGATAGGCAAAGCCGCGCAGCCGCGGGAACCAGCCCGCTATAAGGCCGAGCAGCACAGCCAGCACCATACCGGTCACAAAGCCGATCGTCAGCAGCTCCATGGAATACGCGACGTTCAAAAGCATCTCGCGCCACTGTTCACGGAAGGTATCAAAAACATTCTCCGGGCACGGCACGAGCACCGGGTGCGCAATATTGAGCACCGAGGTACACAGCTCCCACGCGATAAGCAGCAGCCAGACAAAGATCATTATATCGCACGATGAGCTTTCGTTTCTCTTTTTACGTGCTGAAAAACACTTTGCAAGAAACAGCAGCTCTATAAGTGCAAGTCCGACGAGCATCGAGCCGCCGGCACGGACTGTTGGGCGCTGCTTTGCTGCAAAGACGACTATCGCAAGAAGGGCTGCAAGGAGCACATGTGCAGCGGCGAACGCTATATTCCTATTTTTCAAAGCTCCGCCACCTCCGTATCCTCGCCCTCAAAAAGCCGCATGAGTGTCCTGCGGTACGCGCCGAACTCCTCGCTGCTTTCCACATTCCGGCGCGGGCGGGGTATGTCTATTCTGAGCTCACCGGCTATCTTTCCGGGCTGCATATAAACAATACGGTCAGCAAGAATAAGCGCCTCGTTGATATCATGCGTGACAAAGACGACAGTCTTTTTCTTCCCGCCGTCGTTCGTCCAGAGCGACAGCAGCAGCTCTTGGAGAGAGGCACGTATCTTAGCGTCCAGCGCGCCGAAGGGTTCGTCGAGCAGGAGGATATCCGTGTCCATCGCAAGGGCGCGGGCTATCGCGACGCGCTGCTTCATGCCGCCTGAAAGCTGACACGGATAGTAATCCGCGGCCTTTGACATACCTACCCTTTGCAGGTACTCCGCCGCCGTACGCTTCGCCTCGGCGCGCGGAACACGCTTTGCCCTGTTGATGGCAAAGCTGATGTTCTTTTCCGCAGTGAGCCATGGAAACAAAGCATAATCCTGAAAGACTATCATTCGGTCGGCTCCCGGCCCTTCCACCGACTGTCCGCCGATGCTTATCTCTCCGCCATCGGGCATATCCAGCCCGGCAAGCAGACGCAGGAGCGTGCTTTTTCCGCAGCCCGACTGGCCGATGACGCAGACAAATTCGCCGTCGGCAACGCTGAGGTCGACCCCATGCAGCGCTTCTGTCTTCTGCCGCGCGTTCTTATAGCCAAAGCGCACGGCGCGCAAGTCGATAGACGGCATATCAGTCGTGAGTATTGAAGTACTCGGTCAGCTCCTGCCAGAGGGCAACGTCGCTCTCGCGCGCGGCAAGGGTCTTGAGGGCAGTGCCGTAAACGTCGGTGACGACATAGTCGTTCCAATCGACTTCGACGGTGTCGGTGATCTCGCCGAGGTTCGCCATTGCCTCATAGAACTTGACGCAGGCTATCTTGTCCGGGTCGAGCGAAAGGCGCATTACCGGGGTATATGTATCCGTGCCGTAGACCTGTGCTTTCAGGAACTCTCGGTCCTCACCGGCGTAGGCTTCGAGAATATCAAGGGTGGCTTCCTCGTTTTCTAGGTAGTAGCGGTATCCGCGCAGGGTCGCCGTCTCAAAAGCGACGAGTGCGTCGAACTTGTTCTCATATGCCTCCTGGCTGCAAGTTTGGCGGCAGCAGGGGTAGGTCTCGACAAACTGCTTTACGCTTCCGACGAGCTCCGCGCCGAAGTTCTCGGCATAGTAGCCAAGGCAGGAGTTCGTGATGCAGTAGTCATATTCACCCTTGGTGCAGCCCTCAACCGCAGTATTGCCGTCGTTGACATACACAAAGGTGACATCCGCGCCCTCACCGGGTGCGCCGATAGTATAGCCCTGTTCGAGCAGGTAGTTTTTCAGAACCATCTGGCCGGTCTCGGGCATCTGGCAGGCAATGGTTTTGCCAAGCAGGTCGTCGACCCCGGTGATATGCGGCGTGCCCTTAGCGGCGATTATCTCGGAGCCCTCGGCGGCGGTGCCGCCGAACACGCGCAGGGTGGTAGTGCCCTGAGAAATAAAGGTCGCGGCAGCGGTGCTGGAGAAGAGGTAAACGTCAAGGTCGCCGGTGGAAACTGCCATGTAGGCATCGTTCATGCTGGAGACCTTTTCAAACTCGACCTTCACGCCCTCTTCGTCAAAGTAGCCCATGGCATCGGCGACGAGTACGCCGACCGGCTTCACGGATTTGCCGAGCAGGCCGACCTTGAGAGTAACGGGCTCTTTGGGCGTTTCCGCCGCAGCGGCTGTTTCGGCAGGGGCGGTTGCATCTGCGGGCTGGCTGTCAGCAGCAGGAGTCTGCTCGCTGCCGCATCCGGTCAGAACCAGCGCGGAAAGCATGCATATAAGAATGACGATACTTACAAGCTTTTTCATTTGGATTCTCCTTTTTTCTTCTATATGCATTGAAATATTTCGATATATTCAATATAAAAACGCGCCCTTCGCGCGGTCGATCCTATATCATAGAATTGACCGCTTCGAGAAAGCTGTCCGTTTCAACGCCGAGACTCGTGCACAGCTCGCGCACAGTCAGGTTTTCGTTATCCGGGTTTACGCAGCACATACCGATCTGCCGAAACATCTGGAACGACTGCGGGTACAGCTCCATCGCCTCGCCGAGGCGCATTTCCGGGTCAATGCCCATTCGTTTCATTGTGATCCTCCCTTACCATCAGTTATGATACAGTCTCTCTCCGGTCTCGCTGGTGAGATGGAACGCGCAGAATGGCACAACGTCGCCGTCGCCGGTTATCATATGGACGCAGCAGCCCCGAAGCCTGCCGAGGTCAATATTCCACACGTCCTGAAAGCCCTTGCCGGATATCGAGAACGAATGCGTAAGCGTGCGCAGGGCAAACTTCATGAGCGGCGATGTCTTTGCCTTTTCTTCTGCGCCTTCCTGTATACGCCAGCGCTTGTCGGTGTATTTATTGGTCTTTTCTACGAAGTCCGTCTGCTCGGTATCGCAGTCGTTCTGGTGGAACTGGGTCATGCAGATGAGCCTGCCGCTCTCATCAAGATAGTAAGTGCTGGAAAAATCACAATGCGGGTCAAACTGCTTGCGCGGGACGAAATTGTCCATCGCAAGTTCATCCGGGCACTGCTCTGTCAGCGCGTGGAGCACATCGTCAAGTCCGCAGCGGCTCTCATCCGGCGGAGTCTGTCCCGGATAGCGGCCGAAATAGCTTACCGGCTGGAAGTGGATGCCCTTGACCGTCGGGATATGCTTTTTCGCAAATGCCACTATCTCACCGAGCCTGTGCAGGTTCACTCCCGGTATCACGACGGGGACAAGCAGTACACCGACGCCGAGCTTCTCGCAGTTCTCGATGGCTTTCAGCTTTATATCCAGCATGTCCCTGCCGCGTATCGTGCGGTATATCTCATCATCCACGCCGTCGAACTGTAGGTATATCAGGTCGAGCCCTGCCTCCTTCAGTTGACGCAGATAGTCTATATCCTGCGCGATGCGGACACCGTTTGAGTTCACCTGAAGGTGGATCACCCCCATCTCCTTGCCCATGCGCACAAGCTCAGGCAGATCATCTCTCACTGTCGGCTCGCCGCCGCTGAGCTGTACGGAGCAATACTTGTTAGCTCCCAGCGCCGTTTTGAACATCCTGCGTATCTGCTCTCTGTCCGGGTCGAAGCGCTCCGCATTCGCGTCGGCAAAGCATATTTTGCACTGCATATTGCAGCGGTAAGTTATCTCCAGTATCGATGTGCAGGTGCCGCTGTGGTGCGCGTCACACAGGCCGCAGTCGTATGGGCAGCCGTGTTCCTCCGGACGGCCTCTGTCTCTGGCGGGAGCATGTATCCCCTGCCGCATCCAGTTGACGTACATATCCGCGTCGCGCCAGAACAGCACCTTGAAGTGCCCGTGTTCCGGGCAGTCCTTGACCATATAGGCTTTGCCGTCTATGCGCTCATAGCGGGCAGGTATTTTCTTCAGGCAGACCGGGCAGAGGCTCTCAGTCTCATGCAGTATCTCGTTCATATCTTTTAAGCCTTTCCCACAGAGCGGAGAATATCTCGCCCATTTTTCCGCGGACTATCAGATCTGCGCGGTCATCGAGTGCGGTCTCGTCATTGTTGAGTATCACAAGCGTACCTTTGAAGCGGTCGAGCAGCCGCCCGGCGGACGACACTCTAAGCGATGTTCCCGCCGCGATCAGCAGGTCGCACTGCGCGATCTCCTTCACACATCCGAAGATCACATCCGGATCGGGCGTTTCGCCGAAAAGGACTATTCCGGGGCGGATAATGCCGCCGCACTCGCAGTACGGTATTCCCTCGCAGTATTTCACACGGCGCACATCGTGGCTCTTCCCGCACTTGAGGCAGGTGTTTTTATACACGTTCCCATGCAGGTCAAAGACCTTTCTGCTGCCGGCGCGCTGGTGCAGCGCGTCGCCGTTCTGCGTAATAATTGAGGAAAGCAGCCCCTTTTCCTCCATCCACGCCAGCGCAAAGTGCGCGAGATTCGGGCGCGCATCGAGGTTCAGCAGCTCGGTGCGGTAGAAGTTGAACATTATTTCCGGGTGCTCTTCAAAGAATTCCCGCGAGAGTATCCGCTCCGCGGAATAACCGTAGAATTCCTTGTTGTTATAAAGCCCGGACACCGCGCTGCGGAAATCCGCAAGTCCGCTCTCGGTGGACATTCCCGCTCCGCCGAAGAGCACCGTGTGCTTTGCCTGCGTCACAAGCTGCGCAAGCTCATCCAGCTTACGCTCAAATTCTTCGTTCACGGCGATCTCTCCATAATGCGCTTTTTCTCAAAGCAGTACTCGCGCAGCGCACCGCACGGCAGCAGAGTTATCTCCGGTTCGGGAAGCCCCTGCATCACATCGAGCGCGGCCAGCCTGCCGCGCAGGCCGTCGGCGTCAAAGCGCTCAGGGTCAAGCGTCTCTATCTCAAAAGTCAGCTTATTGCCATCGGTGAATATACGGTAGTCAAGCAGACCGTCAGTACCGAAGAGCACCTCGTCAAACAGCGCCGGGAAAAGCTCATGCCCCTGAAGCACATACGCGCCCTCCTTGCGGCGGACGATATGGCCGAGCACATCCAAGTGACTTCCGCAGACGGCTTTTTCAAGCTTCGCGATATCCCCCGTGCGGTAGCGCACGAGCGGCATACAGTCGCGCGAGATGTTTGTCAGCACGACCTCGCCCTCCTCGCCGTACGGCAGCGGAGCTCCGGTATCGGGGTCGACTATCTCTATGATGTGGTCTATCTCGTTATAGTGATACCCGCTGCAAACATCGCAGTCTACGGCAAGCCCCCAGCCGGACTCGGTGAGCCCATAGTGCGTCGAAACGCGGCACTGCCATGTCTCGGCAAGATAATCTATCATGCTCTGTGGGATATTCGTCATGGTGATGAAGATGCACTGCATGCCGAGCTTTGAAAGATCGTTCTTCTCGGCGAGGATGCGCGTGGCCCTATATATCGTGATGGCCTCGCCGAACCAGACGTTGACCCTGTTTTTTACCGAGAGCTCATACAGCTCCTCCGGGTCGTCGTGAAGATCTGCCGCCCATGCCTGCATGCCGAACCTGATAAGGCTCTGCGCCAATATGCCGCCGATCCCCCGCCCCTGCGAGTTTTGGAGGAACACGACACAGCGCCCCTCATCACGGTCAACGACCGTGTTCATGCCGCGCGGGAGAAACTCGAATATTTTCTGTATATCGCGTTGGGAGAAAAAGATACGCTTTTTCATACCGGTCGATCCGGAGGAGAAAAATGTCACCGGCTTTTCCACTTCTCCCTGCGAGGTGCAGAGAAAGCTGTAGCTCGTACCGGAAAGGTCCTTCGGTGTTGTGAACGGCAGCTTCTGAATATCGCTTAGGCTGCCGATATCCTCCGCACCGACATTGTACTTTGCGTAGAGTCTGCCGTAAAAGGCGCTGTTTTCCTTGACAAGCTTCACCGTCTTTTTAAGCTGCCAGAGCCTGTATTCGTCAAAAAGCTCATCATCCACAACGCTGAGATCGCCGTGCGCGGACTGCGCGCGAAATTCCGCGTCCTGCTCTATCCTCATCCTGCACAGCTCATACAGGCCGTACTGTAGGGTCTTGCTCATTATTTTTATCCTATTCCGTCAAATATTTTGTGTCCGTCGCAGCTGCTGAGGTATTTGCTGCAAAGCGGGATCATCCGTCCGTCGCGCTGGATTATCTGGATCGAGCAGCGCTGGACGCGCATAAGGTCGATATTTGAATTATCCTGAAACGCCATGCCGCCGACCGTCAGCATTTTGTTCTGACTCGGCATCCATGTCGCACGCATATTCTTGCGCAGGCGGTGGACTGCATTTTCCTCACGTTCGCGCTTTGAAAAGCGCGTCAGCGCCTTGAGCCGGCCGTCTTTGCCGAGCATATAGCAGGCGTTGAATGAACACTGCGCATGGTCATATGCGCCCGGTCCGAAATCCCGCGCAGATATATCCCCGCACTGCTCATCGAGCCGGCGGATAACATCAGGTATAGTTATGCGCCTGACCTTATCGTGCGGATATATCCCAAAGTAGCTTATCGGCTGGAGATATACTCCCTTGACAGTCGGCATATTCTGCTTTGCATATTCGATTATCTGCCCAAGCTCCCCATCGTTCTCACCGGGGATCACGCAGCAGACAAGCACTACCGCAAGCCCCGCCTTGGCACAGTTTTCGACCGCCTTCTTTTTTATATCAAGCATGGGTTTACCATACTTTGCATAGTATGGCTTATCCGACATTCCGTCGAAGCCCAGATACACAGTCGTCAGCCCGCAGAAACGCAGCGCGCGGGCAAGGTCTCTGTTTTTTGCCAGCTCTATACCGTTGGTGTTGAGCTGGATATAATCAAAGCCTATTTCCCGGGCAGCGTTCGTGAGGTCGCATATATCCTTTCTGACGGTCGGCTCCCCGCCGCAGAATTCTATAAGCGCATCATCTCCCGCCAGCTCCTTATAACGCTTCATCAAAGCCTCGCACTCCTCAAGGCTCGGCTCATGCAGCAGCTCATTCTTGTCGCGCGTAAAGCAGACGGGGCAGTTCATGTTGCAGCGGTTCGTCGTCATAAGCGCGGACGACGCCGGGAGCTGACATGCCTCGCACGCAAAACCTTTCCCGCCAGTGGCTTTGTCCGCTTCTTCTTCATTCTGCGGCAGCCCGTTTACATCCATCCCGCCGTACTCCAGCCAGCGCAGATAGTTCTCCGCGCTGTCCGCCCATATAAGCGTGGAAAAACTGCCGTGCTCCGCGCAGGATTTGTCCATATATATCCCGCTGTCACGGCTGACAATGTCCGCGTATACCTCCTTCAGGCACACGGGACACACGCTCTTTGTCTTATATAAAAATCTATCCGCCATTCTATTCCTTTTCAAAAACGATCTGGTAATAGCTCATTTCCGTATTCTTGAAAAACTCGTTGACATATTTGCTGTTTCCGAATGCGCACTGTATATAGCTGCCGACCTCTTTCATCGGTACTCCGTACCGGCGGCTCAGGCTCGCGGCAATGCGCACAAGCTCCGGGTATTCTTCTTTCTGATATACCGTTCTGAGACCGACACTTTGAAAAATTTCGATATAATCCGCAGCAGTCTGCACCCCTTCAAGGCACGGTATGCCTTGTATATCCCGGCGCTCTGCCGCAGTTGGCTTTCTGAGTGCAAAATCATTCAGCAGGAATCTGCCGCCGCTTCTCAGTATGCGTGCATATTCTGCAGCTGCGGCAGCTTTATCCGGTATCACGGCAAAGGCCGCTTCGCTGAAAACGCCGTCAAAGCTTTCGTCCGCAAACGGCATCGCACAGGCATCGGCGCAGATAAACCGGCAACCCGGCGCACACTCTCGGGCTCGCTCAAGTACAGCGCCGTCAATATCGATCGCCGTGAGCTTTGTAAAGCCTTTACCAGACAGGTGCTTTGCTGCTTCTCCACCGGCGCAGCCGATCTCAAGAAGTTCGAGCGTTTCGGTAAAGCCTGCGTTTATAAGCCCCTTATCCAGCAGGAAGAAGCGATCTTTGCGCTGCGTGAAGGCATCCCTCAGAGGTGTCTTTTCCATAGTCCCTTTATCATTTCAGTCGCAGAGCCCCGAAAGGGGCTCTGCATTTTTTGATATGTTCTCAGCCCTTATCAAAGGCCAGATTTACCGCGCGCTTGCATACTTCAAGGATAAGCTCGGTCACGGTCGGGTGCGGGTGGATGGTGTTGTACACCTGTTCAAGCGTCATCTTGTTCTCAACGGCGACGGTCATCTCCGCGATCAGGTCGCAGGCCTCATGGCCGAAGATCTGGCAGCCGATGATGACATGGTCGTCCTCACGGGCAACGACCTTGATAACGCCTTCGGTCTTGCCGATAGCGATCATCTTCTCATTGGACGCAAAGCCGAGAGAACCGGCGATCGTCTTGATCCCCTTGGCTTCCGCATCGGCCTGAGTGTAGCCGACCCATGCGATCTCGGGTTCGAGGAAGGTGGTGACGGGGATAACGTCGTAGTTTATGTAATAGTCATTGCCCGCTATCGTCTCGGCAATGACCAGTCCCTGACGCTGAGCCTTGTCGGAAAGCTGTGTGCCGGTGGTGACATCGCCCGCGGCAAAGATGTTGGGCACGCTGGTGCGCATGTGCTCGTCGGTAATGATCTGGCCGTTTTTCTCCATCTTGACTCCGACTTCCTCAAGACCCATATCGCGGGTGTTGAGCGTGCGGCCGATGGCGCAGAGGACCTCGTCGGAGATAAGCTCCTCGCCGTTTGCGAGAGTGGACTTGACGCTGCCGTCAGGCTGAACCTCGACGTTTGCAATGCCGGAGCCGGTCTTGACGACTATGCCGCGCTTTTCAAGGGACTTGCGCACAGCGTCGGTGATCTCAGGCTCGTGCAGGGCGGGAACGAGATTCGGCATCATCTCGACGATAGTAACGGGAATATCAAAGGTGTTGTAAATATGGGCATACTCAAGGCCGATAGCACCGGAGCCGATGATGACTATGCTTTTGGGCATGGGGCGAGAGAAGTCCATTATCTCATTGGAGGTGATGACCTTCTGATGGTCGACATGGAATGCCGGTATCTCCGCAGGCTCGGAGCCAACGGCGATGTTGATATACTCGGCAGTGACGATTTTCTTCTCCTTGCCGTTGTCAACCTCGATGGTATGCGCATCGACAAGTCTTGCTCTGCCCTTGATGACATCGATGCCGCGGGACTTCTTCCACAGCAGGGTCTCAAGGCCAAAGCCAAGATTGTTTATGACGCCTTTTCTGCGCTTGTCTATCGCCTTGAAATCAACCGTAACGGCAGACATATCAATGTTGATGCCGTATGCCTTGGCTTCCTTGAGGGAAGCATAAAGATTTGTGGAGGCCATGAGCGCCTTGGTCGGAATACAGCCGCGGTTAACGCAGGTACCGCCGGAACCGTTCTTCAAACGCGCTTCTATGATAGCGACCTTTTTACCGCGGTCGGCGGAGCGCATCGCACAGGCCGAGCCGCCGGGGCCGCCGCCGATACATACTATATCGTAATCGTACATTTTGTTTATCCTTCCGTTTTTTATCAGCCCCGCATAAGCGGCAGGCCGTTAATTATCAACTTTCTTTTGTAAAACAGCAAGCCGAAATCGCAAGTGAAATCGGCTTACTGCTTTTCGTATTTGCCTGAGGCTCAGGCCTTTTTCTCGCAGAACGCTTTAATGAGCATTGCAACACCGAGTACCGCGCCGAGCACTGCCGCAACATAGAAGGAAACTACGCTTGCGGTACCTCCGATGGCGTTGACGATGGGATTGACGATATACGGGCTGCAGAACTGACCGAAGTTCTGAACACAGGTCGCGATGGACAGAGCCACACCGACTGCCGCCGGAGCAACGGAACTGCCGACATTGAGGAACACATTAGGCATAACTATGGACATGCCAAGACCAAGAATAAGGCAGCCGACATAGAACGCGGCAATGCTGCTGCCTGCGGCCATGATGACATAGGAAAGCGCCATCACAAAGAAGCCGATAGCCATGGTGAACTTGCCGGTAGCTTTTGCAAGCTTGCCGTACATGAAGCCCATCAGGATGCCGCCTGCGCAGAAGAACGCCATGCCCAGACCGGAAGCGGCGGAATCGCCGATCCCCTTATCAGCAACGAGGAACGCGTTGGAGTTGGAGTATATCTGACCGGTGCAGAACACGAAGAATGCAACGATCATCCACACCCACATCTTGCCGGTGAGCTGTGCCTTCTCTGCGGGCTTGTCGTCGGTCTTGGCAGCCGCAACAGGCTTGTGGTTCGGAATGCAGACTATTGCAGCAACAAGAGAAACCAGAGCAAGAGCGTGAACATAGAACGCGGTGTTCCAGCCCTTTGCGCCGAGCCAGCCGCCGACAAAGACCATGATCGCGCAGCCGAGCATCTGGAATGCCTGGAGATTGCCCTGAACCTTCTCACGTTCTGCGCCTTCAAAGTTCTCGGCAACAAGAGCCGTACTGACGACCTGAAGAATACCGACGCCCGCCCCGAACACGCCGCGCAGAACGATGATAGCAGAGAACGAGCTCATGAAAGCAGGCCCGATACCGCCGACAAGGAAGAGAACGATCGCAATAATGGTAAGCGTCTTTTTGGAGATGACCTGCATAAGCTTGCCCATCAGCAGAGTTACGACCATTATAACAATGCAGGGGACGGAGATGAGGCCAACCTGAACGTTGGTCATGGACACTTCCGGGAACTGTGCCGCAACAACGCCGAGAGAACTGGCGATGCCCACAACGCCCATCATCAGAATAGCGATCAGATATATGCCGATCTGAATCTTGCCTTTAAATTTTTCCATGTGTGTGAATCTCCCACCATACTAAATTTTGTGTCAGACTCAGTCGGGAGGGATCCACTGCTTACGTTGTACATTTCCGGTTTCTGCATTTATAATATCTTCGTCCTTTCCGCCTGTCAAGAGGTGTCGGATTGCCCGTTTTCTTTGACATTTTTGAACGTCAAGTATAAATAAAACGCTCAAATTTCATGCTTTTAATCCATTTTCAAAACTTTAATTCTCGAAATATACGCTGTAAATAATAATCATTTTCTGCTTTTTTCTTTATTTTCAGCACTTTTGCACAAATTCAAGTTCGTTCTTTTTGTCACAATAGCTAAAATTGATTTTTCTGTGCGAATACACTTGATTATTTACGGTGTAAGTGGTATTGTCATAAATGTGTCAAGACTCAGTCGAGCAAAACATTCATTGCTGCGCATCCGGCACATCTGGATACATCCGTAAAATACATTTTTAAGGAGGTCTCTTCGTGAAGGAGATAATGCAGGAACTTGACAGACTCTCCAGCAAGCGTCCGCTGGAGATAGTCAAAGACAAGAAGGAAGGAAAGAAAGTCGTTGAGTACTTCGGCGATTTCGTTCCTGAACAGTGGATCGTTGCTGCCGGTATGGATCCTTTCCTTATTTGCAAAGGCGGCGACCCCCAGCCCCCCGAGGCTACGCTCGACTATATGCTGCGCTTTATGAATCCTTTGGCAGCTACCATGGCAGGCGCTTACCTCATGAAACTCGACCCGGTCATGCCCATTGCTGACTGTGTTGCGATCCAGCAGTCCGACTGCCACTATGGCCGTATGTCCGAGATCCTTGAGTACAAGGGCGTTCCCGTCTACAAGATCGGCGTCCCCGCCGACAACGTCGTCGGTATCTCCCAGCAGTACTACCGCAACGAACTCAAGGAGTTCCGCGCAAAGCTGGAAGAGATCGCCGGTCACCCGATCAGCGATGACGACATCCGCGCAAACTACGCAAAGACCAATAAGATAAATGAGCTGCTTCGCAAGATAGACGAGCTGCGCAAGAAGGACAACCCGCCCATCACCTTCAGCGATTTCATCAAGCTCAACCATTACACCTACCGCGTGAGCTACGATGAAAGCATTGCCGCTCTGGAGAAGATCTATGAAGAGCTGAAGGATGCTCCCGGTGTCCACAAGGAAGGCGCGCCGCGCATCCTTATCATGGGCCGTGCAGTCGCTCTTGGCGACTATATGGTTCCCAGCATCATCGAAGCTGCCGGCGGCGAAATCGTCACCGAATTCCTGGATGAGGCCATCCGTCCCTTCCACTGCGACATTTCCACCGAGGGCGACGTCATCGAGGCCTATGCTTCCGCGATGTATGACAAGAAGGTTCCCATCACCATCTTCCAGCCCGCATGGGACACCCGTTTCGAGCATCTCGAAGAGCTCATCAAGGAATACAAGGTCGACGGTATCCTCTGGTATCAGCTCGCCTTCGATGAAATATACGACATGGAGTTCACCGTTCTCCGCGCAAAGCTTGCTAAAATGGGCATGCCCGTCATGAAGCTCGAGTCCTCTTACGAGTACTCTCGCGAAGCTATGGCTCCGCTCACTACAAGACTTGAAAGCTTTGTTGAAAGCATAAAGGAGGCAAAATAATGGCTAGAGACGTTAATCGCGAACTGCTTGAGCTTGCCGCTTTTGAAGGCGAAGAGCTCGAAAAGTTCTATCCCATATGGGTAAAGACCGCTGAGAAGCTTCATCTCACAGACGATAAAGTCGCTTACGCTGTCGACACCTATCTTCCCCAGAACTGGGACCTCAAGTACCTCGGCGTGCGCAAGATGATCGGCGCATACCTGCGTGAGGTTACCGAGATATGCGATACCCCCAACAAGAAAGCCAACGGCGTCAAGATCGTCTATGGTATTCTTCCCGCGATTGCAAACTACTATTACGCAGTCAAAGAGTCCGGCGGCGACAAGGTTTTCATCGGCTTCCCCGATCTGATCCTCGTCAACGTCCTCAACTCTTTCTTCCACAGCGCAGCTCCCTTCCTGAACGAGGCTGAAAAGATGGGCTTCACCTATGGCTGCCGTCACTGCCCGCTCAACAAGATGCGTGTTGCTGCATACACCACCGGCACTATCGCTGCTCCTGACCTTATCTGGAGCTGGGGCTTCAACTGCGACGAAGGCCCCAAGACCGACGAATTCATCCAGGGTATCACCGGCAAACAGTGGCGTTATCACGTCTCTCGTGTTCCTCACGACGGCCGCTTCGATGAGCAGGAGGACATGATCGAGGATCGCGTAAGATTCATGTCCGAGCAGATGAAGCTCGGCGTCAAGGCCATCGAAGAAGCAACAGGCATCGAAGTTACCGATGAGCACCTCGCTCTCGCCAACAAGCATGCCGGCGCGATGGGCTTCAAGGTCGGTATGCTCACTCAGATGACCACCAACTCCAATCCTCCCGTACTCGGCGGCGAGACCCTTACCATGCTCCAGCAGTGCCTGACCGTCCCGTTCAACACCGGCTTCAAGTACATGGAAGATGCTATCGACACCCTCATCAAAGAGTGCCGCAAGGCCATCAAGAACGGCGAAGGCGTTATGCCTAAGGACACCCCGACTGTCGGTTACTACAACCTGCCCTTCTGCGTTCCCTGGGTCGGCAAGTTCTTCCGCGACAACGGCGTTATCGGTACCTTCTCTCACGCGCTCACACTGTCCAAGCTCGAGCAGTCCGCTTCCAAGTACCCTGACGATCCTTGGATGGCTGCCGCCGAAATGTGGTCCCGCAACGGTATGTGCCGTAACCTCGCAGGCGAAGCAGAGTCTATGATCGAAAAGGTTGAAATGTGCCATCCTGATGGTATGATCCTCGGATTCTTCGACTTTGACCGCTGGCTTGGCGCTCAGCAGAAGATCATGGCCAAGATCGTTGAAGAAAAGACCGGAGTACCCTCCTACTACATCGAGGCTGACTTCTGGGATGACCGCGACTACAGCCCCGAGTCCCTCAAGACCAGGATCGAATCTGTCTGCCAGATCATCCATGCCCGCAAGGCTCTCAAGGACGCACAGGAAGGCTAAGCGCACTCCAGCATAATTAATAAAGTCCGCCGGGGATCCCGGCGGACTTTTCTGAATGGCTTTATTCAATATCCGTTTATGGAGGAATAATATGTTCAAAAAGGAAAACTGCAGCAGACCCGTACCGGAAAACCTCTCTCCCGGATTCATGGGCGAGCTTGAGCTGTTTAAATTTGAATATGACAAAAGAAGCGGAGTTCTTCTTGAAAAGATAAACTCCGTCGCATCCGCCGCAGCGTCGGATGAAATAAAAAAGTGGGCCGACGGACTGGCATCAGACCGCATGGATATTTTTGCCGGCTTGGATCAGTGCATTGCCTTCACGGCAGCTCTCAACGAAAAGGTATCTGCAGGCAGGCTCGCAGGACAGAACGAGCAGATAATCGCGGATGTCACATCAAGTGAAAACGATATACTCAGTAGGCTTACAAGCATGCAGAGAATATCCTCCGCGTCGCTCCAGCGCGCGTTTTCCCTTGGCCTTCCCGCACGGATAAAGGACCTCGAAAAAGGCACCGGGGCGCTGCTGGCAGAGGCTATAAACGCATGCACTGATCTTACGCAGTTCATGTCCAACGAGCTGCAGGATCTGGCGATATTTCTAAAGGAGCATTACAAGACGGTCACTCATCCGCTTGACGAAAACCATCCCGAATAGCTCTTCAGCACATACAGATCTGATCGATACGCTCCTGGAGATTTCCGAACATTTCATTCTCGCACCAGAAATCCGAATTGAGGACGATCGTTTTTATCCCATATTTCTCCGCGAGTATCTTTCTCTGCATTGGGACGGACGCGCCTAAGCAGCGGTCAAAAGAAAACATACCAGTCAGATAGGTATCAAACCCGCCATTTGCCATTTCTTCGGCTATGGCGGTACTTTGTTTTTCCGGCGACGCGCGGCCTATCAGGCTCTCCGCCCACGCGGCTGTCGCCCCGGCGATGTCAAACCCGGCAGAACTTCCGACATTTATGAAAGCGGCATTTCCGCACAGGCGCACTTTATTTTCGCGGAATCTTCTTTCTATCCTCGGCTGTAAAAACGGAATAAAATAACAGTATATCCTGCGCCTGTCCTCAAACGCTGGTGCATCCTCAAGCTCCGCAGCCAAAAGCTCAAGCGCGGACGCAAAGCGTTCCGGGGCTCTTGCCGCCATAAGCATAGATGACTGCGCGAGCGCAAGGCTGTTGCCCCAGAGCGGCTCTCCGTCAGGTCTTGAGTTGAGCCGGCATATCCGCTTTCCTGCTTTCAGCAATCGGCCATACATCTCGAAGGCGTACCTCATGTCCTCCTTGGAAACCGTTATCTCTAGCTCCCTGCAAAGCTCGGAATAGAACTTGCGTGTAAGCTCCGGCAGCATTTTATTGCTCCCATGAGGCAGGCTCAGCGTATAGGTGGATACGCTCTTTGGGCAGCTCTCCCCTGTTTTGGCACATTCGTCGCAAAGCGCCGAAAACTGCAATTGATAGCTCTGCTGCTCAAACGGCGGCGTGGTCAGCAAGGTTTCTCTCATTCTGTTCAGTCCGCAGCGCCGCTTCGAGCAGCTCGCCACATTCAGCGGCTCAGCGTTCAGCAGTATTCCGCGCAGCATCACCTGGGAAAAGAACGCAGATGAGACAAATTCTATCCTCCCGCGCGCCGCACTTTGCAGCGCAAGTACGGAGCATATAGGAGCAGGCACCGTGACCTCGCACTGTGCCGATGCATGCGTCTCGAAGAGTGCCGCAAATTCTTCTATATACGCCGAGAGCAGCATACGCACTCCCTTATAGCGCAGATCATGGTTCTGCGGCAGCTCCCGTGCGGCGCTTTCCACATCGCCGGCACTGACGGAGAAATACTCCGCTCCGCGGCAGAGTGCGGCAATACTGCATCTGCACTCCGGCAGCAGCGATAACAGCTTTTCAAATTCCTTTTCCATAAAACAACTTCCCATATACCAAAAGCGGCAGCACACGGCTGCCGCTTTTGGTATTTCATAATTATGCCTTCTGTGCTTTTTTATATTCGCGCAGCGCTCTTATGGCAGCGCCCAGCGCAGCCGTGGACTGCGGCAGTGCGATCGCCTTTACGGGCTTGTGCAGAAGGTCGGCAAAAATATCAGCGATAGCGGGGTTGTTGGCAACGCCGCCCGAGAAAACGATAGGCTCGTCATATGGAATCTGCGCAGCACGCCCCATGGCAAGGACGCGCTTTGCGATCGAACGCCCCGTACCCGCAGCAATATCCGCAACGTTTTCCTTCTGAGAGAGATACGATATGATCTCCGACTCGGCAAATATTGTACACATACTGCTGATGTTGCAGGGCTTTGTCGACTGCTTCATAAGATCGGAAAGCTGATCCATTTCTATGCCGAGCAGACGGTGGGTCAGGACCTCGAAGAAACGGCCAGTGCCCGCGGCACATTTGTCGTTCATCTCAAACTTTGTGACTGTGCCAAACTCGTCAAGCTCGATCACTTTGCTGTCCTGACCGCCGATGTCGATTATCGTGCGCGCGTCCGGCTCCACCTGATGCGTGCCGACACCGTGCGCAATGATCTCGGGTATGTCCATATTCGCGCGCTGGAAAGCTTTTCTGCCGTATCCGGTGGCGACGATATACTTGACATCTTCGAGCTTCGCGCCGATCTCTTCCAGCGCCGCATTGAGGACCTTCTCACCGCTCAGGTCGCGGTCGAACTCCGTATAATCGTGATAGAATACCTTAACGTCCTTATTTTCATCAATAAGAACACATTTTGAAGTGGTGGAACCAATGTCCACTCCCGCAAACAGATCCATATATTTCCCCCGCAAGAATCACTTGCCCGCAAGCATCTGCTCTGCGCTCATAAGCTGATCGACAACATACTCGCTTTCAAGGAACTGTATACCGCAGTTAGGGCAGCGAAGACCTTCCGCCTCAGGCAGATTCATCTCGCCGAAGCTGATCGCGATATCATCGACTTCTTCCATGTCGACTTTACAGGTATAGCATTTCCACTTGCTCATTTCTCAGTCTCCTTTAATTATTCTTCTTCGTCCTCAAATCTGACCATGTGGCTGTACACATCAAGCAACTCTGCACCGTCGTCCGTCAGCAGATACTCGACATAGCCGGAGAATTTGCCTATGCGCTTGCGCGCGAGGAAATGCTCCTCTCCTTCAACATAGAGCTTTTTGCCGGTGCTTTCGGCATAGTCAAGGATCTCACGCACGTCGCTCTCCTTGACTCCGCGCTCTTCCATAAGCTCTGCGACCTCGTCGCTGATCTTGAGGTTTGCCGTTTTGAAGTCCATTTTCTTTACCTCCGTACAGTTTTATATGTTCTATGGGCTTTTCCAATTTTTATATAACTCCGACGAAGGCTGCCGAGCTTTACTTTCCCTTTTTGATACGGTTAATAAAGCTGTTTATCTGGTTTCTCTTCGCCGTAAGCTTATCCTGAGAATAATCAAAATCCGTCTCTATTTTCAAGACCGGCATGCCCTTTTCGCCGAGCCATTTGGATACACAGGTATACTCCATGTCATATATCTCGTCAAAAGCGAGCTGGTACCATATAACACCCGATATCCGGTATTCACTGATAAGCTCGCATATGCGGGCATAACGGATCTTCCACGAGGGCTGGAAAGAGTTGAGCGGCAGCGCCAGACTGTACCGGCTCCTGGCAAAATTCTGGAGCAGGTCGCCCTCAAGCTCAACATCGCTGTCAGAGACGCAGGCACATTCATCAAGCACCTCTGCCACTACTGGACATCCCGTCTCATCTATTAGCTTCAGCAAGCTGTAATCGCCTGCCGGAACAGCACGCATTATCATCAAAAGCCGCGGAGCGTCCTTATCAAACAGTGATGGGGCATTGCCAAGCTCATCTACATAAGCTTCAAGCGTGTCAACGGCATCGGCGGTGTTGAATAAGAAGCCCATATGGTGCAGCCGCACAACATCCTCAAGTCTCAGCGGAACGCTGTCCGCCTTACGCAGTTCCTTTATTCTGCGGCTGCAGGCTTTTATGCGGTTGGAGCGTGCAAAGTTTTCCCTTGCAAGCTCCATATCGGTCTTTTCCCCTGTGAGCTCTTCAACGCGGCGCTGCATCGTGCGCAGTGAACTCAAATAATAATCAAATGAAATACCGCGCTGCCAATCGACCGGCACGCCGACCTTGAATACATTTATACCCTTATACTCAAGCAGTTCGCTCATGCGGCTCATATGACTGTCGGAAAAGGCAGTGACAACAAGATCCGCCTTCGATGCAATGCTGTCCATTTTGCCGGTGATATAGCTCACGCTCGCTCTCGCGAGCGGGTTAATGCACTCGAGCGTATCATTTATTGCCGCAGCTGCGGGCGCTGATTCGCCGCCCCTGCAAAGCAGATATGTATTTGCTCCCGCGGCACGGATAATTTCCTCCGGTACAAAAGTGCTGTTATAAACAACAAGGGGAACTCCCTCTTTTTTCTGCTGTGCTATCTCATTCTGTCTCTGCTCTTCTATGTCGGACAGTTTGTCAAAAATGTTCTTGATCACTTGCCGCGCCTCCTTGTATATGTGCCGGGCGCGCTAAAATGTACGCTGTAAACTTTCTCTTCTATAATATACTTTTGTCACATAAATGTCAATAGCATATTTACGTTCAGCGCCAAAATAGCTTGCCGGATTAAAAGTTTTCTTCAGCACGCGCCGCGCACTGTCAGCTGATGCACCTTGTCAGATAATAGTCTATAAGCTCTCCGTACTCTTCTTCACTCAGTGACTTTGTCCCTGCCGCAAACTGGTACGATACTGAGCGGATCAGTATTTCGAAAAGTCTGTATCCCTTTTCATTTATCGTCCAGTCCTTCTTTGTGGCCTTTGCGCGCTTCATGAGCTTCTGGATATTATTATAGAAAGGGCGAACCTCCGCGTCATCGCTGAACAGGCGCTCCCCGTCGGAGAACATAAAGATGAACACTCCGCGGTTTTCACTCGCAAATCTGTATACGCTCATTGCGATAGTCTTGCAGAAAAGCATCTTATCTACGGGAGCCTGCAAGTAGCTGAGTTCCGCATACACCGTGGAATACATTCTGTCAAAGCCGTTTATAAGGACACGCTTTTTTATGTCGTTGAGATTCTCGACATAATTATATATCGTCATTGGCGAAACGCCAAGCTCTTTTGCTATATTTCTGACGGACAGGGCCTCCATTCCGTCGCTGTCAACTATTCCGATAGCGACGCGGAATATCTCCTCTTTTCCGCATAGTACTTTTTCTCGTGACATCTTACAGTAACTACCCCGCCTTAATCAAAGATTGGATATCTTCAGGCAGCTGCATATGCTGCGTATGATGGATATACGGTTGTCAATATTATACCTGCAGCCATCCCAGAACTCTCCCTCAAGATAATAGTGCGGGATACCCGTCCGCTCCTCGACAATGCGGATCATTGTTTTCTGGAGCGCACCTATCCAACGGTCAAAGTCGTAAAAGCCAAAGAGTGCGCCGTCAAAAGAATAATGCTCGAACAGCTTTACTACTATCTCTGCCTCGTTCTTCATGTTCACCGCATCCGGCCACATAAGGCACATACGCGCCGCAGCGATATATGGATCGTCGTCGTGCTTTATCGCCTCTTCCATCCAGCTTGCCAGCGGAAACACTCTCCCAAGTGAAAGGTTTACGCCATTGTCCCTGAACGCGCGGTCGACCCATGGCACATTCAGCGGTGCGAAATGGCAGGCGAGCCTTGGCGCGCCCTTTGGCAGATTGCCCACACCGCGGCGTATGCGATCCTCAACTTCGGCAATAGCCGTGTCGAGAGCATCGTTGACATAGTCCATGCCGGAATCGAAACAAACCTGCATGTTCAAGCTGAACAGCGCAAGTTCGATCCCCGAGATGGGCTGAGGATCGGCATTGACCACAAGGTCCGTCAGCTTCTCCACCCGGCGCATGTAGGCCATGTAAGCCTCTATACCATCACGCAGATCCTGATCCGTGACCGTAATGCCGGTAAGCTCGGAGACACGCTGCTGTCCTTCCCTGATCTGTGCGGCAAGGAATGCGACCCGCTCATCGTTCTCCGCCTCAATCTCTCCGAGCGGCGCGTCGTGCGGAATGGCCGTGAGGACGTCCGCCTGTTCATCACGCTGGCAAAGACAATCGATAAGTTCCTCCGTTTTCGGCGCTTCATTGCAGTGCAGCCCCCAGTTCCATGTTGCGGTCGGCTCCGGTACATGCCCATCCATGTTGGTGGTAGCGCGGGTGCAGTTGAGCGCACAGTGCCCGCAGGCTGGATTCAGCGCGGGCTTGCCCGGAAACTGTCCCTCGGACTTGCCGCAGAATGCCTGCCACATGGTCGTCATAATGAAGTCCGGGTAAGCAAAGTGCAGTTCCCCATGTCCGGCCAATTTGTTTGCATACACGCAGGCAAAAAGCGAAGTGTTATTCACGTAAAGTATCTTCTTTCCTTCCGCTTTATACCTGTTCATTTTTGCCAGCTCCGCCGTCTCACGCACACATGCAGCGATCATTTTCCTGACACTGAGCAGAGAAATATCCCAATACTTGGGTATCCAGTTTTCTACTGCGTTCTGAATATCCTTATCTGTCAGACTCAAAAATTTTGCAGCAAGCTCCCAATCCGGGATAAAGCTTTCGAGTTCTTCGCCCTCCCAGCCGAGCATCTGCAAAAAGCGTCTGTTAATATCGTTTTCCATGACAACAGCCCCCATGCCGTATTATATACATATGTAAAAATTATATCAGCTTTTATTTTCAAGTCAACCTCTGTCAATAAAATCACAGCGATTAAATGTTAACCGGTACCATGCTCTTGCAGCAACATTCGTTTATACTCAATTCATAAAATTATAACTTACTCAGCTTATTGGTCAATTCAAAATTTATCCACAAATCTCTCTCTGCCAGCCAGCTCAAGTGCAATTCTGGAACTCACCCAACGTCTCACGAAGGGTCGAAAGCAGTGTAATTGATAGTTCCTTTAATTTTGTTATTTCGTGAGGATGGACCGTCGCTGATGCCATTCTCCTATCATTCATAAAAACTCCTTCTTGGGCAGTCGTATCCAACTTCTTTAATGAAATGAACTTATAATAATCTTCAAACGACGTTTGTTTTTTTATTTCATGTTCAGCTCCTCCGCCAGCCTCCGCACGATTTGCTCATGCGCGGCTTTGTCCCGCGCTGTATCGTCCTCCGCAAGCGCATCGTCGCGCATGCGCTCTGCCTCGCGCACCCGTGACTTCTACAAGGACTTTGCCAACAGCCTGAGTCTCCTCGATGAAG